>ENA-OUQK01001752-OUQK01001752.1-human-gut-metagenome-genome-assembly--contig:-NODE-1752-length-10312-cov-3.608170_pt1 | contig 10312 bp, 8 predicted proteins | sample MGYA00237954_ERZ548842 | MGnify/ENA primary metagenome ERZ548842 (study PRJEB26490, sample SAMN05194704) | human gut metagenome | biome: terrestrial biome; feature: human-associated habitat; material... | reverse complement strand
GAGGCGTCAAAAATCTTTGATTTTTGACGGAGGGGTTGTTACAATCCCCCAGTCTCGCTTACGCTCGACAGCCCCCTTTACACAAGGGGGCCAAATACGGATTGTCACACCAGTCTGAGGACTGGTTCGCAATGGCAGCTTTTGGAAATAGAAAAAGCGGCCTGTTTCCGACGCAGGCCGCTTTTTCCGTAAGAGTGATAGAGAAGAGAGGTGAGTAATTTGATTGGGGTTTTAATGAGTAAGAAAATGTATCAAAGGGGTGAATACAAAAGGGGGGTAAAGACAAGGGGGAATAAAAACTAAAAGGTGAAGAACAATGGGGGTAAAATTAAGTAAGTGTGAGTAAGTGAGTATCCGATTTGGTAAGTAAACGATTGTTCAGAAACAGTTTTTGCTTATTTTGCCAAGGCCTTGCCCAGCTCACGGCAGGCAGTCAGAGCAGCATCGTCGGGGGCTTCGCAGCAGGTGACGCTTTCGCACACCAGATTTACGCCTGCGTCGCTGCAGTCCTTTTCCCAACTGCGCATCCATTCGCCGTCGCCCCAGCCGTAGGAACCGAACAGAGCTACCTTCTTGCCGCTTAAATGGCTCTTGCAGGCGGAGAACATGGGCTCAAACTCCATTTCCTCCAGTACTTCAGAACCCATAGCGGGGCATCCGAAGGCCACGGCATCCACGCCGCTGAAGGTGGAAGCGTCCACCTGCGCGGCCTCTAACAGGGCGGCATCGGCTCCGGCACTCTTCATGCCCTCCAGAACGGCCTCCGCCATCTGCTTGGTGTTGCCGGTGCCGCTCCAATAAATCACTGCGGTTTTCTTCATCGTAAAAATCTCCTTTCTTGCGGGATCGGTCATTGACCGTTGGTATATCAGACTGCGACGGCCAATTGGTCAATGCCGGAACCGGCACGCCAGAGGGCGCAGTAGATATCGGTGCATTTGCGGAACTTATCAAACAGCCGCCGGGCCAGCGCCTCGTCGCCGTAAACCTTCCAGAGACCGGCACACTTGTAGTTGACGGCGTGATTTTCGATGAAGCCCCGCACATCCTGAGGCGGATAGCTGAGGAACAGTCCAACCTCATGGGGAAATTCGCCCCCGGAGCGGAAGCGCTTGGCCAGATAGGCCACGCACTGCTCACTGCTTTTACCGGAATACCCGGCATCTGCCAGCAGTGCTTCCGCCAACTGGTCCTTCAGGTCCACCCGCAGCTCAGCGGGACGGTAGAGGTACAGCAGCGCGGTGTGGTCCTGATAGCGCAGAGGCAGCAGCCGCAGGCCCTTTGGGACCAGAATTCGATTCAACTCCCTGATCTCCGCCGTCAGCTCTGACAGAGAGGTGAACGGCGCGGGGAAGATGGTGCCGGTTTTGATCCCGGCCAGAGTCGGTGCGCATTGCCGCACCAGGTTTTCCTCAGACATACCGTGACCTCCTTGCTTGCTCGGACTGCTAACGGCGGTTCTCACGGCACAAGCGGCACGCCGGTGTGAGAAGCGTCCGCCTGTGCGGTGATGATTGCGGTTAGATAACCTTAACTGCTGGGGGAGGAAAAGTGAAGCTTGACCCCTGTGACTGTATCTTATCAAAAGCTTGGAGCCGTATCCGCTCCAAAACGTCGGGTACGGCTCCAAAACAGTGAATGTGGCAAAATAATCCTGAACAGAAGAAGCGGAAGTCCATGTCAGACTTCCGCTCCTGTATGATTGCGGTCAAATCCGCCTTTCCACGTCAGCATCCGAGAGGGAAACCGGTTTTTCGCCCAGTTGGGGCGCGCAGCTGTCATATTCCGCACCGGCCCGGTACTCCCGGGGAGAAACGCCGATCACATCCCGGAAGGCTCTGGCGAATTTGCTGGCATTGTCATAGCCAAACTGACAGGCGATGTCCAGCACCGTCCGGTCGGTTTCCCGCAGCAGCGCCGCCGCGCCGTGCATCCGCTGTGAGCGGGCGTAGGCTGCCGGAGACATACCGTAGACTCCGGTGAAGCTGCTTTTTATCTGCGCCTCGGAGACGTTGAACTGCTGGGATAAGCTTTTGAGGGTCAAGGTCCGGTCCGACTCCGCCAACAGACAGGCCTTGACCTGCTCCGCCAGAGTGACCTGTGCGGCGGTGCAGCCGTGAGGGGTCTGCCCATCCTCCGGGGACAGGGTGCTGAGAAACAGGAGGAGTTCCAGAAGCTTTACCTTAAAATATCCCTTGCGGATGTCCTCCGGGACGGCGTACAACTCAGAAAACACGTGCTTTACCCGCCGGGAGGACCGGGCGGTGAAAACCGTCCCGCCGGGGCACAGCTTTTCCATCAGGGTGGCCGGCCGCACCTCCACATCGCTGAGAATACAGGAAAGGCACTCCGGCGCGGCAGCGGGATCAATGGTGACGGTGATTCCGTGGTAATGACCGGTGGGGAAGCGGCTGTCCGGAGGCAGGGAAGAGGTGCGGGCCACTGCCAGATCTCCCGGAGACAGATAGAAATAGCGGCCGTTCTGCCGGTATTCCACCCGCCCCTCCAGACAATGATGAATCTCCAGCCGTTCCCCGGAACCATCCCGCAGTTCCCGGCAGGCACGGGCATGAACATCCCGGTAGTCCAGCTCCATACCGGGGAATACCCGATACCGGGTCACAGCGGCTTCACCGCCGGAGGCGTCCGGATAGAGGCGCAGAGGATCGGCCTCGCAGTGGTTGGGGGATGCGCAGGCGGGCGCGAAAGCAGAAGCGGAAAAACGCATAGGATACTCCTTTACGTCGGTTAGATAGATCTAACTGATAATAGCATACGAACAGCAGAAGCGCAAGCGGTCTGTTGAAAAATGTGTTTTCAGTTGCCTTTCAGCTATTCAGATGCTATAATAAAGCGATTGCTGTCGAACGGAAGGCGGCAAAGCAGCTTCCCAACCGGCAGAGCTGTTTTAGGGTTTACAGTGTTCTGAGGGAAGAAACACGAGGAGGAGAAATCGATCCATGAAGCAAAAACTGAGTTTTAAAGAATACATCTATGTGGCCAGTATGCTGTTCGGCATGTTCTTCGGCGCAGGAAACCTGATTTTCCCGGTTTATATGGGACAGGTGGCCGGACGGAACATGTGGGCGGCCGTTCTTGGCTTCCTGATCACCGGCGTGGGCCTGCCTCTGCTGGGCGTGGCCGCTCTGGGCATCAGCCGCAGCAACGGCCTTTTTGACCTCAGCCATAAGGTGGGCCGTCCCTATGCGTTCTTTTTTACCTGCGCCCTTTATCTGACCATCGGGCCGTTTTTCGCCATTCCCCGGTGCGCAACGACTTCCTTCACCGTGGGTCTGGAGCAGATTCTGCCCCACGATGACAAAAGCTGGCTCTACCTGCTGCTGTTCTCTCTGCTGTTTTTCGCTGTGACGTTGGTCCTTTCTCTGCGGCCGGGCAAGATCCTCACTTATGTGGGCAAGGTCCTGACTCCCTGCTTCCTGGTGTTCCTGGCGATTATGGTGTTCGTGACGATCCTGCATCCCACCACCAGCATCGGCGCGGTGGAGCCTCAAGGTGCTTATGCCGCACAACCCTTCTTCACCGGCTTTCTGGAGGGCTATAACACCATGGACGCTCTGGCAAGCCTTGCCTTCGGTATCGTGGTAGTGCAGGTGATCCAGGGTTTGGGTGTGGAAAAGGCGGAATCCGTGGCCATGACCACCGTCCGCTCCGGTATTCTTAGCTGCCTGCTGATGGGCGTGATCTATCTGCTGGTGACGCTGATGGGCGTCTGGAGCCGGGGTGCGCTGGAAGCCGCTCCCAACGGCGGCACGGCGCTGGCACAGATCGCCCAGCACTATCTGGGCAAGGCGGGCTTGTTGGTGCTGGCTGCCACCGTGACGCTGGCCTGCCTGAAAACGGCGGTGGGCCTTATCACCAGCTGCGCGGAGACCTTCGTGGGGATGTTCCCCAAGGGCCTGTCCTATCGGAATTGGGTGTTCGTGTTCACGGGCATTTCCTTCCTGCTGGCCAACGTGGGCCTGACCGCCATCATCACCTACGCTGTGCCGGTGCTGATGTTCCTGTATCCCCTGGCCATCACCTTGATCCTGCTGGCGCTGCTGGGCCACTTCTTTGACCATGACCGGGCTGTGTACGCCTGGGTCACCGGCCTGACTCTGGTGGCGGCTTTCTACGATCTGCTGCGGACGCTGCCGGATCATCTCCGTGCGGTGCTCCATGTGAATGGTTTGGTCGATGCCGTGGGCAAGGCGCTGCCCTTTGCCACCATCGGTCTGGGCTGGATCTGCCCCGCGATCCTGGGGCTGGTTATTGGCCTGATTTTCCGGGCCGTCCGTCCGAAGAAGGCATAACACTATAACATAACACTATAAAATGTAAAAGGAACAGACCTTTGCGGGTCTGTTCCTTTTTTGCCATAAAATTTGATTCCCGGCACATACTACCTCCAGAAACGGAGGGATCGCATGGAAAAAATCTCGAATGATTACCGGGAAAACGTCCGGGTGCTGGACGGCCTTTTAGGCGTGGGCCGCAGCTGCGACATGGTGAGCCGGGATTACCTGATCGGCGGACGGCGGGCCCGGCTATGGGTGGTGGACGGCTTTGGCAGCGACAGCATCCTTGAGCGAATGGGGGCCTTCTGGCTGACACTGAAGCCGGAAAACGTGGTGGGCCTCACCGAAATGCAGGACTTTCTGGATCGGTATATTACCTTTTCAGAATCCAACGTCACCTTTGACATATCTGACGCCGTGACCTCCGTATTTTTGGGAAAATCCCTGCTGGCGGTGGAGGGACTGGCGGGGGTGGCGCTGATGGACGCCAAGGGCTACCCAAGCCGGAGCGTACACGAGCCGCCGGACGGCAAGGTGCTCCGGGGCAGCCACGACGGCTTTGTAGAGGCAGTGGTGCCCAATATGGCGCTGCTGCGCCGCCGCATCCGGGACCCGCACCTCACTATGGAGGGGCACAAGGTTGGTTCCCGCACCCATAATGACGCGGTCCTCTGCTATCTGGATGACAAGGTGGATCAGGACCTGCTGCGGAAGCTCCGGGGCAAGCTGCTGGGACTGGATGTCCGCTCCCTCTCCATGGCCCAGGAAAGTCTGGCAGAGGCCATTCGGCCTAAACAATGGTACAATCCGTTTCCGAAAGTGCGCTATACAGAGCGGCCCGACGCGGCGGCGGCCAGCATCATGGAGGGGAGCATCGTCCTGATGGTGGACAATTCCCCCTCTGTGATGATTTTGCCCACCGGTTTTTTCGATTTCACACAGGAATCCAATGACTATTACTTTCCGCCCTTGGTGGGCACCTATCTCCGGGTCCTGCGGGTAACGGTATTTCTCCTTTCTTTATTTATTACCCCGGCGTGGTATCTCATGGTCAGCGAACCGAACCGTTTGCCGGGGTGGCTGAACTTCCTGTCTTCCCCGGAGCCGGTGTCTTTGAGCCTGCTGAGTCAGCTTCTGGTGGTGGAATTTCTCATCGACGTATTAAAGCTGGCGTCCCTGAACACACCGGACAGTCTTTCCAATTCCTTTTCCATGCTGGGAGCCTTGGTTCTGGGGGATTTTGCCGTGCAGGCCGGATGGCTGGGGCCGGAGGTGCTGGTGTATATGGCCTTCGTGTCCGTGGCGGGGTTCGCCCAGCCCAGCTATGAACTGGGCTACGCCTTCAAACTGCTGCGGGTGGCGCTGCTGCTGGTGACGGCGGCCTTTGACGTCTGGGGATTTTGCCTGGGCGTAGTGGGGATCTTCGTTCTGCTGTGCACCACAAAGCCGCTGGTTGGGAAAGGGTATCTCTATCCACTGGTTCCCTTCAACGGCAAGGCGCTGCTGCGGCTGCTGGTCCGGGAACCTATCAGCCGGGACAATACCTGAGAGCCTGTCAATAGAGCGGTGAGCTTTCCGCAGCGGGCAGAAAGGGCTTTTTCAATATGTTAAGCAGCCGTTTTCTCAATGAAGGCGGCTGTTTCTTCATTTGCGGGAGTGGGGGATAGGCCTGCGGGCTTGGAAACGCCCGTGTCGAAACATGTTGATTGGGATTTTTTACAATTGCCGCAATCGATTACGTCGAAAATTCTATGAAAATACCAAGAAGTCCATGAGTTTTTTCCTATATCAGCGAAGTTTTTTCTATCGCTTTTTCAAAAGGGAGCCGATACAATAGCATCATAACGGCAAGGCGGCCTGACCGCCTTGAACGGATGATCAATGATCTTGAGGAGGAACTAAGATGAAAAAGACACTTGCAATTCTCCTGTCTGCTGTCATGATGCTGGGCCTGCTGGCCGGCTGCGGCAGCAAGACCACGGAGCAGCCCTCTACCTCTGGCACTGAGAACACGGAGACCGCCGCGCTGAACGTGGGTGTGTTCTACTATGACTACTCTGACGTGTACATCTCCAGCGTCCGCAGCTCTATGGATGAGCAGCTCAAGGCTATGGGCGTGAACTACACCAACTATGACGGTGGCAGCAACCAGGCCCAGCAGACCGACCAGATCAACACCGCCATCTCCAACGGCGCCAACCTGCTGATCGTCAACATCGTTGAGACTTCCTCTCCCGATGCCGCTCAGAACGCTGTTGAGGCCGCTAAGACCGCCGGTATCCCCATCATCTTCTTCAACCGTGAGGTTTCTGACGATGTTGTGAACAGCTATGAGAAGTGCGCCTTCGTCGGCACCAACGCTCCCGAGGCCGGTCACATGCAGGGCCAGATGGTCGGCGAGTATCTGCTGGAGAACTATGACACCGTGGACCTGAACGGCGACGGCGTCATTTCCTACGTGATGTTCAAGGGCCAGGAAGGCAACGCTGAGGCTGAGGCCCGTACTCAGTTCGGCGTGGAGGACGCTAACGCTGTCCTGACTGCCGCTGGCAAGCCCGAGCTGGCTTACTACAACGCTTCCGCTACCGATAAGTATCTGGTCGACCAGGGCGGCAAGTGGTCCGCTCAGGCTGCTAATGACTACATGGCCACCATCCTCCCCGAGTATTCCGAGGCTAACGGCAACATGGTCGAGCTGATCATCTGCAACAACGACGGCATGGCCGAGGGCGCTGTCTCTGCTCTGCAGGGCGTTGGCTATAACACTGGCGACGGCAAGACCATCCCCGTGTTCGGCGTTGACGCTACCGATTCTGCCAAGCAGCTCATCAACGAGGGCAAGATGACCGGCACCATCAAGCAGGATGCCGAGGGCATGGCTTCCACCATTCTGAACCTGGTTAGCAGCGTTCAGGGCGGCGGCGAGCTGATGGACAACACCTCTTCCTTCAACGTGGACGAGGGCGTTGCCAAGATCCGTGTGCCTTACGCCACCTACACCGGCGAATAAGCCAGACCATCGCTTCTCTCGCCCCATTAAACAGTAAGGATAAGCGGGGCTGTCGATTCGACAGCCCCGCTTTACAATTCAAGCGGTTCCGGTTCGGGCCGCTTTTCAACCCGCAGTGGAACGAACCCCGAGACGGACGGAACGTGCCGCAAGGGGTCTGCCGCGGGAATCACGCAGATAGGAGGTAAACGCAATATGGAGCAGCCGGCATTGCTGGAAATGCGGAATATCACAAAGGAATTCCCTGGTGTCAAGGCGCTGGATGGCGTTTCCCTTACCGTCCGGCCCGGCACCGTCCACGCCCTGATGGGTGAGAACGGCGCAGGAAAGTCCACCCTGATGAAATGTCTGTTCGGCATTTATGCCAAGAATGCAGGTACCATCGTTCTGGACGGTAAGGAAGTTGATTTCAAAAGTTCAAAAGAGGCGCTGGAAAACGGCGTGGCCATGGTCCATCAGGAACTGAACCAGGCCCTGACCCGCAGCGTCATGGATAACCTGTGGCTGGGCCGCTATCCCAAGGTGGCGGGTCTCATGGTCAGCGAGTCTGTCATGCGCAAGCGCACCCGGGAGATCTTTGAGGAGCTGGATGTCCATGTGGACCCCAAGGCCATCATGTCCACCCTGCCCGTTTCCCAGCGGCAGATGGTGGAGATCGCCAAGGCGGTCAGCTACAACGCGAAGATCATCGTGTTCGATGAGCCTACCTCCTCTCTGACGGAGGCGGAGGTCGAGCACCTGTTCCGCATCATCAATATGCTGAAGGAGCGGGGCTGCGGCATCATTTACATCAGCCACAAGATGGACGAGATCCTCCGCATCAGTGACGAGGTCACCATCATGCGTGACGGTCAGTGGGTGGCAACGCGCCACGCCAAGGACCTGACCATGGAGGAAATCATCAAGCTGATGGTGGGCCGCGAACTGACCAACCGTTTCCCGCCCAAGGACAATAAGCCCGGCGAGGTGATTCTGGAAGTGGAGCATCTGGCGGGCAAATACACCCGCCTGAAGGACGCCAGCTTCCAGCTGCGCAAGGGTGAGGTGCTGGGTATCGCCGGACTGGACGGCTCCGGACGCACGGAGGTGCTGGAGAATCTGTTCGGCGCCATGACCAAGGAGAGCGGCACCATCCGCCTCCACGGTAAGGAGATCAAGAACAAGACCCCCCGGGAAGCCATTAAAAACGGCTTCGCCCTGCTGACGGAGGAACGCCGGGCCACGGGTATCTTCGGGATCCGTGACATCAAGGAAAACACCGTCATTTCTAACCTGAAAAGCTATCTGGCAGGCGGTTTCTGCCTCAGCGAAAAGAAAATGAAAGAAGATGCCGACTGGGCGATCCAGGCCATGCACATCAAAACGCCCAGTCAATCCACACAGATCCGCTCGCTCTCCGGCGGAAACCAGCAGAAGGTCATCATCGGCCGCTGGCTTCTGACCAAGCCTGAGGTCCTGCTGCTGGACGAGCCGACCCGCGGTATCGACGTGGGCGCGAAATACGAGATCTACCAGCTGATCCTCGACCTTGCCAAGGAGGGGAAGGGTGTCATCATGGTGTCCTCCGAAATGCCGGAGCTGTTGGGCATTTGTGACCGTATTCTGGTCATGTCCGGCGGTGTTCTGGCCGGCGAGGTGGATGCCCGGAACACCAGCCAGGAGGAGATCCTGACGCTGGCAGCCAAATATGTGTAAGGAGGAGCGCACTGTGAATCAAGAAACGAACGTACAGGAAAAGGAAGCCCGTGTCCGGCAGCCGTGGACGGCCCAGCGGGTGGGAGATATCCTTTTAAATAACGCATTGCTCATCATCATGGCCATTGCGGTCGTTTACATCGCCATCAAGAACCCCAACTTCATCAAACCCGCATCACTCATCAACATCCTCTCCCAGACGGCGGCCTATCTGCCTGCCGCATTGGGCATCGGCGGCTGTATCGTGCTGACCGGTACCGACCTGTCCGCAGGCCGTGCCGTGGGTATCACCGCCTGTATCTCTGCATCTCTGCTGCAGAACGCCGCTAACATGGCCAACAAGATGTGGCCGCAGATCGGTACTCTGCCCATTCCCGTGGTCATTGTGCTTGCCATGCTCATCGGCGCGGCAATCGGCTGCTTCAACGGCTTCTTCGTGGCAAAATTCAAGCTGCATCCTTTCATCGTGACTCTGGGCACACAGCTGATCCTCTACACCGTACTGCTTTTGTATGTCCAGCAGGGCAATAACAAGGGTATGGCTATCTCCAATCTGGACCCGTCCTACACCGGCTTTGTCAAGGGCAGCCTGTTCAGCATCGGCGGTACGCCCATTCCCAACTATGTGCTGTTCGCCATCGTGCTGACGGCGGTCATGTGGTTCGTCTGGAACAAGACCACCTTTGGCAAGAACATGTTTGCTCTGGGCTCCAATGAGGAAGCTGCCAGAGTTTCCGGCGTCAATGTGTTCGGCGTGACGGTGGGCGTTTTCGCCCTGGCCGGCGCTATGTATGGTTTTACCGGCTTCATCGAGGGCGCACGTATCGGCTCCAACACGGCCAACACCGGCCTGAACTATGAGTTGGACGCCATCGCGGCCTGCGTCATCGGCGGCGTGTCCTTCGTGGGCGGCATTGGTAAGATCAGAGGTATCGTTATCGGCGTTGTGATGCTGCGCTTGATCTTCGTGGGTCTGACCATGGTGGGTGTGCCGCAGGATCTGCAATACCTCATCAAGGGCGCTATCATCCTGTTTGCCTGCGCACTGGATATGCGGAAATACCTTGTGAAAAAATGATCTGCGACAAAGATGGCCCGCCTTTGCGAGCCATCTTTGCTTTATCTGGGACTTTTTGCGGCGAAACGGCGGCAAAAACCGCCGTTTTTCCTGCAATCCAGCCAATTCACGTTCGGACTACCCCTTGAACTCGAAAAACATGGACATACCGTTTCGCTTCGCTTCACTTCGTGGTATAATAAAAACAGACGAACCCCGAACCCTTGATTTTTCAGGGGTTCGGGGTTTTCT
>ENA-OUQK01001745-OUQK01001745.1-human-gut-metagenome-genome-assembly--contig:-NODE-1745-length-10352-cov-4.098767_pt1 | contig 10352 bp, 6 predicted proteins | sample MGYA00237954_ERZ548842 | MGnify/ENA primary metagenome ERZ548842 (study PRJEB26490, sample SAMN05194704) | human gut metagenome | biome: terrestrial biome; feature: human-associated habitat; material... | reverse complement strand
CTCGAAGACCGCATCGTCAAGAAGAAATTACAGGAGCTTGCACAGGGCTGCATCTGCCCGCCGGAATTTCCGGTGTGCGTGTGCGGACGAAAGCCAAAGGTCAAGCTCATCACAAGAAAGCCCATCGTTTCGGGCGAAGAAGAACTCGCAGAGAATCCCCGTGCCCGCAGCGCCAAGCTGCGCGTCGCGGAAAAGTGCTGACAACAGCCGAAAATACGCAAAAGAAAGGAGATCGCCATGGCCAGCCGCAGAGAGCAGAACATGAAATACCGCCGCTACAGCGGACGAGTCAATGGCAATCTCGCTTACGATCCCGCCTACGAAGAGCGCCAGCGCAGGCTGCGCCGCGAGCGTGAATATGAGCGCGAGCACGAGCGTCAGCGCGAGGAATTCATGCGTCCCCCGCAGCGGAAGGTGCAGAAAAAGGCTGCGCCCGTCCGCCGTCAACGCGAAAAGGTCTCGCTCGGCACGCTGTGCGGCTTTATGGCGCTGGCCGCAATGGTCGCGCTGATGATCATGTGCCGCGCACAGCTGACGGAAATCTCCGCGCAGGTCGTCTCCGTGCAGAAGGAGATCTCCGCGCTCGAGGACGAGCATGTCGCGCTGCTCACGCGCTACGAAAAAACCTTTGACCTCACCACCATCAAGGAGGCGGCGGCCGCGGCCGGTATGGCCAAGCCCAGCGCCTCGCAGGTCTACTACATCGACCTGTCGGAGCCCGACAGCGTGGTCGTCTACCAGCAGAAGAGCCAGAACGTTTTGTCGCGGGTGCTCACGTCGCTTGGCAACGGCGTATGCGCAGTGGTGGAATATTTCAAATGAGCGAAGCTATACATAAGGAGTAAGGAGCTTCCTTACTCCTTTTCCATTTTTAAGGAGGATGAACGACTGTGGCACCACGCCCCCAGAACCAGAAAAGACGGCCCGAATCCGCGCGCCGCGCAAACCGCATCATTCAGACAAGAACGCTGCTGCTTCTGGGCGTGTTCGGCGTGCTGACGTTTGTGCTGCTCTTCACCCAACTCTATCACTGGCAGATCGCCGAGCATGACGAGCTCCAGTCCGTCGCTGTGCGCCAGCAAACGCTGCGCACCACGGTGGAGGCGAGCCGCGGCACGATCTACGATCGAAACGGCACGATCCTCGCGATGTCCGCCTCGGCGGAGGATATTTTCATCTCTCCGAAGGAGATCATCGAAAACGATCAGGATCAAAACCTGATCGCGGGCGGCCTTGCTGAAATTCTGGACCTTGACCCCGCTGACATTCTCAAAAAGATGGAGAAAACGAACTCGCAGTACGAAGAGCTCAAGAAAAAAGCGGATGACGAGCTTGCCGACAAGGTGCGCGAATTCATCAATGAGAACGACCTGAAGGGCGTTTTCATTCGTCCGACGAGCAAGAGGACCTATCCCAAGGGGACGCTCGCCTCACAGGTCATCGGCTTTGCCAATGAAAACGGCGGCGCGATGGGCCTTGAGGCGGCGTACAACGACGAGCTGACCGGCGAGAACGGTATGGTCGTCACCGCGCGCGACCGCGACGGCCGCTCCGTGCTCTACCAGTACGACCAGTATTTCGACGCGGAAAACGGCTGCGACCTGCACACGACGCTCGACACGACCATCCAGTATTACCTTGAGAAAGGTGTGCAGGAGCTCGAGGCGCGCTTCGGCACCGGCAAGGGCGCCGAGGGCATCGTCATGGATGTCAACACCGGCGCGGTACTGGCGATGGCGTCGCTCCCGACTTACGATCTGAACGCTCCCGGCAAGGTCTACAACGATTTTCTGACCTCCGGCATGACGGAGGAGCAGATCGAGGAGAACATGAAGAATCTTCTCAACAAGCAGTGGCGCAGCAAGGCCATCAACGACACCTACGAGCCGGGCTCCACGTTCAAAACACTGACGCTCGCGATGGCGCTTGAGGAAAACGTTGTCGACCTGAACACGGGCTTCTATTGCAGCGGCAGCGTAAAGATCGAGGGCGAGACCATCAACTGCTCCAAGCGCGCGCCCGGTCACGGCCAGCAAAACCTGACGCAGGCGTTCGCCAACTCCTGCAACCCCGCGTTCATCAACATCGGCCTTCGCATCGGCAACGACAAGTTTTACCAGTACATGCTGGACTTTGGCCTGACGGAGAAGACCGGCGTCGACACCACGGGCGAGGCCAGCGGCTTCGTCAACAGCGAAATTAAATATTCGACGCTGGCGCTGGCGTGCTACGCCTTCGGCCAGAACTTCAACGTCACGCCCATCGCGCTGCTGGCGGCGCAGTGCGCCTGCGTCAACGGCGGCTACCTCTATACGCCCTATCTTGTCGAAGAGATCACCGACCAGGACGGCAACGTCGTCTCCAAGCACGACTCCACGCCCATCCGTCAGGTCGTCTCCGAGGAGACGTCCGCGCTTGTGCGCGACATCATGGAGTATGAGGTCACAAGCGGCACGGGCAAGAACGGTCAGGTCGCGGGCTACCGCATCGGCGGCAAGACCGGCACGGCCGATAAGGTCGGCGGCGGCGTCATCGTCTCGTTCGTGTGCTTCGCCCCCGCGGATGACCCGCAGGTGATGATGCTCCTGACGCTCGACGAGCCGAGCAAGTGGACCGGTACCTACGTTTCCGGCGGTAACATGGTCGCCCCCGTGGCGAGTTCCGTCATGGGCGAGATCCTGCCGTATCTCGGCATTGAGCCGAGCTACACCGCTGAAGAGCTCGTCGGCGCGGATAAGACTGTGCCGAACGTCGTCGGCCTCAGCAAGGACGCGGCGGCCGAGCGCCTGAGCGCGAACGGCTTCAGCTTCCGCACCGTCGGCAGCGGCGATACCGTCACCGACCAGACGCCCGCAGGCGGCGCGATCGTACCGAACAGCGCGGAGATCATCCTCTACCTCGGCGCGGAGAAGTCGACTGACAAGTGCATCGTCCCGAACGTCGTGGGCGACAGCGCCGCGACCGCGAACCAGAAGATCGTGAACGCGGGGCTCATCATGGGCGTTTCCGGCGCGACGAACGCAAGCTCGTCCACGGTGCGCGCCATCTCGCAGAGCATCGCCGCGGGCACGGAGGTCGAGGCCGGTACGGTCGTGCGCGTCCAGTTCAGCGACAGCTCGGTGCGCGACTAAAGACAGCAAGACCCAATTCCGAAAGGAATTTTTCAAACGCAGTTATCTGAGCTTATTTCCGCATTAGAAGACAAAACGGTGCATGCGCCGCCTGACCTGATAGTCAGCGGCCTTGCGCTCGATTCCCGCAAGGTAGAAGAGGGATTCCTCTTCTTCGCCCTGCCGGGGGAGAAGGAGGACGGCGGCGAGTTTATCGCCGAAGCCAAAGCGCGCGGCGCGGCCTGCGCCGTGTGCGAGCATCCGCCGGAGACGGAAATTCCCTATATCTTAGTGCCGGATGCGCACAAAGCGCTTGCGCTTTGCGCGGCGGTATGGTATGGTACTCCGGCGGGAAAACTCACCGTGGTCGGCGTGACCGGCACAAACGGCAAAACGACCACGACGTATCTTATCAAACAGCTTTTGGAGCGCACGAAGGGCGCAAAGGTCGGCCTGATCGGCACGAATCAGAATTTGATCAGCGACAAGACCATCCCGACCGACCGCACAACGCCCGACGCGCTGACCGTGCAGCGCCTGTTCGCCCAGATGGTCGATGCGGGCTGCACCTATGCCGTGATGGAGGTCTCGTCCCACGCGCTGATGCAGAGCAGGGTAGAAGGAATCCGATTCCGCGTCGGTGTTTTCACGAACCTGACGCAGGATCATCTCGACTACCACGGCACGATGGAGGCCTACTGCGACGCGAAGTCGCGGCTTTTCGACCAGTGCGACATCGCCTGCGTCAACGGTGACGATGCGTGGACGGAGCGCTTGCTCGCCCGCTTTACGGGCGAGCGGATCACATTCGGGCAGGGCATGACGAATGACCTTGTCGGCTGGCGTGCCCGCTACGAAAACGACTGTGTGCGCTTTACCGCCTGCACCGACTTCGACCACGAGGAGACGAAAATCGGCATCCCCGGCGGCTTTTCGCTCTATAACGCGCTCGCGGCGCTTTCTGTCGTGCAGGCGCTCGGCGTGCCGCTATCCGACGCGGCAAAAGCGCTGACGGAATGTGTCGGCGTTAAGGGACGGTGCGAGGTCGTACCGCTTGATGCGCCGTTCACCGTCATCATTGACTATGCGCACACGCCCGACGGGCTCAAAAATATTCTCTCCACGGTCTGCGGCTTTGCCGACGGGCGCGTCATCGCGCTCTTTGGCTGCGGGGGAGACCGCGACAGGACAAAGCGACCCCGCATGGGCCGCATCGCCGCGGCGCTCTCGGACTTCGTTGTCCTCACGAGCGACAATCCCCGCACCGAAGATCCTTACACCATCCTGCGCGATGTGCTCCCCGCCATTTTGGAGAGCAGAACGCCGTTCGCCGTCATCGAAAACCGGCGCGAGGCCATCGGCTTTGCTCTGCGCGAGGCGAAAGCGCGCGACGTCGTCGTCCTCTGCGGCAAGGGGCACGAGACCTATCAGGAGATCGGAACGATAAAATACCACCTCGACGAGAGGGAGGTCGTGCGCGAGAGGTTCGCGCAAGTACAAAGGAAGGACGCCGCCGACGCGGCGAAGGAAAACGAACATGAAGATCATCATTGCCTGCATACTGAGCTTCGCGGTCTCCGCGATCACGGGAAAATTTCTGGTCCCTGAGCTGAGAAAGCTCAAGGCCGGACAGAGCATCCGCGAGGACGGCCCCACCTGGCACGCCGGAAAGGCCGGCACGCCGACGATGGGCGGCTTAATGTTCATCCTCGGCATCTTCGTCTCTATTCTGATCTGCGGCTGGAAGGGCATGATGGCGGGGGACTTTGAGCACCTCTACATCTTCTTTTTTGCGCTGATCTTCGGCGGCATCGGCTTTTTAGACGACTTTGAAAAGGTGAAGCACAAGCAGAACCTCGGCCTCACGGCCATTCAGAAGTTCCTGCTCCAGCTCGCCGCGGCGGTCGCGTTCCTCTGCCTGATGCGCTTTGAGGGCATGCTGACGCCGAACCTCTACGTGCCGTTTTTCAACACGCAGATTGTCATGAGCTGGTGGGTGTACATGGTGTTTGCGGCGTTTGTCATCGTCGGCACGGTCAACGCCGTCAACATCACGGACGGCATCGACGGCTTGGCCGGCAGCGTGACGGTGCCGGTCGGCCTGTTTTTCACCGTGCTCGCCATCTGGTGGCAGGGCTATGAGCAGCTCGGCATTTATGCTGCGGCGCTCGTCGGGGGAATTCTCGGCTTCCTCATCTATAATTTCCACCCCGCCAAGGTCTTCATGGGCGACACAGGCTCGCTGTTTCTCGGCGGCACGGTGGCGGCGCTCGCCTTTGCCTACGATATGCCGCTTGTGCTGATCCCTGTCGGCTTTGTCTACATCTGCGAGACGCTGTCCGACATTTTGCAGGTCATCTACTTCAAAGCCACGCACGGCAAGCGCCTTTTCAAGATGGCGCCGCTGCACCACCACTTCGAGCTCTGCGGCTGGAGCGAAGTAAAGCTCGTCGCCGTGTTCACCAGCGTGAGCGCGCTGTGCTGTCTGGCGGCGCTGTTCGGGGTACTCAACAGATTTCATTTTTGAGAAACGGCAAGCCGTTTCTCAAAAATGAGAGGGGATGCGCGGCGCTCTGTGCCTCGCCGCCCTTGGCGGCTCGACACTCACTCTGCGAGAAGTATTTTTCGCCACGCACCGGTCGCGGCGAAAAATGATTAAAAATATTTCGCGCCTGCGGGCGCGAAAGTCTGCGACGCTTGGTTGCAAAATGGAGGCAAACTCGCGCAGAGCGCGAGTTTGCAATCAGTATGAAAGGGGGAAGACTGCATGACCAAGGAAGAACGCTTGCTGCGGCAGGAGCAGCGCGAGCGGGCGAAGGCCATCGAGGCGGCGGCGCGCGAAGCGGGCCGCGGACCGCTGGACCTTCCGTATCTTCTGCTGGTGCTTACGCTCGTGGGCGCGGGCCTGATCATGCTGTTTTCCGCCAGTTTCCCCTCGGCCTACTATGAAGAGGGTAACCCCGCGTACTACCTCATCCGTCAGGGCATTTTTGCGATCCTCGGTATCACGGCGATGTTTATTGTCGGCAAGATCAATTACGAGCGCTATCGCGCGGTGGCGAAGATGCTGCTGATCTTTTCCATCATCCTGCTGGTGCTCGTTCTGATCCCGGGCATCGGCACGGGCCGACTGACGCACGGCGCGCAGCGCTGGATCCGCATCGGCTCGTTCCAGTTCCAGCCCTCCGAGATTGCCAAGGTCGGCATTATCCTCTATTTTGCCGACAGCATTTCAAAGAAAAAAGACAAAATGGCCACATTTCGTGAAGGTATCGTACCGTATGCCGCTATCCTCGGCGTGATTGCGGCGCTGATGGCGAAGGAGCCGCACTTTTCCGGTATGGTGCTGCTGCTCGGCGTCGGCGCGGTGATGATGTACGTCGGCGGTATCCGCAACTACTGGGTCGGTCTCGGCTTTGCGCTGGTGCTGCTGGTGATCTACGCCTTTGCGACCGGCATCATCACCTACAACTCGAGCCGAATTGACATCTGGCTCGACCCGTTCAACGAAGAGTGGATGCGCGATAAGGGCTATCAGATCCGGCAGAGCCTGCTCTCCATCGGTTCGGGCGGATTGTTCGGACTGGGCCTTGGCAAGAGCCGGCAGAAGTTTCTATTCCTGCCCGAAGAGCACAACGACTTTATTTTCGCCATCATCTGCGAGGAGCTCGGCCTTGTCGGCGCGACGATCATCATGGTCATGTTCGCGCTGCTCATCATCCGCGGCTACTGGATCGCCCTGCACGCGCGCGACCGCTTCGGAAGTCTGCTTGCCGTCGGCGTGACGACGCAGATCGCCTTGCAGGTATTCCTGAACATTGCGGTCGTGACGAATCTGATCCCAAACACGGGTATTTCGCTGCCGTTTTTCAGCTACGGCGGCACGGCGCTTGCCGTGCAGCTGGCCGAGGTCGGCATCGTACTGAGCGTTTCGCGCCAGATGCGCTGACGCGGGAAGGAGAAAACGGCTATGAAGGTCATCTTTACCTGCGGCGGCACGGCAGGACACGTCAACCCCGCGCTCGCGCTCGCGGGCTACATGCGGGAAAAGGACGCGGGCACGCAGATCTTATTTGTCGGCGCGGAGCGCGGACTGGAGCGCGATTTGATCGCGCACACGGACTATCCGTTCCGTACGGTGAACATTTCATCGTTCCACCGCTCGTTCAGACCCGCGGAGATCAAGCACAACCTTGTCTCGCTCAAAAATCTCGCCCACGCCGAGCGTGAGGCGAACGCAATCTTAAATGATTTTCACCCCGACCTGATCGTCGGCACCGGCGGCTACGCGAGCTATCCACTCGTGCGCTACGGCGCAAAGGCGGGCATCCCGACGGCGGTGCACGAGTCGAACATCGTGCCGGGGCTGACGACGCGACAGTTGGAGCCCCACTGCGACCGCATCATGGTTGGCTTTGAGGACTGCCGCGCGCACTACAAGCACCCCGAAAAGGTGGTCGTGACCGGTACGCCCGTGCGCGGTGACTTTTTCACAGTGACAAAGCAGCAGGCGAAGGAAAAGCTCGGCATGAACGACGGGCGCAAGCTCATCGTCTCGTTCTGGGGCAGCCTCGGGTCGAACGCGATGAACCGCGCGATGGCGGAGTTTCTGGCGCTTGAGAGCGCGAAGGAGCCCTTTTACCATATCCACGGCGTCGGCGAAATTTGCTGGAAGCCGATGCAGCAGTGGATGCACGATGACGGGTTGGAGATCACCGAGCATCCCGCACTCGACGTGCGCGAGTACATCTACGACATGGCGACTGTCATGCGCGCCGCTGACCTCGTTATCTGCCGCGCGGGCGCGTCTACGCTCAGCGAGCTGACGGCGCTCGGCGTTCCGGCAATTCTGGTGCCATCGCCCAACGTGACGAATCACCATCAGGAAAAGAACGCGGCGCTGCTCGGCGACCACGGCGCGGCGCTTGTGCTGCCGGAAGAGGGCCTTGACGGCAAGAAGCTCTTCGCCGCCGCGGCGGGCATCCTGAACGATCCGCAGCGGATGGAGACGATGTCTCAAAACATGGCGGCGCTCGGCATTCCCGACGCGACCAAGCGCATCTACGACACAGTAATGACGCTGCTCAAGTGAAAGAGAATAAAAAGGAAGCGAGCCGTGAGGCTCGCTTCCTTTTTGCGTGTTTTTGCGATTTATTTCGCCTTCAAAATGAAATCCATATAGATGGGATTGTGGTCGGAGTAGCGATACCCTGCGTCGACGACATCGGCGGAGACGGCTTCGACGTTGTCGGAGACGAGGAAGCCGTCGACCGTCACGCGGAAGGTCGTCTCCTCGTTGTAGGGTTCGTTGGCCGTGCGGCAGGTGGCGACGGGGTGTTCGGGGTCAAACGGCACGACAAGGGAGAGCCCGTCGGGGATCGTCCCCTCGGGGATGGGCTGCGCCCAGGTGTCGTTCTCGCCGCCCGCGACGCCGAAGATCTCGGCAGAATTGCCGAGCAGGTCCTTATTGAAGTCGCCGCCCGCGACGCAGTAGTTGCCGTTTTCATATTCCGCCAGCATATCGGCGCAGAGCATTTCAAGCTGCTCGGTCGCGATCGTGCCGTCGGACGTGTAGGCCGAAAGGTGGAGGTTATAGAGCACCAGCTCCCTGCCGTTTTCCATCGGGACGCGGCTGACGGAGTAGCAGCGGTCCAGGTCGACGAACTTCATGATGCCCGTCTCGATCGGCAGCGAACGGCGCACGGCGGACGAGATCGGATGGCGCGAGAGCGTCAGGATACCGGACTGGTTCGCGCCGTGGGGGTTAATAAGAGGATAGAAGAGGTACGGGCTGTCGTAATTCTGCGCGAATACCTTGTTAAATTCGCTGTTCCCCATCACATCGTCGAGATAAGCGTCCTCTCCGATGTGCCAGCTGCGCGTGCCATAGATATCGACCTCCTGAAAGAGCGCAAAGTCGGGCGAAAGGTCCTTGACGAGCGAGACTTCGCCGCGCATATTCTCGTCGACGGCCTGCCTGCTGCGGGCGCGGCTCTCCTTGCCGCCGTCCATGAAGAAGCTGTAATCGGCGCTGTACGCGCCGAAGCCCACGTTGGCCGACGAAACGCGATAGGTGACGCCGGTCTGCGGCGCGCCCTCCATCGGTGCGGCAGATGCGGCGTCGCAGTGCGCAACGCCAAGCTTCTGCATATCCTCCACACGGTAGTAGGCGGCGAAGACATAGATGACGTAGGCCAACACGATCAGAACGAGCGCCAACAGAATATAGAGCGCGACTTTCAGCGGTTTTTTCATCGAAAAACTCCTTTCGGGGAGAAATATAATAGTCTCATTTTGCCACAAAGCGGGCGGGAAAGCAAGGCAAAAAGAAGTTGACGCGCCGCGGCAAAATGGCTATACTGAAAATGCCTAACTATTGCCCTGCGAAAGCCGGCAGTCACCCATTTCCCGCAAAAGCCATACGATGGAAAAGTAATGTGCTTGCGGGAGGGAACATGATGTGTGAGCTGTTGGTAGAGGGCGGGGAGCGCCTGTACGGAGAACTCACGATACAAGGCTCAAAAAACAGTGTGCTGCCGATTTTGGCGGCGACGCTTTTGTGTGCGGACACCTGCGTGATCGAAAATTGTCCGAAGCTGCGGGACGTGGATGCGTCCATTGCCATTCTGCGGCACTTGGGCTGCTGCACGCACTGGGAGGACAGTGCGCTCGTGGTCGACACAGCGCGCATGGACCGCGCGGTCGTGCCCGACGCACTGATGCGAGAGATGCGCTCGTCGGTCATCTTTCTCGGCGCGATTCTGGCGCGCTGCAAGGAAGCGACGATCTGTTATCCCGGCGGCTGCGAGCTGGGGCCGCGTCCCATTGACCTGCACTTAAGCGCCCTGAGCGCCCTGGGGGCAGAGATCAGGGAGACGGGCGGCGAGCTCAAATGCCGCGGCGGAACGCTTCTCGGGAGCGATGTGTACTTACCCATGCCGAGCGTGGGCGCGACGGAAAACGCGCTCCTCTGCGCCTGCGGCGCAGACGGCGTGACGACGATCTACAACGCCGCGCGCGAGCCGGAGATCGTCGATTTACAGAACTTTATCAACGCGATGGGCGGCAACGTCCGCGGCGCGGGAGGCTCGATCATCACAGTCGAGGGAAAGCGCGCGCTGCACGGCGGGAAATACCGCATCATCGCCGACCGCATCGTGGGCGCGACGTATCTCTGCGCCGCGGCCTGCTGTGGGGGAGAGGTGCGCCTTCGCGGTGTCGACCCGCGGCCGCTTTCGACTG
>ENA-OUQK01001738-OUQK01001738.1-human-gut-metagenome-genome-assembly--contig:-NODE-1738-length-10384-cov-3.367509_pt1 | contig 10384 bp, 9 predicted proteins | sample MGYA00237954_ERZ548842 | MGnify/ENA primary metagenome ERZ548842 (study PRJEB26490, sample SAMN05194704) | human gut metagenome | biome: terrestrial biome; feature: human-associated habitat; material... | reverse complement strand
TCTCTGGGGGATACAAAGGGGGTATTCTCTTCGAGAAGAGAATACCCCCTTTGACCCGCGCTCCCCACGGCAGTGGGGACCAAAACGCCGCCCCTTTGGGGCATAGAAAGGAATCTATCATGCGAGCAGTATTGACTAAGGTTAAACACGCCTCCGTTACGATCGACGGAGAGCTCAAGGGCAAGATCGGCAGGGGCTTTTTGATCCTGCTGGGCGTTGCGCCCGACGACACGGAAGAAAAATGCCGCAAGATGGCGGACAAGCTCTGCTCGCTGCGCATTTTTGACGACGAGAACGACAAGATCAACCTCTCCCTCGACGATGTCGGCGGCGAGCTTCTTATCGTCTCGCAGTTCACGCTCTACGGCAACTGCCGCAAGGGCCGCCGTCCCGAATTTTTAAGCGCCGCGCGGCCTGAGATCGCCATCCCGATGTATGAAAAGTTCGTAGAGATCTGCCGCGAAAAGGGCTACCATGTTGAAACCGGCGAATTCGGCGCCTACATGGAGGTCGAATCGCTCAACGACGGGCCGTTCACGCTGATCGTGGACTCCGCCGACTTAGACGCACCGAAAAAGCAGTAAAGAAAGGGGTTATTTCTTCATGAAAGTCATCACCACTGTCGTCGGCTCCCTGCAGACGAATTGCTACCTGCTCATCGACGAGGAAACGAAGTCCGCCGCGCTCATCGACCCGGGCGACGAGGCGGAAAAACTGCTCGCGCTCGTCAAAAGCGAGGGCGTCACGCTCAAATACATTCTCCTGACCCACGGACATCGCGACCACACGCTTGCCGTGCCTGCGCTCAAAAAGGCGCTGCCGGACGTGCCCGTCTACATCGGCGAGGCGGACGCCCACTCCACCGGCATCTACCACTACCCGATGGCCGACCTCGTCCCCGATCTCAAATACTATGGCGAGGGCGATTCGCTGCCGCTCGGCTCGCTGACGATCAAGGTGCTCGCCACGCCGGGCCATACGCTCGGCGGCGTGACGCTGCTGGTCGGCGACGCGATGTTCCCCGGCGACACGCTGTTTGCGGGCTCGATGGGCCGCACCGACCTCCCCGGCGGCAATGACGCGCAGATGCTCGCCTCGCTGCGCCGTCTCGCCCAGATCGAAGGCGACTACACCGTCTACCCCGGCCACATGAATTCCACAACGCTCGCGCGTGAAAAGGCGATGAACCCGTATCTGCGCCATGCGCTGCGATAAAGGACAAGAAACCACATGAAACTTGAGCTCATTGGGCATGATGAAAAATACGCGCTGGAGCAGAGCTTACTCACGCTCTTCCCCGGCGAAAAGCCCGTTTACGGCACGGTCGACAAAACCGCCGACACGCGCTGGGCGCGCGTGACGCTCACCGAAGAGGACGAGCGCGTGCAGGTGACGACGGAGCTGGGCATGGACGGCAAGTCCGCCGCCCACAGCTACGACTATCCCCTCTCCGGCACGGAGTATGAAAAAGAAGGACAGCGCCGCCACGCCGTCGGCATCAGCTTTTTCGGCGCGGCGAAGGACCTGCTCGGCATCTCCCCCGCGTGGGGGAGCCTGACCGGCGTGCGGCCCAGCAAGGTCGCGCTCTCGCTCATCCGCGAGGGCGGCAAAAAACGTGCGGAAAAGGAATTGCAGGAGCTCTACTGCGTCACGCCCGCGCGCGCCCGCCTCGCCATTGAGGCGGCAGACGCCGGCATCCGCGCCGCGGCGGAGCTGGAGCCGAACGATATCTCGCTCTATGTCGGCATCCCGTTCTGCCCGACGCGGTGTGCGTATTGCAGCTTTGTGGCGCAGAGCGTCGAAAAGTCGTTCTCGCTCGTCGAGCCGTATCTGGAGGCGCTTTTCGACGAGATCACCGCGGCGGGGCAGCTTGTGCGCGAGTTGGGGCTGAACGTCAAGTCGTTCTACATGGGCGGCGGCACGCCGACCACGCTGACCGCCGACCAGATGGACCGTCTGCTCACGAAATTGGAGCAGAATTTTGACTTCGGTAATCTCGCCGAGCTGACGATCGAGGCGGGCCGTCCCGATACGATCGACGAAGAAAAGCTGCGCGTGCTGCGCGCGCACAACACCACGCGCGTTTCCATCAACCCCCAGACGATGGAGGACAACGTCCTCGCGGCCATCGGCCGCCGCCACACGGCGGACGACATCCGCCGCGCGATGGAACAGGTGCGCGCCGCCAACTTCCCGCACGTCAACATGGATTTGATCGCAGGTCTGCCCGAGGACACGCCCGAGGGCTTTGCCAGGAGTCTCGACGAGGTCATCTCGATGGGCGCGGACAACATCACGGTGCACACGCTGTCGCTCAAAAAGGGCAGCCGCATCATGCTCGAAGGCAGCCGCATCCCCGGCGCGGACGAGGTCGCGCAAATGCTGGACTATGCCGACCCCACGCTGCGTAAACATGGCTTTGAGCCCTACTACCTCTACCGCCAGAAGTATATGTCCGGCAGCTTTGAAAACGTCGGCTGGACGCGTCCCGGTGGTGAGGGCCTTTACAACATCTACATCATGGAGGAGCTGCACTCCATCCTCTCCCTCGGCGCAGGCGGCTCGACCAAGATGGTCGGCGGTGGGCTGATCCGCCGCGCCTTCAACGCCAAATACCCCCGCGAGTACATTGAGCTCGCGGAGAAGCGCAGCGCCAACCTTGCCGCCTTTGCGGACTTCTATCGCGAACCGGAGGAACATACATGACCTACTCAAGCTACTGCGAAAGCGCGGATTTTCTCCGCACCCGCCTCAACGGCTTCACGCCCGAGGCGCTGCTGATCCTCGGCAGCGGGCTCGGCTTCCTCGGCGACGCCGTGGAAGACCCGGTTTTCGTCGATTACGGCGAGATTCCCCATTTCCGTCCCTCCACCGCCCCCGGTCATAAGGGCCGCTTCGTGTTCGGCACGCTCCGCGGCAGGCGCGTCGCGGTCATGCAGGGCCGGATGCACTGCTACGAGGGCTACACCATGGCCGAGGCGGCTTACGCCGTGCGCGTCGTGCGCCTGCTCGGCGCAAAGACGCTCTTCGTCACCAACGCCGCCGGCTGCGTCAACACCGACTGGAACGTGGGTGAGCTGATGCTGATCTCCGATCACATCAAGCTCTTCGACTTCGGCCCCCTCTATGGCCCCAATCTTGAGGAGTTCGGCACCCGCTTTCCCGATATGTCCTCCGTCTACACCCCGCGTCTGCGCGCCCTCGCCCATGAAGCGGCAAAGGCGCACAACATTCCTCTGCGTGAGGGCGTTTATATGTATTTCCCCGGCCCGCAGTTTGAAACGCCCGCCGAGGTCCGCGCCGCGCGCGTGCTCGGCGCCGACGCGGTCGGTATGTCCACCGTGCCCGAGACCATCGTCGCCGCCCACTGCGGCATGGAGGTCATGGGCGTGACGCTGCTCGCCAACATGGCGGCGGGCGTCCTCCCGCAGCCGCTCTCCGGCGCGGAAGTCAACGAGGCCGCCGAGGCGGCGGCCCCCGTGTTTTCGGAATTTCTTCTGTCCTGTCTGGAATCTCTCTGATCGGGAAAGGGCCTTTCTATGGCTACTGAAAAAAAGCAATCCTTCCTCGGCGGCGCCGCCGTGCTCGCGTTCGGCATCGTCGCGGTCAAGATCATCGGCGCGGTCTTCAAGATCCCGCTGCGCAACATCCTCGGCGAGGGCGGCAGCGCAGACTTCTCCAACGCCTATAACATCTACGCCACGCTCCTGACCGTCTCGACCGCGGGTCTTCCCGTCGCGCTCTCCAAGCTCGTGAGCGAGTCCTACGCCCTCGGCCGCACCCGGCAGGCGCACCGCACCTTCCGCGTTTCGCTCTCGGTCTTTCTCGTGCTGGGCGTCGCCTCGTTCGCGCTCATGTGGTGGGGCAGCGACCTGCTCGCGGGCTTTCTGAACAATCCCCGCGCCGCCTACGGCATCCGCGCTCTCGCGCCCGCCGTCGTGTGCGTGGGCTGCCTGTCCGCCTTCCGCGGCTACGCGCAGGGCCGGCAGTACATGACGCCCACCGCCGTCTCGCAGATCATCGAGGCCCTCTGCAAGCTCGTGCTCGGTCTCGCGCTCTCGATGTGGCTTCTGCACATCGGTCAGCCGGACTACATCGCCGCCGCAGGCGCCATTGCCGGCGTCACCGCCGGCACCATCCTCTCGCTCGTCTACATGGCGATCGACTACCTGCGCCACCGCCCCGCGCTGCGCCGTGGCGAGTCCTGCGCGTCGGACCGCGCGATCCTTCGCCGGCTCCTCGCCCTCGCCGTCCCCATCACGCTCTCCTCGTCGATGGTCTCGCTCATCACGCTCATCGACACCAAGCTCGTCCAGGGCAGGCTGCAGGACGCCCTCGGCTACACGCTCGACCAGATGCGCGCCGCCTACGGCAACTACTCCGCCTGCATGGACCTTTACAACCTGCCCTCCTCGCTCATGGTCGCGCTCACCGCCTCGGTCATTCCCGCCGTCTCCGCCGCCGTCACGCAGCGCGACCGCCGGCAGTCCGCCCGCATCGTGCGCTCGTCCCTGCGCGTCACGGCGCTGCTCGCCTTCCCGATGGGCCTCGGCCTCTGGGCGCTGAGCGATCCGCTCTTCCGCCTTTTCTACCGCAGCTACAACGCCGAGCTCGGCGGCTCGCTGCTCGCGGTGCTCGGCATCGCCAGCATCTTCGTCTGCCTCATGCTCATCACCAATTCGATCCTGCAGGCATACGGCCGCGTCAGCGTTCCCATCGTCACCATGCTCATCGGCGGCGTTGTGAAGATCGTGCTCAACTATAACCTCACCGCCGTCCCGTCCATCAATATCCACGGCGCGCCCATCGGCACGCTCGTGTGCTTCGCGCTCACCGCGCTTTTGAACCTCATCGCCGTCGCGCGCATCGCCCCCTTCCGGCTCAACTACCCCGGCTATTTCCTGCGCCCGCTCTTCGCCTCGCTCGTCATGGCGTTCGCCGCCCGCGGCGTCTACGCCCTCGCCGCGCATTTCCTCATCCCCTCCGTCGAGGAGGCCGGCCGTCTCACGCTGCTCTTGTGCGTCGGCATCGCCATCGGCGTCGCTGTGGTGATCTACGGCGTGCTCGTTCTCGCCCTGCACTGCATCCGCCGCAGCGACCTCGAGCTGCTGCCCAAGGGCGATAAGCTCGCCAGACTTCTCCACATTTCTTAAAAAAGCCCGAAACCCCTTGAAAAATCACAGAAAAATCTTGCAATAGGACATAAGATATGGTAAATTTTGAAAGGAAAGAGACATACTCCCTACAGGACCTCATCGAGATCCTGCGTATCCTGCGCGCACCGGGCGGCTGCCCATGGGATCGCGCGCAGACCCATCTTTCCGACCGCCGCAATTTTTTAGAGGAGGCCTACGAGGCCGCCGAGGCGTTCGACCGCGACGATCCCGCCCTCATGTGCGAGGAGCTGGGCGACATGCTCATGCAGGTCCTCTTCAACATCCACATTGAGGAGGATGCGGGCCGCTTCACCACCGACGATGTGACCGATCACATCTGCAAAAAGCTCATCTTCCGCCACCCCCACGTTTTCGGAACCGCTGCCGCTGACACCAGCGAGGAGGTCCTCGTGAACTGGGAGGCGCTCAAGCGGCAGGAAAAGGGCCAGCAGACCACCGCCGACGCGATGGACGCCGTCGCCCGTTCGCTGCCCGCCCTCTGGCGCGCGGACAAGCTCCAGAGCAAGGCCGCCAGGGCCGGCTTTGAATTTGCCGACGTCTCCGGCGCGCTGGACAAGCTCGACGAGGAAACGCGCGAGCTGCGCGAGGCCGTCGAGCGCGGCACGAACTTCTCCGAGGAGCTTGGCGACGTGCTCTTTGCCGCCGTCAAGGCCGGCCGCTTTCTGAACGTCGACCCCGAGGACGCGCTGAACGCCACCTGCGAGAAATTCATCGCCCGCTTCCGCCGCGTGGAGGAGGCCTGCGCCGCGCGCGGCGCGGAGATGTCCTCGCTCCCGCTCGACGAGCTCACCCGCCTCTGGAACGAGGCCAAGCACCCCACGGAATGAAAAACGCCTTGTCGTTTTTTGTTTATACCCCCCGCCGCGGACCGTTCGCGGCAATACAACTACAAACAGGAGGCTATTTACCATGAATAAGACCGAACTCATTGCTGCTGCCGCTGAAAAGGCCGGCGTTTCCAAGAAGGAAGCCGAAGCCGTCGTCACCGCCGCTTTCGACGCCATCGCCGCATCCCTCAAGGAAGGCGAGAAGGTCCAGCTCGTCGGCTTTGGCTCTTTTGAGGTCAAGACCCGCGCCGAGCGCATCGGCCGCAACCCCGCCACCGGCGCCGAGATCAAGATCGCCGCTTCCAAGGTCCCGACCTTCAAGGCCGGCAAGGCGCTCAAGGACATCGTTGGCTGACACACCTTCAAAGGAGCGGGTCACCCCGCTCCTTTGCTTTTTGCCGCAGGCATTTCCGCGAAAGGAGCATTTCCCCATGCGTCTCGATAAATACCTCAAGGTCTCGCGCCTCATCAAGCGCCGCACCGTAGCGAACGAGGCCTGCGACCTCGGCCGCATCACGGTCAACGACCGCGTCGCCCGCGCGTCCTACGACGTCAAGGTCGGCGACCGCATCGCCATCCACTTCGGCGAGCGCACCCTCGCGGTCGAGGTCCTCTCCGTGGCGGACAACGTCGGCAAGGCGGACGCCGCCGCGCTCTACCGCGAGCTGCCGAACAACTGACGCAAAGCAGGCATAACCCGGACACGCCTCCCATACACTCTGGTGTATGGGAGATCATTTTTTCAGGAGGTTCCGCTATGCCTTACGATACCCTTCCCCCCGCTGCCGCCCACCGCGTCGAGCTCGACGGGCGCGAGCGCCTGATCGTCTCCGGCGTGGACGACGTCGACCGCTTCGACGAAAACGAGATCGTCATGACCACCTCCGCCGGCACGCTCATCGTCACGGGCGAGAGCCTGCACATCGGCAAGCTCAGCCTGGACGGCGGCGAGCTCCACGTCGACGGCCGCATCGACTCGCTCCTCTATGAGGACACCGACCGCCCCTCCGGCGGGCTGCTCAGCCGCCTGTTCGGAGGCTGAGCCATGGGCATCGAGATCGGCGCACAGCTCGACGCCCTCTGGCGCTCCCTTTTTCTCGGCGCGGCGTTCGCCCTGCTCTATGACGGCCTGCGTGCGCTCCGCCTGCGCCGCCGCACCCGCCGCGCCCTGACGGACCTGCTCGACGCACTCTACTGTCTCTTCCTCGCCGCCGCCCTTCTCGCCTTCACGCTGCGCATCGGGCAGGGCGAGCTGCGGCTCTATATGCTCGCCTTCATTGCCCTTGGCGCATACCTGAGCTTTGCGCTCCTCTCGCCGCTCCTCCGCCCGCTTTGGGACTTCTGGGCCGACTGTCTCTTTGCCTTCGCCCGTCTTCTGCGCGCGCCGCTTCTGCTGGTGAAAAAATATTATGGTAAACTGCACAAATTTGTCAAAAAGCTCTTTCTTTTTTCGCGCCGCACCCTTATAATAGAAAATTACAAACGGTCGGCGCGGCGTTCCCGCCGCGCTGCGGAACGAAGGGGAGGTGTGCAGTATGGCAGAGGAAAAGACCGCGCGCAAAAAGCAGGGCGGCGGGACGCTCCCGAAGCTGCTGCTTCTCGCTCTTCTGCTTCTCATCGGCGCGCACCTTCTGAACCTCCGGCAGGAGATCAGCCGCGCTGAGGCCGAAAAGCAGACCCTTTCCGCGCAGCTCGAGCAGCAGCAGCGCGAGAACGATTCCCTCTCCTCCGCGCTCGAAAAGGCCGACGATCCCGAGTACCTGCAGGAGCTTGCCCGCGAGCAGCTCGACATGGTCTCCCCCGGTGAAAAGGTCTTTTACGACGTCAGCAACTAAAGCTCCCGAAGGGACGGCGCGAGTGCGCCACCCCTTCTTCTTTTTCCCGTATCCGGTTGCACAGAAAACGGCGGCGCATTGCCGCCGTTTTCGTTTTTTTAACGTTTTTTTAACGTCGCCCTCTTCCCTTCTTGCCCCTCCCTTTTCCGCGTGTTATAGTGGGTGCAGAATTTTAGGGCAGCACCGCACAATGAAAGCCGCGGCGCTTTATGCAAACCGCTCCTGTTCCATGCTGCGGTATTGCCCGGGGGGAATGTGTATGTTTTCTGCCTTTTTCCGCGATCTTCGCACCGAATTTGCCGGCTATAATGCCGACAAGCTCCTCAAGGACGTCATGGCGGGCCTGACCGTCTGCGCCGTGGCGCTGCCGCTCGCGCTGGCGTTCGGCGTCAGCTCCGGCGCGTCCGCCGCCGCGGGACTCGTCACCGCCATCCTCGCGGGCGTCGTCATCGCCATTCTCGGCGGTGCGTCCTATCAGGTCTCCGGTCCCACCGGCGCGATGAGCGCCGTGCTCATCGGCATCGTCGCGCAGTACGGGCTGCAGGGCGTCTTCTTCGCCTGCTTTGCCGCCGGCGTACTGCTGCTCGCCGCGGGACTTTTGAAGCTCGGCCGCCTCATCGGCTTCATCCCGATGCCCGTCATCATGGGCTTCACCTCCGGCATCGCCATCATCATCGCGCTCGGGCAGGTCGATAACTTCTTCGGCACCGTCTCGGAGGGCAGCTCCAACCTCGAAAAGCTCGCCTCCTACGCCCGCCTCGGCTTCCACCCGAACCTCCAGACCGTCCTCATCGGCGCGCTGGTCGTCGCTGTCATGCTCGTCTGGCCGAAGAAATGGGGCACGAAGGTCCCCGGCTCGCTTATCGGCATCATTGCCGCCACCGCCCTCGCCGCCGCGCTGGGCCTTGACGAGCTTGCCGTCGTCGGCGACATTCCCCGCACGCTTCTCCTCTCCGACCGCCTGCACCTCGGCAGCCTGAGCCTCGATATGCTCTCGGACCTCATCTCCCCCGTCGTCACCATCGCCGCCCTCGGCATGATCGAGAGCCTGCTGTGCGGCGCGTCCGCCGCCCGCATGAAAAGCGAGCCCTTCCACGCCGATCAGGAGCTCATCGCGCAGGGCGTCGGCAACATTCTGCTGCCGCTCTTCGGCGGCGTGCCCGCTACGGCGGCGATCGCCCGCACGAGCGTGGCGGTCAAGTCCGGCCAGCAGACCCGGCTGACGAGCGTTTTTCACTCGGTGTTTCTGCTCGCGTCCATGTTCCTGCTCGGCGGCGTGATGGCGCGGCTGCCGCTCTCGGCGCTCGCGGGCGTGCTCATGGTCACGGCATGGCGCATGAACGACTGGGCGGGCATCCGCTATGTGTTCCGCCACAAATTCAAATCCGGCATCAGCCAGTTTCTGCTCACGATGATCGCAACGGTCGTGTTCGATCTCACCGTCGCCATCATCCTCGGCGTCATCTACTCCGCCATTCTCTACGTCGCCCGGAGCAGCCGCATCCACGTCGCCTTCTCCACCATCGACGGCAACCGCCTGCGCTATGACGTCGGCAAATCTCCCATTCTCGACTCCGCCGGCGTGGTCTACGTCACCGGCTCCCTCTTCTTCGGCGCGGTGGACGAATTCAACCACCGCCTGCAGGACATTCCCGAGGAGGACCACCTGATCCTCTCCCTGCGCGGAATGCCGAGCGTGGACGTCTCCGGCGCGCAGGCCGTGCTCGAGCTCTGCCAGCGCCTGCGCGCCAAGGACCACACCATCGCCTTCTGCGGCGTGGCCGAGGACGTCCGCTCCTACTTCGACCGCGCGGGCGTCACCGCCCTCGTCGGCGAGAGCGCCTACTTCCACAGCGCCGACCGCGCCATCCTCGCCCTGCTCGACGAGGAGCTGCTCGAGGCATAAAAAGGAGCCGCCGTCTCTCGACAGCGGCCCAAGCGGGTGGGATATTGGAAAGCTTCCATGGACTATACTACCACCCTTGTCCACCTTTCGCAACAGGAGCTTTTGTCGAACGCCGCCGCACGCGGTCGAAGCGTGTCGCGGCGTTCATTTTCGTCAAAATAGACAAAACAGAAAATTTACAAATTGACCTATTGGCTATTTTCCCTTTTCGTGCTATAATCGGTAAAAGTGAAGAGGGAGTCGGCTGAGACTTCCTTTTTGCTTTCCCTACTCGCAGAAATTGAAAGGAGCGAACCGTTATGAAGTTCACATTTACCTGCAAGAAAATCTCCCTGAACGACTCCGTCAAGGCCTATGCCGAGAAAAAGATCGGCAAGCTGGAGAAGTATTTTAAGGAGGAACCCGAAGCAACTGTGACCTTCGCCGTGGAGAAGAAGAATCGCTGCATTGTCGAGGTGATGCTCCGCGGTGCCAACGGCACACTGTTCCGTGCGGTCTGTGAGGACGCCGACGGCGATATGCGCGGCGCGATCGACGAGGCGGTGAGCCAGATCGACCGCAAGATCCGCAAGAACAAGACCCGCCTTGCCAAGGGTCTTCGCAGCGATGCCATCGTGCCCGAGGTCCCCGAGGAGTTCG
>ENA-OUQK01001734-OUQK01001734.1-human-gut-metagenome-genome-assembly--contig:-NODE-1734-length-10386-cov-4.280709_pt1 | contig 10386 bp, 15 predicted proteins | sample MGYA00237954_ERZ548842 | MGnify/ENA primary metagenome ERZ548842 (study PRJEB26490, sample SAMN05194704) | human gut metagenome | biome: terrestrial biome; feature: human-associated habitat; material... | reverse complement strand
GTATGTGGTCTTCTGTGTACGAACCGAAAAATAGGAGGAAACTATGAAAAAAGCAATTTGTATCATTCTGGCCGTGGCGGGTGCTGCGGCTATTTATTGTACCCGCCGTACCTGTCCCCGCGGCCGCAGGGAGATGTAGCCGTGGGCAGCATTCATATGGTTGGCAAAGCAACTTTTGCCAACGGGGACATCATCCCCTACTATGACGCAGATTCCTTTCTGGACTGCATCCGTGAGGAACTGCCCTATCGGGACACCACAGGCTTTCGCTATGAAATTCTGACAGACGATCCCGCTGTCCGCAAGGCGGCGGATGATATTTTATTCGACTTTGTGGGGGAAGAAAATCCCCATGAGTTGGCAGACTATATGAAGATGGGAGGGCTGTGACATGGATATCAGCAGAGAAATGGTGACATTTCTGCGGAAGCAGTACCCGCCCGGTACCCGTATCCGGTTGGATGAGATGGACGATCCCTTCGCACCGGTACCGGCAGGGATGACGGGAACGGTGGAACACATCGACGATGCGGGGCAGTTCCATATGAAATGGGACAATGGACGGACGCTGGCCCTCATCCCCGGCGTGGACAGCTTTACCGTCCTGCCGCCTCAGCTCAGCGTGATGAAGCTGTATATGCCCCTCACCGCCGACCTCTATGCGCGGGACAAGTGGGGCGCTATGCCGGATGAGCCGGAGCTGCTGTCGGGACGTGACCTGATCCCCTACGAGGACAATATCCGCAGCGCCCTTGTGAAGTACCGGATGCCGGAGGAGCTTACCCGCGGCATCATGAACTGGTACAATAAGCCCGACGCTGTAAATAATAAGGTACGCTCCGCCACATTCGGCGCGGAACTGCGCGGTGAACAGCTTTGGGGCGTAGCGGAATGTCAACTCTGGCACGAGCTTTCTGCGGCGGAACTGACTACGCTGAAGGAGTTTATTGCCGGTCAGGCGTCGGACGGTTGGGGCGAGGGCTTTGAGCAACGGGAGATCGCCATCGGACGCGGCAGTGAGCTGTACGTCCATCTGTGGCAGGATCACGACTGGAGCATCCAGACGGAGCAGGAGCGGTTTTGCCCCCATCTGGATAAGCTGCCGGAGATGTGCTTTACGCTGCTGCCGGGGACGGGCCAGCTCATCTGCGTCAAGCGCGGCGAGAGCGGGTACTATCCCAGCGACTGGTCTACGGATGATCCCCACGAAAACCGCCTCATTGCCGATGAGCAGAACCGGAAGCTGGGTGTGACGCCCGCGCAGGAGGAGGCCATGAAGATCGGAAGTATGTGCGGCTGGGACGTACCCGGCGCAGACCCCGACAACTGTGATGACATCGTGCAGCGGCGAGGAGGAATGGAGCTTGGATAAAGTTGTTTTTTCTGTATATCTTGGCAACCCCGATAACGACAACGGCACCACGCTGGACTTGCCCGCCAAGCCGTGGGCAATGCGGGACGCGCTGGAGAGGCTGCGGCTGCGGGAGGGGCAGGAACCCTACTGGCAGGTGGAGGACTTGGGGCGATACGACTTTCTGGCGCCCCATCTGGACAAGTGCGACCTGTACCAGTTCAACGCGCTGGCAGAGCAGCTCAGTACGTTTAACGAGGCAGACGCCATAGCCTTTGAGGGGCTGGTGCAGATGGAGCTCGACGAGCTGACGATCCAGCGGATGTTGGATTTGGCGTATAGCGTAGACTGCTGTCATGTGGTGCCGGAGGTCAGGGACGACGCGGCGCTGGGCAGATTCTATGTGGATAATGACTTCCTGCCGGAGTTGGAAAAGGTTCCGGACAAGGTGCTGGAGCTGCTGGACTATGAAAAAATCGGCAGGACGATGCAGCAAGGTGAAAGCTGCGTCATTACGCCCCACGGCTATGTGGAGCGGCACTCCGATTTGAAGCAGGCTCCGTCCGATTTGGGCAAGCCGCCTCGAAAACCGGCGTATATGATGCGTTTTCTGTGCAGCAACGAAAACCAGACTGTGCCGCTGAACCTGCCCGCATCGCAGGCAGAGCTGAATACCGTGCTGACGCGGCTGGATCTGGATAACTGGCAGGAGGTGCATCTGGAATGTGAGGATACCGCCGTGCCGGAGATGTGGTCATTCACCGACCTTGCCTATGACGGGATGGAACAGCTCAACCGGTTTGCACAGTGCTTGGAGGAGCTTGACATGAATGGGGAGCTTGTGAAGTTCAAGGCGGTGGCCCAGCAGTTGGCATTGATCAGACTGGAGGAGGCCATTGCCTTGACCGGCCATCTGGACGAATACAGCTTCGAGCCGGAGATCCATTCGCCCAGAGAACTGGCACGGGACGAGCTGAGCGTCATCGCCGGGGACAAGGAGGGCAAGCTCCTCCTGCCGCATCTGGATATGGATGCCTACGGTCGGGACGTGATGCAGAGAGATAACGGTGTCCTTGGCGATTACGGCTACCTTGCCCGTCTGGACAGTCAGCCGATTCAGGCTCCACGACAGGAAATGGAGATGACCATGTAAAGGAGGAATTTATGCAACGAGAAACCATTGTGTGGTATCTGGAGGAGGGCTACAAAGGCAGGAAGAATGCCATCAGCAGCCGCACCTTGGAAAAGGCGCTGGGCTTGAGCGGCAATGAGCTGCGGAAGAAGATCAACCGCCTGCGGTGCGACAGCATACCCATCTCGGCTTGCCGGGGTGGGTATTTCTATGCCGAAACAGCGGCGGAGGTCTATGATACCATCCGGAGTCTTGAAAAGATGCGGGACGGGCTGAACGCCGCCATCGCGGGACTGGTGCGGTCGCTGGATGGCTTTAGTAAGGAGCTGGACAGCGGATGAACATACCGTTAGCCAAGCTTATTCCATGGAAAGGCAGCAAAGCGCAGTTGATGTGGGCCATCCAGAGCCTGATGCCGATACATTACAACAAATTGGTGGATGTTTTTGGTGGGAGCGGCTGTGTGACCCTGAACCTTCAAACACCACGCGGCGTGCTGCGGATCTATAACGATCTTGACAGCAACCTTTATAACATGATGTATTGCGTCAGGGAAAAGCCGGTGTCCGTGATCACAGAGCTAAAATACATGCAAAACTCCCGCGAGGAGTTTGAGACCATGCTCCGTGCTTTGAAAGACAAAGATTTTGCCGGAAAAAATTTGGCGGAAGAGCTGGAGCTGACGCAGATCAGTTTCCCGCCTGCACAGGCGGAAGAGATCAGCGCAATGCTGATGCAGCGTGCCATCCCACCGGACGCGCAGCGGGCGGCAATGTTCTTTTTGCTCCACAACCTCAGCTACAACGGGCTGGGAACGGAGTTTGCCGCGCTCGACCGTGATTGGGATAGATTCCAGCATCAGATCACCAGATGTGCGCGGATCTTGCAGCACATTCCCATGGAGAACCGGAGCTACAAGGAAATCTTGGGTAAATATGACGCGCTGGATACAGTTTTCTATTGTGACCCGCCGTATCTTGGCGCGGAAAAGTATGGCGTACCTTTTTACAGGTCGGATCATCAGGAGCTGCATGATATGCTGGCCACGCGAAAAAGCTTTGTGATCGTGTCCTACAACAAGAAAGACGAGATCAAGGAACTGTATAAAGACTTTTTCATCTTTGAAGTAGACCGACCGAACAGCATGTCAAAAAAGAAGGAGGATCGTTATGAGGAGTACATTATGACCAACTATGATCCATCTATGTTTGCGCCGCAGATATCCTTCTTCAACAACTACGACAACGGAAAGAAAGCCTGTACGTTAGTACATACACCTCAATATCCACTGAAAGAAAAATAGGAGAAAATATATGACTTGTGAGATGGAATTCAATCAACGCGGGCTTCAGATACCCAGCGAAATACTTGCGGCTCTGGCGCTGTCGGACATTACGTTGGAAGCCCATATGTGCCGACATCTTATCATGCTGATGCCCAAGGCTGTCTCTTATACACATCTGACGCTGCCGACGATATGCAGCCTTGGAGCTGATCGACGTACTGGAGGGGATGCAGGAGGCCTTTGACCAACTGCTGAGTGGCCTGGTCGCGGCCTGCCGCCCTGCATGCTGTCATCGCTGCCAGACGGTAGATGAGGGGAACTATGATCTCTCTCAGGTGCCGGAACGGCTTTTGGCTGTGCTGACGGAAAATGACTGCTGCAAGGGACTGCTGGCGCGGTATCTGGAGAACGGAGAGATCGTCTATGACCCGTGAGATGTACCCCTACACGGCGAAGGAGGCGCGGGAGCGTGGCGAGCTGGAGCAATGGCGGGCCAACTTCCGCGCCAACTGCGCCTGTGCCGGAGCTATCGAGCTTGCCATCCGCGAGGACTTCGATGGGATGCACCTGAAGGAGGATTGTGCCAGGCGTGTCATAGACCACTACGGCTATAAGCGAACGGCCTTTGTGCTGTCCAACACCTTGCAGGAGCATTCCTATGATGGCCGCTATCACCCGACAAATATACAGTGGAGCCGGAGCATCTATATCCCTCCCGATGGTGACCATCGCTACGCATTTATGGTGGGCAGCCATCCCGCGGTGCTGGATGGATTCGTTACACAGTATCGGGCGGAGCTGGCAAAGCTGCACCTGTTTGGAGCGGAGCACTGTGCGCCAAATTCCCGTGAACAGGACTTCACCGGAAAGGTACTGGTGCTGTCGCCGGAAGTGCTGCGGGAAGCCTGCTGGCGGCCGGAGGATCAGCTCTGGCTGGCGTGGGACGGATTCGGCTGCCGCCCCAACGCCAGAGGCCGCTCGGTACGCTGTACCTGCCTGGGGGACGGTGAAATGACCCGCTGGAACCGTTCGGAGTTCGTGGGTATCCTCAAGGACGAGTGTCTTCCCGATTGGGCGGCGGAGAAGCTGGCCCAGCTGCGGCAGGAGCAGAAAAAGGAGCCGTCCATGAATGAAATGACAATGTGAAGGAGAACGTGAACATGAAACCTGTAAAACGAACGATGGCGGCGCTGTGTCTCACAGCGCTTCTTTGCTGCCTTTTGTGCGTGTCGGCCTACGCCACAGGCACCAGCGGCGGCACCGGCGATGTGGCCAGCGCCGTAGAGAGCACCTGGGCCACGGCCTCCGGCCAGATCAAGACAGTGGTCAACAACGTGGTATTCCCCGCCATTGACCTGATTCTGGCAGTATTTTTCTTCGCCAAACTTGGGCTCACGTACTTTGATTTCCGCAAAACCGGACACTTTGAATGGAGCGCACCGGCCATCCTTTTTGCCTGTCTGGTGTTTACCCTGACCGCCCCGCTGTATGTGTGGGACATCATCGGGATCTGATGAAATGCCCTCTCTTTTGCGTGGAGGAGGTGAACTGAAAATTGTTTATCTGGGACTTTGTGGCAAATACGGTGCTGGGGCAGATCCTGGACTGGTTCTACGGCCAGATCGTGGGTTTTCTGGGCAATTTCTTTGCCGAGATGGGCAGCATGGGCGCCGAGCTTTTTGACATGAGCTGGGTGCAAAGCATCGTGCTGTTTTTCTCTTACTTAGGCTGGGCGCTGTATGCCGTGGGGCTGGTGGTAGCCTGCTTCGAGTGCGGCGTGGAATATTCCGGTGGCCGCGGCAATGTTAAGGAAACGGCTTTGAATGCCATGAAAGGTTTTCTGGCGGTCTCCCTTTTTACGCAGGTGCCGGTGCGCTTGTATGAGCTGGCGGTATCGCTGCAGGCCGACCTGACGGCAGGCATCACCGGCTTTGGGACGACCAGCATCGGAGATGCGGCAAAAGCGGCGCTGGAGGATTTCAACGCCGTGGAGAGCCTGACATCTTCCGGACAAATCATTTTGCGGGGCTTTGGCCCGGTGACCAGCGGACTTATGGTCATCTTCTGCCTTGCGCTGATGGCCTATGCGGTCATAAAGGTCTTCTTCGCCAACCTTAAGCGCGGCGGTATTTTACTCATTCAGATCGCGGTGGGCAGTCTGTATATGTTCTCTGTACCGCGCGGCTATGGCGACGGATTCATACAGTGGTGCAAGCAGGTCGTGGGACTGTGTCTCACGGCTTTTTTGCAGGCCACCATCCTTGTAGCTGGCTTGATGGTGTTTAAGGATCACGCGCTGCTGGGCCTAGGGTTGATGCTCTCTGCCGGAGAGATCCCCCGTATCGCCGGTGCGTTCGGACTGGATACCACCACGCGGGCCAATATCTCCTCGGCGGTCTACACAGCGCAGAGCGCGGTCAGTATGGCGCGGACGGTGGTGGCCGCGGCGAAATGAGAGTTATCACCATGGGAAGTCTTTTTGACGGCATTGGGGGATTTCCGCTGGCGGCCATCCATAACGGCGTTGTGCCCCTGTGGGCCAGCGAGATTGAGGATTTCCCCATCCGCGTCACACGGGAACGACTGCCGGGAATGCTGCACTACGGGGATATCACGAAGCTGCGTGGGGACGAGCTGCCGCCCGTGGACATTATCTGCGGCGGCAGCCCCTGTCAGGATTATGCCGAGGAAATAGTTATTCCGAAGTAATCGCTGCAAACCCTGTAGTACAAGGCGTTACCAGCAAAAACTTCGGAATAACATAATCGGCATATATAGAACAATAGGATTAGAGCAGACCAGATAACTTCAAAATCATTTCCTCGTTATCAGCCCAAATCTCATCCGGTACGGGCTTGGTTCCGCGGACAGCATCAGCTTTCTGAATTGCGGCACGTTTCATCTCGGTATCCGCATAAGCATAGATCATTGTTGTCTCAACCTGTGAGTGACCAAGATATTGAGACAGAAGCACCATGGGCATCCCGGACTGATATAAGTGCATTGCCCGTGTGTGCCGCATCATGTGCGGATGAATGTGTTCCGGGACTTCCGGGCAAACGCTCTTTGCCATTCTTCCATATTTTGCAAAGAACGCGGCTACCGTATCGGGAGACATTTTTTGCTGTGTCCCATGAATCACCGTGAAGAAAAGTGGTGCTTCACTGTGGCAATCTGTGCTCGGATGAAACTTGCGCAGATATTGCTTGCAATGCTGAACCGTTTTACTGAGCAGTGGGACTGTGCGGATTTTGCGCCCTTTTCCGTGCAGATACGCAATCGGGTGTTTTGCGTCAAGGCGCAGATCACAAACTTTCATATCGAGAAGTTCACTGCACCGAGCTGCGGTATCGTACATGAGGATCATGAATACCAGATTCCGCAAATCTTTGGGCTTGGATGTGTCAGGCTGCTGAAGCAGTGCAGTCAATGACGGTTCTGTCAGAAACTCGACGACTCGGCCATGCGCCTCTTTTGAGGGAATATTGCAGGCAGAAAGATACAACGCTGTCTGCGCACAGTCCATCTGTCCGGCAAACTCCAGGAAAGAGCGCAGCGCCATCAAGCGCTGGTTTCTGGTACTGGCGCTACATTTCCGCACGTTTTCCAGCCAAGTCAGGAAGCCAAGAATCGTATCCCGGTCAATACGGGAAAAGGTCAATTCTACAGTTGCAATGCCCTTTCCGTCCCGCATATAGGACACAAAAAGGTTCAGCGTCTGTTTATAGGAGAGAATGGTATTTTCGCTGAGGCAGCGTTGTTTGGGAAGATAGTCCAGCAGAAAGCGCCGAACTGCGTCAAAAAAATCATTCATCGGTTCTCACCTCCGGCAAGATTGCCTCAGCAGAAGAAAATGCTAAGCCGGACATTTCTTCCAGTAAACCGGGAACCAGATGAATGTAATAGTAGGTATCCGAGAGCTGCGCATGTCCCATGTACGCGCTCAGATACGGAAGCATGGCATTTAAATCCTTGCCCTCACGCATCCAATGGTACAGCCGGTGGGTTGCAAAAGTGTGGCGAAAATCATAAAGGCGTGGGGAACGACGTCCAGTTCCGTCAATACCGGCTTTCCTTAAAGTCTGACGAAAGGTCTTTTCCAATCCACGTTTCCCATAATAGCCGCCCTCAGCGTTGGGAAAGAACGGCTCACGCTCCGGCATAACGGCGGAGACAACAGCATTACAATCCGAGAGCATTTCCACCACATCATCCGCCATCATGACTATGCGGCTTCTGTGCTGCTTGCTCTCCATAATATTCAGCCTCCCTTTGTCCAGATCTACGTCTCTAACGCGCAACCGCCTGACCTCCGCCGGACGCAAGCCGCAGCAATACAGCAGTTTCACCATGGCAGGAATCACAAATTGCCGTACTGGAAAGCCCCCGCGCGGTGTTAAGTGGTCAAGGACGTTCCAAATCGCCAAAATTTCTGTCTCTGTGTAGATGTACGGAGCATACGGCGCATCTTTTCGGGCAATGTCCGGCGGCAGGATGTAGGCAGTCTCTCCATTGCGGTTCAAATACCGGGCGAACTCACGCACCGGCATCATACGATTGCGGAAAGTATTATTGCCCTCTGTATCCTTTTTTGTGGCCCAGGCAAGACAGATTTCTTCTGTCAGGAAATCCTCATCCGGGAACTGGGTCAGGCAAAAGCGGTCAAAGTCCCGCAAAATACGAGAAGATTCCAGGTAGCCAAATCCCAACGCGTTTTTCTGTGAGATAAAGGCCTCAATTCGGGCAGCAAAATGGCTTTCAAAAGTGTAAATCATCTGCTGCCACCAGCCTTTCCCTGAGAAAGCAGAGGAAGTGCACACAACTTCAGACCCTGCTCGTCAATGGACAGGTACGGCTTTGCTGAATCAATATGAGTTTGGCCCAGCATCTGTTGGATCAACTCAATTGGCACTTCGTTCTGGAGCAGATTTGTAGCGAAGGTGCGCCGGAAACTGTGAAATCCGCGATACCCGGAATGAATTCCTGCGCCCTTCATGTATTTGGAGACAATTGCACTTCCGGTTCGACTTTTCAAAGCACGGACAGCGCCGACGTGACAGAGGAAAATTTGCGGTAGTGAACTCTTGGGGCGCCCATTTAACAAGTAATCTGCTATAGCGTTGCCTGTTTCCGGTTCAAGAGGAATTACGATTGGTTGTCCTGTTTTGTGCTGAACAACACGAATTTCCCTCGTTCTCCAATTGATGCAGTCAAATGTGAGCCGTATGATGTCGCAAGACCGCAAGCCGCTTTGCACTGCCAAAACCATCATAGCGTAGTCTCTTTTCCCGACCGCAGATGTGATATCTGGCTGAGAAAGTAGACGTTCCAATTCATCATCGGAAAATCCTTCACGAAAGTTCTTCCGAGGGCAAACAAATTCCGGGAGTGTTTTGCAAAAATTATCCGCAGTGATCTCGGCCTCATATAAAAATCGCAGAAAGGTCCGAATGCCAAAAAGAGCAGATCTCATTCCACCAGTGTATCGTCCAAGCATTCTTGTAACGCATGTGGTAATATCCATCATTGCGACAGTTTCAATGGAGACTATTCCATGGTCCTCTAATTCAAGCAAAAATACACGAGCCACACTTGTAACTGTGCTAACGGAACTTTCAGCCCAGTTGCTCTGCGTTGTGACATGCGCACTGAATTTATCCAGAATCGCTTTGTGCTGAGGAATAACTTCGCGCCGTCCCCAATTAGGAATCCTTTCCAGCGTGATTTTCCCTGTCAGGCGGAACTCCTGGAGCATCGCCGCCGCTTTGCGCAAATTCTGATAAGTAGTTCTGCCAACCTCCCCTTGCTCATATTGCAGTCTTCGCTCATCTGTAAGCTGGGATATAAGTTTGTCTGAGTAACTTTCTGTACCAGAATCATAGTGCTTTTTCAAAATGACGGCTAATCCCTCTTCCGTGTAATGGCGAACCGTATTTTCCGAAAGGCCAAGTTGTTCCATACGCTTGTTGACCATCCAGACAAGCACATAAATATTTTCCGATTCGGCAAACTGTTTCGCCGTCGGTGCGTCGTGTTGGATGATTTGCTTTGGACGATTCCATACAGGGTCCCATGGCTGAAGGTCAGGCAAATCAATAGAATTCATTGCAGCACATTGTTTCAGAAGCTCACAACTCCTGCGGACAAGTCCCCATTTCCATTGTGAGATATCTCCTTGGTCCAAAAGCACGCGTTGCTCCAGCAAAAAATTATCGAGCATTTCTGCTGTAGCATATAGTATGCCTTTTGTGTGAAAATGTCGAAGTATGCTGCCAAAGCCTGTATGAGTATAGTCGTATATGCTTCCAGCACTCATCCCCGCATTGGTTAACAACTCCAGGGCACGCTGTGCAGTTGCGTCTAATTCAATCAGTTCCATAGGCCCTCCTTATATTTTGTGGTGTCAGACGGTTGTCTGCATGTCCACATTATATAAAATGAGGCCCGCTTTGTTATTCCGAAGTTTTTACGGAGAATCCTTGTTTTACAAGACTCTATGCAATGACTTCGGAATAACTATTTCCTCGGCATAATCCTGGTTATTCCGAATTCGGAATAATCAGGATCTCAGCGTGGCGGGGGCCAGAGCTGGTCTTGCCGGGGCTCGGTCCGGCCTGT
>ENA-OUQK01001724-OUQK01001724.1-human-gut-metagenome-genome-assembly--contig:-NODE-1724-length-10429-cov-8.672740_pt1 | contig 10429 bp, 7 predicted proteins | sample MGYA00237954_ERZ548842 | MGnify/ENA primary metagenome ERZ548842 (study PRJEB26490, sample SAMN05194704) | human gut metagenome | biome: terrestrial biome; feature: human-associated habitat; material... | reverse complement strand
GTTCAATGCGCTGTGTGCCTTTGTGGGCGGCTTCAGCATGGAGAAGTATGTATCCACCATGACCTGCGCCGATTTTATCGTCAGCACTCCCGACTATTTCCGTTACAACCCGGCAGATGAATTCATCACGCCAGAACAGATCGAGGATATCTCCGCAAACACAAAGGCCAGTCTTTCCGGCACGGGATATGCTGTGCAAAAACCCGCCTACCTGTGGATGACGGAGGATGCTCTGCGGCAGGACTATGCAAGGTACGAAAGCGCCGAGCAGTTGGACAGCCATATGAGCCGTCTGGAGCACCGGGGCAATATGGTGATGGGAGATACCAGAATCGAGGCTCTGGATAACAGTCTGTTTGACAAGCTGCAAGTGTTCGACGGAGATATTTCTCCCATGTTGGAGCCGGACAATAACGCCATTGCCATTGCGGTTTCCTTAGATGACTACGGTAATCTGCGCAATCTTGAATACTACCCCAAGGTGGGGGACACGATCACCGCTACCTATGCGGACGATGTGAAATATATCGACAGCCGCACCGGAGAACTCTGCACCGAAGATACACCGGAGTTCCTTCAGGCAAAATTGTATGGAGCCAGAGATGTAGAGTACACGGTCTGCGCCTTGGTAGAACTTCCGAATTCCATGAGTTATCGTTATAGTGGTTTTGGATATGACGTAGTTTTGTCTGTGGACACCGCACAGAGGGACAGCGGTGGTGCAGCCATTCCGATGCTCTACCTGTTCGACACAGCGGACGAAGTTGACGAGGCCGAAGCAGAGCAATATCTATCGAAGCTCACTGCCGGTGAGTTTTCGCCCTTGATGTATGAAAGCAAGGCCACGGCTCGCTCTGAATTTGCTCAGTTCCGGCAGATGTTCCTTCTGATCGGTGGTATCCTCTGTGCTATCATTGGGCTGGTGGGACTCTTAAATTTCTTCAACGCCATGATGACCGGTATTCTTTCCCGCCGCCGTGAATTTGCTGTGCTTCAGGCTGTAGGAATGACGAACCGGCAGCTCAAAACCATGCTGATCTACGAGGGGTTGTTTTACGCAATGTCCTCCGTAGCGGTGGCTTTTATTCTGTCGCTGGCGGTGGGACCTCTTGCAGGGAAAATGCTGGGCAGTATGTTCTGGTTCTTTGAGTATCGATTCACCATTCTGCCTGTCCTGCTGACAATTCCGGTATTTCTTCTGCTGGGGTGGCTGATTCCTTGCATGATGTATGACAACGCAGCGAAATGCAGTGTTGTAGAGCAATTAAGGGATGCTCAATAACTGTTAAGCAAAAAACGGCCCTCTGCCAAGGAAAAGGCAGAGGGCTGAGTTTTAATCTAAGGGTTTACATTCAGTTACAGTTTTTAGATAAATTTCGGGGTTTCCGTTCAATATCAAGTCTGCATATCCAATCGGATCATTGTAGATCAGATAGTCCAATTCTGACCGCTGATACATATTATCGGCAACCTCATTCTCCACGGCGATGGTATCAATGGCAATCATGCTGCCATTTGCAAATTTTAGTTCCACACAAGCATTATCCATGTTGAACTCACAAGAAATCAATCTATCCATAAGCAACCTCCATAATATGGGATATTAAATCATCCCAAAATATTTCATAGCTTCTCGGATTGCTTTCTCTTTTTCCGGCGGACACTGGGGCTGTCTGGAATCTTCGGATTTGGGCAGATTGTAGTTCTTGCCGACCTCAATCCCACATTTTCGTTTAATCTGCGAGATATAAAGGTTGGATACCTTTAACCCGCTATGCTCAAGCACATAGTCCTTGATCTGGGTGTAGGTTGCCCCATCCTGAAATTCGGACATATCCATATCTTCCAAAGAGAACTCAACCCGAATCTTTTTCGAGTCGACCTCGCCCTTGGAAAGCAAGACAACCGTCTCAACATGCGGCGTCTGCGGGAACATGTCCACGGCCAGCGCCTGCGTGAGCGTGTAGCCGCGCTGTGTGAGCAGCTTCACATCACGCGCCAGCGTGCCCGGGTCGCAGGAGACATAGACGATGCGCGGCGGCTGCATGGACACCATTGCGTCAATGGCATCCGGGGACATGCCCTTGCGCGGGGGATCGACCACGATGCAGTCCGGCCGGACGCCGCGCCGGGCCAGCTCCGCCGCTGCGGCGCCGGCATCGGCACAGAGAAACTCCGCATTTTCGATACCGTTTCGCTCCGCGTTCCGGCGCGCGTTCTCGATTGCCTCCGGCACGATCTCTGCCCCAATGACGTGCGCGGCCTTTCGCGCCAGACACAGGCTGATCGTCCCGGCGCCGCAGTACAGATCCAGCACCTGATTCGTCGGCGCGTTGACGGCGTATTCCACCGCACGCTCATACAGCCGCTCGGCCTGCACGGGATTGACCTGATAAAACGCCTGCGGCGAGAGCGTGAACGTCAGCCCGCAGAGGCGGTCGGTCAGCTCCGGCTCGCCCCAGAGCGTATAAAAGTCTCCGGCGAGCACAACGTTGCCTTTCTGCTTGTTGACATCGAGCACGATGCCGGTCAGCTCCGGGCAGTGCTCGCGCAGGTAGGCGATCAGGTTGTCCGTCTGCGCGCCGAACCCACGTGCAGAGACGATGCACAGTACGGCGTCTGGCGTGTGCATGGCGCAGCGCGTGAACAGATGCCGCACCGTGCCGCGGCCGGTGGCTTCGTCATACGGCGCAACGCCGCGCAGATCCATCCAGTCGCAGACCGCCTGCGCCGCCTTGTCCGCGAGCGGGAGCTGGAGCAGGCACTGCTCCACAGGCGTAATGTCATGGCTGGACGCGCGGTAAAAGCCCTTGACCACGCGGCCGTCTTTCGTGCCGACGGCGTAGATCGCCTTGTTCCGGTAACAGAGCGGATATTCCATACCGATGATGTCCTGTACCGGCGTCGAAACGCCGCCGATGCGCGTGAGCGCATCGTTGACGCGCTGGAGCTTCATGTGCAGCTGCTCGTCGTAGTCCATATGCTGCAGGCTGCAGCCGCCGCAGGTGCGGTAAACCGGGCAGGGCGGCTGCGTGCGCGCCGGGGCAGGGGACAGGCACTGCTCTGCCTTGCCATAGACGGCATTTGCCGTCACCTTCAGGATACGGACCTGCCACGTCTCGCCGACGAGCGCGCCTTTCACGAACACGGCGCGGCCGGCAATGTGACATACACCTGCACCGTCGGACGTATAGCCCGTGATCTCGGCGGTGTGCAGTTGGTTTTTCGCAAGCTGCTCCATGATTTATTCCGCTTCCTGACCCGCGATGTGCATATACTCGTCGTACGTGCAGCGGCGGTCGATGATGCCGTCAGGCGTGATCTCAATGATGCGGTTGGCGACCGTCTGCGTGAGCTGGTGGTCGTGGCTCGTGAAGATGATATTGTAGGGGAAGGCGGCCATGCCGTTGTTGAGCGCCGCGATACTCTCCAGATCGAGATGGTTCGTCGGCTGGTCGAACACGAGGAAGTTGGCCCCCGAGAGCATCATCTTCGAGATCATGCAGCGCACTTTCTCGCCGCCGGACAAAACCTTGACCTGCTTATAGACATCATCGCCGGAAAACAACATCCGGCCGAGGAACGTGCGCAGGTAACTCTCGCGCTTATCGGTGGAGAACTGGCGCATCCAGTCGATGAGGTCATAGTCGCAGTTTTCAAAATAGCTGTTGTGATCCTTGGGGAAGTAGGCCTGCGTGGTCGAGACGCCCCACTTGACTGTGCCCTCGTCCGGCTCTTCATCGCCCATGAGGATCTTGAAGAGCATCGTCACGGCGAGCTCGTTCTTGCCGAGAATGGCGATCTTGTCCTCCTTGCCGACGATGAAGCTCACGTGGTTGAGCAGCTTTTCGCCGTCGACGGTCTTGCTGATATCCGTCACGAACAGGCGATCCTTGCCGGGCTCACGCTCGGCCTTGAAGCCGACCCACGGATAGCGGCGGCTGGAGGCGGGCATGTCCTCAACGGAAATCTTTTCGAGCAGCTTGCGGCGGGATGTGGCCTGCCGGGACTTGGACTTGTTGGCGGAGAAGCGGGCGATAAAGGTCTGCAGCTCCTGGATCTTCTGCTCGGCGCGCTTGTTCTGATCCTTGACGAGCTTCTGCATGAGCTGGCTGGATTCGTACCAGAAGTCGTAGTTGCCGACGTACATTTTGATCTTGCCGTAGTCGATATCGACGATGTGCGTACAGACGTTATTGAGGAAATAGCGGTCATGCGACACGACGAGCACCGTGCCGTCGTAATCCATCAGGAAATCTTCCAGCCAGACGACGCTCGCAAGGTCGAGATTGTTCGTCGGCTCGTCGAGCAGGATAATGTCCGGGTGGCCGAAGAGCGCCTGCGCCAGCAGGACTTTCACCTTCAGGCGCGGATCCATGTCAGACATCATCGTCTCGTGATGCTCCGGCGCGACGCCGAGCCCCTGCAGGATGCGGGATGCATCCGACTCCGCCTCCCAGCCGCCGAGATCGGCAAACTCCTCCTCGAGCTCGGAGGCGCGGATGCCGTCCTCGTCCGTCATCTCGTCCTTGGCGTAGATGGCGTCCTTCTCCTTGCCACAGTCATACAGACGCTGGTTGCCCATGATGACCGTGTCCATGACGGTATAGGCATCGTACATCGTCTGATCCTGCTTGAGGACGGACATTCTGGCCTTGGGGTCAATATAGACGCTGCCGGTGCTCGGCTCGAGCTGACCGGAGAGGATCTTCAGGAACGTGGATTTGCCGGCGCCGTTGGCGCCGATGATGCCATAGCAGTTGCCGGGGGTAAACTGCAGGTTCACCTTGGAAAACAACGGGGCTCCGCTGTACTGCAGCGAGAGGTCATCAACAGTGATCATTTTGGAAACTCCTTCGTAACAATAGATATTAAATTAGTTTATCATATTTTCCCGCGCTTGAACAGCACAAATAAACAGAGTCGGCGATTTTCCGCCGACTCTGCGTTTCGTTTATTCTGTAAGCACCTTTTTCAGCCGTGCATAGCGGGGAAGGCCATTTTCCAGCGGGATCTCCGGCACACCCTGAATGAGCGGCAGGGCATAGTCGATAAAGTCCTGCGTGACGTTGTTGCCCTCCGGCACGATCCATTCCACTGGGACTTTCTTTTCATAGTTTGCGACATCGGAGAGCGGAATGAGCTTCATGCGGCAGGCATACTGACCGCCTGCCATGACGCGCTCAAACGCGACCATCTTGCCGGTCTCGCCGGAGAGCGCCGCCTCGACAGCCATCTTACCGGCGGCAAACGCTTCGTCGATATCCGTCTGAGAGGCAAGATGCGCGCCCGCGCGCTGCAGCAGCGACAGTTCAATGCCACGCACCTTGGCGTGTTCGTGTTCTTTGATCACCTGCGCCAGACGCGCCGCCAGACCGCCGAGCTGCGCATGGCCGAAGCCGTCGGTCGCGGAGGCCTTGGCCTCGGAAACGAATGAGCCGTCCGCGTAGTGGATGCCCTCGGAAACAGCGATGAGAACGTTATTTTTCTCCTCGTAGATGCGGTGCACATCCGCAAGGAACTGCTCCATGTCAAAATCGACTTCCGGCAGATAGATCAGATCCGGACCGGAGCCGCAGGCCGATGCCAGCGCGGCGCTGCCGGCCAGCCACCCGGCGTGGCGGCCCATGATCTCCATGACCGTGATCGTGCCGGTGTCATATACACGGCAGTCCTTGGACACTTCCATGCAGGAGGTCGCTATGTACTTGGCGGCGCTCGCAAAGCCGGGGCAGTGATCGGTGCCGAAGAGGTCGTTGTCGATAGTCTTGGGCACGCCCATCACGCGGCAGTCCCAATCGTGCGCCTGCATATAGCGGCTGATCTTGTTGCAGGTATCCATGGAGTCGTTGCCGCCGTTATAGAAGAAGTAGCGCACGTTGTATTTCCGGAAGATCTCCAGAATACGACGGTAATCCGTATCGTCCGTGTCCGGGTCTGCCATTTTGTAGCGGCAGGAGCCCAGCTCCGACGACGGCGTGTGCAGCAGCAGGCGGAGCTCGTCCGGATCCTCCTGAGCGATATCATACAGGCGGTCATCCAGAACGCCGCGGATGCCATGGGCCGCACCGTAAACGTTGGTAATGGCATCGGATTCCAACGCAGTCTTGAGCACTCCGTAGGCGCTGGCATTGATGACTGCAGTCGGCCCGCCGGACTGCCCAAAGATACACGCGCCTTTTAATTCACCGGACATAACGTACCTCCATAAATTCAAAGAATTGATAGATTTTACTGAAACATTGAATTCCACTATTGATATTATCTAAAAACATGTGTAAAATAAATTGAACCGATGATTTGTTTTGCATCATATTGACATTCTATATATTATATGAAAGTGAGTTGACTTGTCAATGTCGATTGTAACTTCTCAGGAAATGTTTGCAAAAGCGTATGCAGGCGGCTATGCCATTGGCGCCTTCAACGTGAACAATATGGAGATCATTCAGGGCATCACGGAGGCTGCCAAGGAGTGCAACGCGCCGGTGATCCTGCAGGTATCTTCCGGCGCGCGCAAGTATGCCAACCGTACGTACCTGGTCAAGCTGGTGGAAGCCGCCGTGATCGAAACCGGCCTGCCGATCTGTCTCCATCTGGACCACGGGGACTCGTTTGAGCTGTGCAAGGCCTGTGTCGATGACGGCTTTTCTTCTGTTATGATCGACGCTTCTTCCAAGCCGTTTGAGGAAAATGTCGCGCTGACGCGCCAGGTCGTGGAATATGCGCACGCACACGGCGCCGTCGTGGAGGCAGAGCTCGGCACGCTGGCCGGCATTGAGGACGATGTCAAGGTCAAGGCCGAGGATTCGTCCTATACGCGCCCGGAGGATGTGCAGGAATTCGTCGAACGCACCGGCTGCGATTCGCTTGCGATCGCCATCGGCACGAGCCACGGCGCTTACAAATTCAAGCCCGGCACGAAGCCGCAGCTCCGTTTCGATATTCTTGAGGAAGTCTCCGAGCGGCTGCCCGGTTTCCCGATCGTGCTGCACGGCTCGTCGTCCGTGCCGCAGGAATACGTACAGATGATCAACGAGTTCGGCGGCGCTATGCCCGGTGCGATCGGTGTGCCGGAGGATCAGCTGCGTCAGGCAGCGCGCCTGGCCGTGTGCAAGATCAATATTGACTCTGACCTGCGTCTGGCCATGACCGGCACGATCCGCAAGTATCTTGCCGAGCACCCGGCAGAGTTTGACCCGAGAAAGTACCTCGGCCCCGCGCGGGAAAACATCAAGCAGCTTGTCAAGCACAAGATCGTCGATGTGCTCGGCTGCGACGGAAAAGCCTGAGCTGCTGTCTGTATACGGCTCAGTCAGAACAGGGGGAACTCCCATGAATTTTCAGGAACTTCTGATGCGGCTGTCTGCAAGCTGTTTTGCTGCCGACCGGCCGGATTATGATTGGAAAACGCTGCGCCTGTTTCCGGAAACGGGACTGGATCTTGTGCTGATCGTGCGTCTTGCTGCGGCGCTGATCCTGTGCGTCATCGGCGCACTGGTGCACAACACGGTGGTGCAGTATATCCTTTTGGCTTTGTCCGCGCTCGCCGCCGGGTATGACTACCTTGCATCTGCGATCGCCTACATTCTGGACCGGCAGGTGTTCCGGCCCGCGGTGATCGTGATCGTGTGCGTGATCGGTACGATGGCGGTCGGGCAGCCGGTGGATGCCGCCGTTTTCCTGCTCGTGTACCGGGTCATGTCGATACTGATCGCGGTCGTTACGGTGCATGCGCAGAAAACGCTGGAAGCCGCCGTCGGCGGGGAGATCCATTCTCCGGCTGAATTCGCCGCCCCGAAGTGGATCGGCTATCTTGCACCGGCCGGTCTGTGCATTGCGGTGCTGGTGGCCGTGCTGGAGATCGTGCTCAAGGTCGCAACGGTTTCCCGGGCAATTCATGCCGCCATGATCGTCCTCTTTCTTTCCACCCCGTGTGCGCTGCTGATTTCTGTGCCGCTGGTGTGGTACAGTGCCGTCAACGGTGCATATCGCTGCGACGTGCTGTTTCGCAGCTGCCGCAGCATGCGCGCGCTCAACGCCGTGCGTGCGGTTGCAGTCGATGAAGGGAAAGGGGACAGCCAGCTTCCGAAGGTGATCAGCGTGAAATCCAGTCAGCTGACGCCGGAGGCCCTGCTGCAACTGGCGGCCAATGCGGAGTCCTGCTCGAACAGCCGCACGGCGCGCGCGATCTGCGCTGCCTACAGCGGCCCCATTCTCACGCAGTATCTCTCCCGCGCGGTGGATATTCCCGAGAGCGGCGTGGAGGTTTACATTGAATCGACCCGCGTTTGCGTCGGCACGCGTGAGCTGATGATCCTCAAGGGTGTGGACATCCCGGATGCAGACCTGACAGACGGCTATGTGGTCTATGTATCCGTTGGTGAGCAGTATGCAGGCAAGATCCTGCTGCAGGAAGTTGTGCAGTCGGACACGAAGCCCGCACTCAAAGAGCTGCGTGCGCTGGGCGTGCACACGATCACGCTCTTCAGCAATGCCAGCAACGACTCCGTTGCAGAGAATGCAAAAGAGCTCAAGGCGGATCACCTCTATTGCAAGCGCAGCGGGGCGGAAAAGGAACAGATCCTGTCGCAGCAGGTGGAGAACCTGAGCGACGGGGAACTGCTGCTGTATTATGACCGCCGCTGCACGGCACATCCGGAGCACTCATCGGCAGATCTGGACGCCTGCGTGATCCCGGAGGAGAGCGACGAGCGGTTTGACGCCGATATCCTGCTCACAAGCCAGGATCCGTACCTGTTGCCGGAGGCGATCGAGACGGCCGGCTGGGTCGAGGGCATCTGCCGCGAGCATCTGGCGATCGGCGTGGTCGTGAAGGTCCTGCTGCTGGTGATGGCAGAGCTCGGCTATTGTACGCTGTGGTTCGCCGCCGTTTTGGACGGCGCTGCCGCGCTCGGCACGCTGCTGATGGCGATCCGTGCGTTCGGCTTCGATAAGCCGCATCATCGCGTCCGCGATTACCTGCCGAAGGTCAAATCCAAATAAGCAAGCAAAATCTCCGATCCCTGTTTTCAGGAATCGGAGATTTTTTTCGCCGTTTTCTCGTCAGGAGAGAATTCTCCCAGCGGATTTGCCGCTGCAGCCGTGCGCAGCTGATCGTTGTCTACGTGGGTGTAGATCTGCGTGGTGTTCAGGTGCTCATGGCCGAGCACCTCCTGCAGCGTGCGCACATCCACGCCGTTTTGCAGCATCAGTGTAGCGGCGGTATGCCGCAGTTTATGCGTGGAATACTGGCTGGCGTCCAGTCCCGCACGGGTCAGGTTTTTCTTAACCATGACCTGTACGGAATCGCAGCTGATGCGCGTGCGCCGGTTGGAGAGAAACATGGCCGTCGTGCGCGGCGGCGCGATTTCGCTGCGCACAGCCAGATAGCGGTCGAGCGCCTCGCGGCAGGCGTTGTTGAGGTAGACAACACGCTCTTTGCTGCCCTTGCCAAGGATGCGCAGGCTGTCGCCGTGGTCATCCTGCAGGTTCAAGCCGACCAGCTCCGAGATACGCAGACCGCAGTTGAGAAAAATACACAGAATGCAATAATCGCGCTCCTTGTTTTTCCCATCCACAACGGACAGCAGCCGCTTGCTTTCTTCCAGTGTGAGATAGTGGGGGAGGGTTTTTGGTATCTTCGGGGAGTCGAGATCCTGCACCGGGTTTTCCTCCAGCAGCTTCGCTTTCACGGTCAGGTATTTGAAGAAGCTGCGGATCGCGGCGATCTTGCGCGCACGCGAGCTGGCGCTCAAGCCGTATTCCGGCTCGTGCGCATTCGGCTGCCTGACGCGGTCGCGCGACAGATAGGCCAGAAAACTGTAAACCTCCGTGAGCGTTACGGCACGCAGGAAGGAAAGATCCACATCCGCAATGGAGATCTCGTCCAATTCCGCCGTGCGCGGCGCGAGCCCGCGGTCGAGCTTCAAAAATCGCAGAAACATCCGCAGGTCGAGATAATACTGGTCGACCGTCGCCTTGGAATGCCCGCAGATCGTTTCGTGATAAATCAAAAAGTCGCGCAGCACCTGCGGCGCATCTGAATAATCCATAGCCAACACCTCAAATTCTAATAAGAGCATACCAGAAGTAAGGGGCAGTGTCTATTGACGAAATCCACAAATAATTCGGCAAAATAATTCGAGTTTTGCCGAATTCGCCTGTATATGGTATATCAAGTGAACAGCCGACACAATATGTTGCGCTTTGCGTGATGACTTGCAACTCACCTTCTCGTTGAACAACAAATGCGCCGAAGGCGCAAAAAGGCCGCGCGGCTGTAGCGCGGCCGTCAGCGTGCGAAGGAAGCCGCGGCCGAAGGCAAGGCGGACGAGCAGCGCGGGCGAAGCCAAACCGCGGCGGGCGGCGCGCGAAGCAGCGCGCGAAGGAAGCCGCAGCCGAAGGCAAGGCAGACGAGCAGCGCGGG
>ENA-OUQK01001712-OUQK01001712.1-human-gut-metagenome-genome-assembly--contig:-NODE-1712-length-10477-cov-5.132892_pt1 | contig 10477 bp, 5 predicted proteins | sample MGYA00237954_ERZ548842 | MGnify/ENA primary metagenome ERZ548842 (study PRJEB26490, sample SAMN05194704) | human gut metagenome | biome: terrestrial biome; feature: human-associated habitat; material... | reverse complement strand
ACATCGTGCTGCTGTTTGAAAAGACCTCTACCCGCACCCGCTGCGCGTTCGAAGTCGCCGCTTACGACGAGGGCGCGAACGTCACCTTCCTCGATTCCAAGTCCTCCCAGATGGGCAAGAAGGAAACGATGGTCGACACCGCCAAGGTCCTCGGCCGCTTCTACGACGGCATCGAGTACCGCGGCTACGACCAGAAGGTCGTCGAGGGTCTCGCCGCCAACGCGGGCGTGCCCGTGTGGAACGGCCTGACCGACGTCGACCACCCGACGCAGGCGCTTGCCGATATCCTGACGCTGATGGAAAACACCAAGAAGCCGCTCAGCAAGTGCAAGCTCGTCTTCTGCGGCGACACGCGCAACAATGTCGCCTACTGCCTGATGTACATCTGCGCCAAGCTCGGCATCCACTATGTCGGCTGGGGTCCGAAGGAGCTCGCGCCCGCCGCTGACGTCGTCGAATACTGCCGCGAGGTCGGCAAGGAGACCGGTGCCGTCGTCGAGTACGGTGAGGACAGAGAACTCATCAAGGGCGCGGACGCGCTCTACACCGACATCTGGGCCTCCATGGGCGAAGAGGACAAGATCCCCGAGCGCGTCAAGCTGCTCACGCCTTACAAGGTCACGGGCGAGGTGATGAAGGCCACCGAAAACCCCGACTGCATTTTCCTGCACTGCCTGCCGTCCTTCCACGACTTCGACACCACCATGGCCGCTTCCCAGAAGGAGCTCGGCTACGATATCCGCGAGGTCACAGACGAGGTCTTCCTCTCCCCCAACTCCAAGGTGTTCGACGAGGCGGAGAACCGCATGCACACCATCAAGGCCGTCATGGTCGCGACGATCGGCAACGTCTGATCTGTTCAGGCCGCTTTCAAAAAAGCATAAAAGAACGGGAGCACTTCGTGCTCCCGTTCTTTTTTCCGCTTTGTTTACTGTTCCGGCGCCTTCCAGTCGCGGGTCTCGCGCAGCGCCGTCCACTGCTCGTCGGCAGCGGCCCACTTGGCATTGCGCTCGTAGTCATGGCTGTTGGTCGCCTCCTGCATCGCAAGATAGAACCAGTCGCCCGGGTTCGCGTCGGGCCAGATCTGCATCACGCCGCGCGAGAGCAGATGGCTCTCCTCGGACGGGACATGGTCGAGCACGCGGTTGATCATCGTGGCGGTCTCAGCACGGGTGATGTTGCGCTGGGGGCCGAACGTGCCGTCGGGATAGCCCGCGATCCAGCCGTTGCCCGCGGCGAGCCTGATGTACGCCTCCGCCCAGTGGCCCGCGATGTCAGAGAAGCGGCTCTCGCTCTTGTCGAGCTTGGCGAACAGCGAGATGATCTTTGCCATCTCCGCGCGCGTGATGGGCGCGTCGGGGCGGAACGTGCCGTCGGGATAGCCGTCCACGATGCCGGCCTTCGTCATGGTGGAAACCGCGGTGTTATACCACGCGTCAGACGCCACGTCGGTATATCCGTTGGTCTTGGTCAGGTTCGCGCTGCGGCTCTCCTCCGTCAGCAGGCGGAAGAAGATGGTCGTCGCCTCGGCGCGGGTGATCTGGCCGTTCGGCTGCACCGTGCCGTCCGGATAACCGATGATGTAGGCGAAGTGGTCGTCCGTGTTCAGGCCGAGAGCATCCTCATCGGGAATCTCCACCTTGGGCTGCTCCGGCTGGGTGGGATGGCCGGGCGTGTGGTTCTTGGCAAAGGCAGCGTGGATCGTGTGGTCGGCCACCACCTCTTTAAACGTGTACGTGCTCACCGCGCCGACGCTCTTGCCGTCCACCAGCACGTCCTTGATGTAATAGCCGGAATCTGGCGTGATGGTAAAGGTCTTGCTTTCGCCCTTGGGCACGGTGACTGCGCCCTCGGGGTCGATCGCACCGTGCTCGCCAGCCGTTGCGGTGATAATGCGAACTTCATCGACCTTGACCTGCAACAGATGCGCTCCGTCCGTCGCATTGGCGTTCCCAACACCGATACCGTTATTTGCACTGAGATAGAATGGCGTATCGGCCTTTTTGCCATTCACAACATGATAACCGAACACCACTACAAGATAGTAGTCATTATAGCCCTCATAGGAGCTGCCTTCATATCTCGCGTGTTCCGTCTTTGCAATGGGAATGGTATTATGCTTGCCGTCCACATATTGAATTTTCACATTGCTCGTTGCGGCAGAAAAGCGCTTCTGTTCTTCCGTGCTTCTCGGGCCGTTCAGAGTGTTCTTTCCGTCCCCGAGCGATACTTCGTCAAACCAGTAGTACTCAAAGTAAACATAATCCTCGTCAGTGCCCTGATTCTCCTTCAGCAGTGGATGATCGACCTGAATACCGATCGTATGCTCCTTGCCGTCGCCGATGGTCACGGTGAAGGGCTGGTCAGCATCGACAACTTCGGTTTTTCCGTCTACCAGATAGGAGATCGTGGGGTTCGCAAGCTTGTATTCACCACTGACAGTTGCACGATCAGACGGATTATCCTTAGCTTCAAGCTTTTCATTTTCATTTAATACCTGATAGGAACTACGCAACTTCCAGCCACCGACATACTCATAGCCAGGGCGCTCATTACCGGACGTTGCTCCATTCGTATCAGGAAGCTTATAGTTATTGTTGAAATCCCAAAGCTTAGTTGCAGGATTATAAGTCCAGCCAAGAAGCGCATGGTTCAAGTGCTGTTCTTGTTTACCGAGGGGAGAAAATGTAATCTTTATAGGATAAGTGCAGATTTTTTGCAGTTTTGAACCATATCCTACTTGTGTAGAATACGCCGCAAAACATTTATTGTCCGGAAGTACAATGATGCGATCGCAATCACTCGGAGGAGTTATGGCACTATTAGCGTACCCGCTATAATCTTCGTTTTTCCAAGGATCTACTGTCTTCTCAAAGATGATCTGCGTGATATGCTCATCGTAAAAAGCACCCTCGCCAAGTGTTGCTACGCTGGCAGGAATGATAACCTTAGCATCTACTCCATCAGCAAAGCAGTTCTTGAAGCACTGATAGCCAATGGTTGTTAAGCCTTCCGGCAGCTCAAACACGACGCCTTCCGGAGAACCGGCCAGTCGCATGACCTTCAAAGATCTGCAATCCGTGAATACGGAAGCGCCGTCCGAATTACCAAGACTTGTCAATGTATTGGAGAAAATAAACGTTTCCAAAGACTTGCAATCACCAAACGCAAATTTACCGATGACCGTTACCTGAGTATTGGACAGGTCAACCGATGCCACCGGAGAGTGCATAAATGCCTGATTGTCGATCTTCTCCAGATTGGTTGCATTGCTGAAATCGACAGCAACAACTCTTTTTCCATTAAAAGCATTTTGACCGATACTTGTCACCGCTACGCCACCAATTTCCGCAGGAATGGTAACGGAAAGGGGCTTATCCTTATTTTCGGCAAGCCAATCCGCATCAATGCCCGTGATCACGCCGTTAGCTTTATCAAAAAACAACTTATCCGTGGGAACAGCAATCGGCGTGTCCTCTGCCGCGGGCGCGGCCAGCAGCATGGGCACAGCCTCCACAGGGGCGGCCTCTTCCTCTTCCACGCCCGCAACAGGCGCCAGCACAACTTCGCCGTCTTCCGCCTCTCCCGGCGCGTCCATCGCCAGCATGCTGACAGGAAGCAAAGTCAGCACCATGGTGGCTGCCAGCAACCATGTCAAAAACAACTTGCCGAACTTCTTCTCTCTCATAAAAAAATCCTCCCTCTTGTCCCTGTGGACCCGAGGAAGGAGAGTTCTCCGTCTTAGGCAGCCCGGCTGTCGTGCGGCTTGCGCCGTTTAGACCCGTGGCTTTGCGACACCGGCTTTCGCCGGCTATGCCTTTTTCTGTACGCTTTGCCCCACTTTCGCGAGCCGCACAGATCATTCGATTGATAAATTTATTATAGCACTCAAAAAATAATCTTCAAGCGGAATCCCGTCGAATTTTGTCGGCAGTAAAACTTTTAATACCTGTTGAGTTTTGTCACGTTTCAGAAATACCTTGCAGTTTAATCGGTTTTATGACAGAACAGGAGGGGCGGATCGCTCCGCCCCCTGTCCTCTCTCAATCTCGTCTCTCTCGTTCACTTGCAGTACTGGCGCAGATCATAGCACAGGCGCTCGGCCTCCTGCTCGCCGCGGGCGACGATCGCCACGGCGTCGTTGCCGGAGATGCAGCCGAGCATATCGGGCAGCTTCATCGCGTCGATAGCCGCGCCCGCCGCATCGGCGAGCCCCGGCAGCGTCTTGAGCAGCACAACGATCCCCGCGTAGTCCACGCCCACGCTGCACTCATTCAAAATGAGCTTCAGGCGCTTCGTGTTGTCGATGTGGTCGGCCTTGCCGGATACGGCGTAGCGGCTGCGGCCGCCGCCGATCGGCTCCTTATAAAGGTACAGCTCCTTGATATCGCGCGAGACGGTCGTCTGCTTGCTCTCGATGCCGCACTCGGCGAGACGCGCGATGAGCTCCTCCTGCGTCTCGATATTGTACTTTTCGATCAGCTCCATGATCTTCTCTTGTCGCTTGCTCTTCATGGCTCTCTCCCATTTTCCTCCGTCCGGCCAGCTGCCGGCGCGGATGAGCTCTTCTCTCTTCTTTCTTCTCTCGTTCTGCGGTGGAATTTTTTACAGGTCGTCGCGGTTGACGGGGCAGGACATGCAGCGCGGGCCACCGCGGCCGCGCGACAGCTCGGCAGACGGCACGGTCAGCACGTCGAGGCCGTGCTTTGCGAGCAAGTCGTTCGTCACATAGTTGCGCTCATAGGTGATGACGCGGCCCGGCGCGATACACAGCGTGTTCGAGCCGTCGTTCCACTGCTCGCGCTGCGCGGCCATCAGGTCGCCGCCGCCGCAGCGGATCAGGTCGACCGCGGGCAGCTTGAGCTCGAGGGCCAGAATGTCCTTGAGCTCTTCCTTGATCGCGCCGAAGCGGAGCTCGCCGTGCTCGTCGAGCGTCATCTCATAAACGCTCAGCGGGCCCTCGATCTCGGGATGGATGGTGAACTTGTCGTAGTCGACCATCGTGAAAACCGTGTCGAGGTGCATGAACGCGCGCGTCTCGGGAATATCGAAGGCGAGCACCTTCTTAAAGTCGGAATTTTGCAGAAGATTGCGCGCAAACGTCTCCGCGCCGGAGACCGTCGTGCGCTCGGACAGGCCGATGGCCACGATGTCCTTCGACAGCACGAGCACGTCGCCGCCCTCGATGGAATAGCTGTCGGACAGGTCGTACCACATCTTGTTGTCCTGCGTGGCAAAGTCGCGGTTGTAGAGGAACATGTACTTTAAGAGCAGACTCTCGCGTTTGCGCGCAGGGGTATGCATGCGGTGGATGTTGATGCCCTCGCCCACGCAGGCGCCGGGGTCGCGGGTGAAGTACAGGTTCGGCATCGGGTCGGAGACGAACGGATAGTCGTCGTCGACTAAGTCCATCAGCGACGTCGGCTGCTTGGTGGCGACCTCGCAGCGCTTGATGCCCGCGATCATCTTCGTCACCATCTGCTTGGGCGGCATGTCGAGAAGTAAGCTCGTCATGCTCGCGCGCAGTCCCTTGGCGTGAATTTTGCTGATGTTCAAAAAGTCGTTGACGAGCTGGATCTGGCGCGCGGGGTCGGCGATGGCCTTGGCGACCTCGTCGACATAGTAGATGACCTCGACGCCGTTTTCGCGCAGGACCTCGGCAAAGCGGTCGTGCTCCTCCTGGGCGACCTTTAAGTACGGGATGTCGTCAAACAGCAGGCGCTCGAGCGTCGCGGGCGTCAGCGATTCCAGCTCCTCGCCGGGGCGGTGCAGCAGCACCTTGTTGAGCTTTCCGATCTCGGAAAAGTTATGGATGCCTGAATACATAAGTCGTGCTCCCTTTCCCGGGATGCCGGCGGCTCTCTCATCGACCGCCCGTACACCCCGACCTGTTTTCCCTGTCCGTGCCGCCGGAGCTCCCCGACGGTCCGCGGATCGTTTTACCGTTATTACGCAGTAAAGTATACACGTTCAAAAGGCGCTTGTGATGTATCAGTGCTTTTGCCATTTCGTGTGCCAGTCATTCCTCCAGCTCTTCTTCCAGCGCTTTGCGCAATACGTCCATGCCCTGCCCCAGCCGCTCATAGGATTCATAGGAGTAGTTGATGCGGATATGGTCGCGCCCGCCGTTCTTGCAGGGGTAAAAAACGTGTCCGGGGATCAGCGTGACGCCCATGTTGTAGGCCCTGCGGATAAAGCGCTTGCTGTCCACCCCGTCCGGCAGCCTGCACCAGACATATACGCCGCCTCTCGGCTTTGTATAACTCACGCCGAGCGGCGCAAGCTCGTCGAGCTTTTGGCATACCAAGTCTCGATTCGTGCGGTAGACGTCGCGAAATTTCAAAAGCGACGTGTAGTAAATGCCGTCGTCAAGGTACATGCCGAGGAGCTTTTGCGTCATCCAGTCCGAGGCCATCAGCCGCACGGAGACGAGATAGCTCAGTGCGCGGATCAGATCGCGGTTGCCCGTGACGAAGGCAAGGCTCAGCCCCGGGATGAACGTGAGCGAGAACGAATAGATGTAAATAACATTTCCCGTCGTGTCGAAGGCCTTGATCGGCGGGAGCTTATCGCCGTCGTAGACGAGTTCGCTCGCCGCGTCCTCCTCCACGATCGGCACGCGGTAGCGGTTCGAGAGCTCAACGATCTTCTTGCGCCGCTCGAGCGACAAAATGTTTCCCGTCGGGTCGTGGTAGCTCGAATTGACGAAGATGAGCCGCGGGCGCGTCTGCGTGAGTAAGCTTTCGAGCACCTCGCAGTTCATGCCGTTCTCGTCGACGGGAACGGTCAGTATCTTCGCGCCCGCAAGCTCCATCACGCGGTACATGTCCGGGTGCACCGGCTCTTCCATCACCACGCTGTCGCCGGGCTTGACGAGCAGCGTCACGATAAAGTCGAGCGCCTGATTCGTCTCCGAGAGGATCTGAATTTCGCCCGAGGACGCCTTCACGCCCTTCGTGCCGAGAAAGGCCACGAGCTTCTGCCGCAGGAATTTATCGCCCTTATAGGGGCTGAAAAAATACTGGCACGGGCCGCTGCCCGTGAGCAGCGCCGCGATATCGCCCGCAACGCGCTCGGACGTGTACACCTCGCGCGAGGCGACGCCACTGCCGAGGGAATAGTGGCTCTCGTCCGTAAAGCGCTGGAACAGGTCGTCAAATGTCTTTTCCATGTCGAGGTACTTTTCCGCCACCTCGCTGACCCAGTTGACGCGGCCGGGCTGCGCGCCCTCGCCGCCCCTTTCGTCCTGCGCGTCATTTTCGTCGTTTGCCGCGGCCACGATGTAGCCCACGCCCTGGCGCGACTCGATCCACGCGTCGCTCTTGAGCTCGCTGTAGGCCTTGACCACGGTGTTGCGGTGCACATCCAAGATCTGCGCGAGCGCGCGCTCGCTCGGCAGCGCGCTCCCGCGGGGCAGCGCGCCGCTGATGATCTGCGACTTGATCTGGTCGGCGATCTGCAGATAGACCGGCACCTTCGAAAACTTGTCGATGCTGACTTTCATGTACTTCTCTTCTCCCTCTCGCCGGCAGGCCGCGCTCTCACCCGCAGCCGTCGGAATTTGCGTTGGTCTCGCAGAGGTCTCTCTGTTCGCATTTTACCACATAACCGTGTGCGTTGTACAGTCATTTTTGTGCATATGACATAAAATCCAAAAAGAAAGAGCCAAGGCATCCCGATGAGATGCCTCGACTCTTTCAGGTCAGCAACCTGAGTAAGGGAAAAGAAGCTTTTCCTTTTTAGAACAGCAGATGCGCGATGGGGCAGACGATCAGCAGGCTGATGATGGTGCGCTCCAGGAAGATGACGAACAGCTCCCAGATGTTGAGAGGAAGCTTGGAGCCAAGGATCAGGCCGCCGACCTCAGAGAGGTACAGAACCTGCGTGACGGATACGACCGCGACAATAAACTTGGCCATCTGGCTGGTGCACTCCGCGATCAGGACGGCGGGGGTGAGCATATCGGTGAAGCCGACGATCATCGTGGAGGCGACTGCATTCGCTTCGGGCACCTGAAGAAGCTGGAGCAGGGGGCGGAACGGGATGCCGAGCCATTCAAAGATCGGCGTGTAGTTGGCAAGGATCAGAGCGACAGTACCGATGGCCATGACGGAGGGCAGAACGCCGAACCACATGCTGCAGGCGTTCTTGGCGCCGCTCTTGAAGAATTCACCGATGCCCTTGTGCTCGGCAACGCGCTTCATGGCGAGGTCCATGCCGTACTCAACGTTGCTCTTGTAGCCCTCGGGGAGGGTGTCGGGAGCGGCCTTGCCTTCGACTAAGTACGTGTTGGGCTTTTTGCGCAGGGGGTAGAGGTAGGGACACACGATCGCGCAGACGATACCGACGAAGCAGACGATCAGGTAGTAGATGCCGAAGTAATCGAGCAGCCCCACCGTATCGAGAACGACGAGGGTAAACGTGATGGAAACAGCGGAGAACAGCGTGGCGATGATGCTTGCTTCCTTGGCGGAATAGTAGCCGCCTTCATACTGGTTGCAGGTCAGCATAACGCCGAGCGTACCGTCGCCGATCCAGGAGGTGATGCAGTCGACCGCCGCGCGGCCGGGGACCTTGAACAGGGGGCGCATGACCTTGGTGAGCAGCGCACCGACGAACTCCAGCAGGCCGAAGTCGAGCAGCAGCGGCAGCAGCAGGGCCGCGATGACGAAGATGATAACGAGCGTGGTGAGCAGGTCATAGAGGACGAAGCCGCCCTGACCGCCGCCGGTGATCATACCGACGAGACCCACGTCTTCCTCACCGACACCCAGATAGGTGAGCCACACGAAGATGACCGCGAGCACGCGGAGCACGACCCAGATGGGTTTGCAGGCGAAACATTCCTTCATAATGTCGCTATTCATAATGAATTTGGGTTTTGCCAGCGCAATGAGGGACATCACCGCGGAAACGGTGAGGATCAGCACGCACAGCAGCGGCAGGAAGCCGCCGATGTAGCCCGAGATGATGTCGGCAAGGATCTTGACCACAACGGTCCAATCGCCGTCAGCATTCTTCACCGGGATCATAAACAGGATGATACCAGTGATCGACGGGATGATGAACAGAGCTTTCAGTTTCGCGTTACTTTTGGTTTCCATTCTCTCTCCTCCTTCATATTGGCAAGTCGGGCCGGAAGGCGGTCTCTCTCATAGCCGCTTCCCCGGCAGACAGCTCTTGCCTTTACTTTATACGAATTCAGCAGAAAAGCAAGTGCCAGCAACGTTCTCAATTTGTATACCAGCAATAAATTTCTCCATTTTGTCATTCACTTTTTTGTCGAACCTGTATGTATCTTTTTTGCTTTTTGGGAAAAAGCCCATTTCCCCTTGCCGTTTCAGGGATTTTGGAGAAGAAAAAGGGAGACGCGATACGCGTCTCCCTCCCGTTTGCTTTATTGCAAGTTTTCAACGTCCTTCTTGCCGACCGCCATGCGCTTCCATTGCTCAGGAAGGCCCGGCGCGATGAGCGGGAACAGATTTTCCGTGTCCGACGTCGGCTGGATGTTATAGGTGCCGTACTTGTTGACAAGATCGGCGCAGTCGTCCGGCTGGCCGAAGCGCGCCTTGAGCATCGGTGTCAGGTCATACGGCATGCCGGGGTCTTTTCGCGGCATAAAAATCACCTCCGGACTTAGTATGTCCGGAGGCGGCAGATTTTTTCGATTTGTCTCGCTCACGCGCGCAGCGTTTTGGGGTACACACCCGCGTCGTGTAATTTCTGAAGCTCGCGCTGCACCATTTCCTTATCCTCGTGATACGTCATGCCGAACCAGCGCGCGCTCGAGCGCAGAACGGAGACACTGAGCTCGCCGCGGTCGATGAGCTCGCCGATCAGGCTCGGCAGCAGGCACTCTTTTTTGAGCTCGCCGTCGGGCAGCGCGCGGAGGAAATCCTTAAAATACACGTCCAGCTTTTCAAACAGCCACGGCGTAAAGCCCCAGAAGTTCATCGAGACCGGCGTCTCGGGCGCGTAGACCGGGCCGTCGCCGTTTTCCTGAATGTCGCGGATCTTGCCGTCGTCGCAGGGCTTTAGGTGGAACGTTTCGACCACGCGGTCGAGCATGCCCTGCTCGTTCACATGGCACACGCCGCGCGTGACCGTGCCGTGCTCGCTCACGGTGTTGCAGAGGTCGTATCCGACCATCGTGCCCTCGCCGCTTTCGGCGAGCTTTGAGAGCTCTGCGTAGATCGTCTTGAACGCGTCCACGCCGTAATAGTCGTCGGCGTTGATAACGACGAACGGCTCGTGCACAAATTCGCGCGCGCATAAAAGCGCGTGCACCGTGCCGAACGGCTTGACGCGATCAGACGGCACCGTGTAAAAATCGGGCATGCTCGAAAAATCCTGATACGCATAGCAGACCTCGACATTGTCCCCGTCCGCCGTTTTGCGCGCGGCAAGGTGATGTCCGACCATGTTCTCCATCAAGTCGCGCATGTCGGGCTTGATGATGAAGACCACCTTCGTAAAG
>ENA-OUQK01001710-OUQK01001710.1-human-gut-metagenome-genome-assembly--contig:-NODE-1710-length-10487-cov-2.366660_pt1 | contig 10487 bp, 10 predicted proteins | sample MGYA00237954_ERZ548842 | MGnify/ENA primary metagenome ERZ548842 (study PRJEB26490, sample SAMN05194704) | human gut metagenome | biome: terrestrial biome; feature: human-associated habitat; material... | reverse complement strand
GACCGGAAGAGATCCTGATCATGAATACTGCAGATAAGGATACCGCAAAAAAGGTGTGGCGATGGAATTTAAATGGTCTGGGATATTCCAGTACGGGATATAACGGGACGTTTGGAACAGCCATTACGATGGATGGAAAGATCGTAGGTAAATATATTGCTGCCAGAAGCATTTATGCAGATTCCTTTATTGCAGGAGAACTACAGACTGCGTGGAATGGAATCACGGATTATATCCAGCTAAAGAACGGGGAACTGCAGGTATTTAATACTTCTGATCAGCTGGTGTCAAAGTTCAATTATAATGGGGAGCATTTTTACAGGGATGGCACTTATGTAGGTAAGATTGGAACTAACAAGTGGTCAAGCAATGCAGCACACAAAGGGCTGGTGTTTGATCTGGAATATACCGGAAAATATATGGCATGGTGTTATCAGAAAACAAGCGGAGCTTCATCCTATACCACGATGCTGTGTTTTTCACAGGGAAACAGTATCTACACGGAACAGGGGCTGCATCTGGGCTGTGATTTTTATGGGGAGTGGAATACGCTCTACAACATTAAACTTTCGGGTGTTTCTTCTGGCGGATACAGTGCATTTACTGGAACGATCCCAATCATCATGAATATTACGGATAAAGGAAATGGGGCAATCAGCTGGACTTACAGTAAGCTTCAGGTAAAAAACGGCATCATAGTCGGATACTGGAATTAAGGAGGTATAAAGTGGAAAAAGAAATCGAACTGGAACTTCCCCGTGGGGAAAAGCCAAAGGAAGGAAAAACAGAAATGGCAGAAAAAACAGTGGAACTGATGTCTGGCTCACCGCTTGAAATGAAGCTGGAAGAAGTTTTAGGTAAGGTTACTGCTATGGAATCAGCTATGACAAAAATGACAGCATTGTTTGAGGGAGGTGCATTTAGTGGAAAAGCAGGAAAAGAATAAAACAGAACAGAATCCCATGCCTCTTGGCATGATTCTGGATCATGCAAGGGAGGACATGACAAAATCAGTGGTTGCACTGCAACAGAAATACGGGCTTCCGGCAAGTCTTCTTGATGTGATCCTGACAGGCGTGCTATCAGAAGTACGGGAAATGAAGTGTATGGAGTACAGGCAGCTGAAGGAGGGAGAAAAAGATGGCAAATGTCACAACGTATCTGAATAAGATCCTGTCTGCGGTATATGGAAAAGATGTCAGGCAGAGTATTTATGATTCCATCAATGCAATCAATACACAGGTGGAAGGGTATGTATCTGCTGAGAAAAGCCGTGTGACAGCGGAAGCTAATAGAAATAGTGCTGAAAAAATCAGGGTATCAAACGAGAACGATAGGGAAGCCGCTGAAGAGGAACGTTTAACAAATGAAGCAGAAAGGCTGGAGATATATGATGATCTGTGCTCTCAGGTAGCTGATATGCTGGATGAATTGAAGAATGTGGCAGAGGGGAAAATTACATTTTCTGCGATTTATCCTGTGGGCAGCATTTATATGTCCGTGAATAATACCAGTCCGGCATCCTTGTTTGGCGGCACATGGCAGTCATGGGGAAGCGGACGTGTTCCGATTGGCGTAAACACATCAGATTCAGAATTTTCTACGGTGGAAAAAACGGGCGGAAGCAAATATCTGCAGAGCCATACGCATACTTTTACCGGAACGGCAGTCACGGTAACAGGAGGAGCACATTCCCATACGCTTCCATATCCTGTTCCGGCAGCACCAAATTATGATTCGGAGGGAGATTCTTATAATGCTCCTTTTGGAACTTATAATCCGCAGAGTGAACTGGTAGAGGAGACAGATTCAGAAACCCACAGTCATACTTTTACTGCAAAGGGTACACTTAGTTCAACCGGAACAGGAAACGGTCAGAACCTCCCGCCTTATATCACCTGTTATATGTGGAAGCGTATTGCATAATTTTAGTAACTGGTATCTCTTCGGAGGTGCTTTTTTTATACCCAAAAATCAAAGGAGGAACTCATTATGAAGGAATTTTGGAACACGGTACAGTTTGTTTTCACAGCAGTAGGAGGGTGGCTTGGATATTTCCTTGGCGGATGCGATGGCCTGATCTATGCACTGCTTGTATTCGTTGTAATCGATTATCTCACGGGAGTGATGTGCGCAGTCAGCGATAAGAAGTTATCCAGTGCAGTAGGTTTCCGTGGAATCTGCAGGAAGGTCTTGATCTTTCTACTTGTTGGAATTGCCAACATCCTGGATGTGCAGGTAATCGGTACAGGCAGTGTGTTACGGACAGCGGTGATCTTCTTCTACCTTTCCAATGAAGGTGTGAGCCTGTTGGAAAATGCATCGCATCTGGGACTTCCGGTGCCGGAAAAGATCAAGGAGGTTTTGGAACAGCTCCATGACCGTTCAGAGAAAGGGGAATAACCGCTATGAGTAAAGAAGAATTTATCACAGCGGTTGCAGGCTATGTGGACAAGTATGCTTCAGCGTATGGCATTCTTGTCCATTCTTCTGTTATCGCACAGGCAATTTTGGAATCCGGCTGGGGAAAAAGCACCCTGGCTGTGGAATACCATAACTATTTTGGATTGAAATGCGGAACAAAGTGGAAAGGCGGATCAGTCAATCTTTCAACCAAAGAAGAATATACCCCCGGAACATTGACGTCAATCCGTGACAACTTCCGCACGTATTCTTCGATGGAAGAAGGAGTGAAAGGATATTTCGAATTTATTCAACTTTCCAGATACCAGAACCTGAAAGGCATTACGGATCCACGAAAGTACCTGGAAACAATCCGGGAAGATGGCTATGCGACCAGCTCCGATTATGTGAAAAACTGTATGGATCTGGTCGAGCAGTATGAACTGAGAAAATATGACAATGCAAAGGAGAGAGATATTATGGCAAAAACAGCAGCAACATTGATTGCACAAGCAAAGGCTTGGATTGGATGCCGTACTTATAATGCACACAGACCACTGGCAAGAAATTATTCGGTAAAATATACCGATTCGTGGTGTGCCACGTTCGTATCAGCGTGTGCTATTAAGACGGGTATGACAGATATTATTCCGACAGAGTGTGGATGCGGGCAGATGATTGCCCTGTTTCAGAAGCTGGGTGAATGGGATGAAAATGACGCAAGAGTTCCGAGGGCAGGAGATATTATTTTTTATGACTGGGATGATTCCGGCAAAGGGGATAACACTGGATGGCCGGAACATGTCGGAATTGTAGAAAAGGTATCCGGCAGTACGATTACAGTAATCGAAGGAAATAAAGGAAATGCAGTAGGAAGGAGAACCCTGCAGGTAAATGGAAAATATATCCGTGGATATGGAGTACCGAAATACAACAGTGGATCTTTACAGAATACTTCTTCTGGGAATGCTGGTGGGAGCAGCAGTTCTGGTGGTATCAATAAAACACCGAAATGGGTAGGGAAGGTTACGGCTTCATCCTTAAATGTCCGCAAATGGGCAGGAAAGGAATATGGCCGGATCAAATCTTATCCATATCTGTACAGAGGGAATCTGGTAGATGTCTGTGATACCGTAAAGGCGTCAGACGGAAAAGCGTGGTATTATATCCGCATTGCAGGAAAATACTATGGATTTGTTTCTTCAGATTATATCGTGAAGGCATAGGAATATGGCTGATGGTCAGTAATGGCTGTCAGCCGTATTTTTTTCAGTTTATGCCAAGGAAAGAAAGGTGAAAGGGTATCCAAGAAAACACTTGCTATTATTGGCTTTCAGAGTGATATATAGACTACCAAAACGGAAGGAGGTATGGCTTGTGGAAATTCAGATCAGGGAAGGCAGCAGGGAGCAGAAAAGAAAATTAAAAGTCTGTGCATACTGTCGTGTATCGACAGATGCGGATGAACAGGAAAATTCGCTGGAAAATCAGGTCAGGCATTATGAGACGGTCATAAAAGCCAATCCGGATTATGAATATGCCGGAGTTTACAGTGACTTTGCCATATCGGGATTTAAAGAAAAGAGACCCGGTCTGCAGAAGATGCTTGCCGATGCAGAAAAAGGTAAGATAGACCTTATATTAACAAAATCAGTATCACGTTTTGCAAGAAACACCTCAATCGTTCTGGAAGCTACACGAAAGCTGAAAGAACTGAATGTAGGTGTTTTTTTTGAACTTCAGAATATCAATACGCTGTCAGGGGAAGGGGAGTTGATGCTTACGATCCTTGCAGCATTCGCACAGGCAGAAAGTGAAAGCGGAAGTGCTGGTGCAAAGATGGTTTACCAGCGAAAGTACGAGGCAGGAATTCCCGTACAGTACCTTGAGCGGTCTTTCGGTTATACAAAAGACGAGAGAGGAGTATTTGTTGCTGATGAAGCAGAGGCTGTATGGGTAAGAAAAATCTATAAGATGGCAGCAGAGGGATATACTCCTGCATCGATCAAACGATACCTGAATGAAAATGGGATAAAGACGGTAGGCGGCGTGCAGTGGATAGACAGTACCGTGTTCCGTCTTCTTGAAAACGAGATTTACAAAGGCGATTACATCATGCACAAGCATTTTGTGAATGAAGAAAGAAAACTGGTCAGGAACAGGGGAGAAGTGGATGCGTGGTACATCGAGGATGACCATGAAGCCATTGTTTCCCCTGAACTCTGGCAGAGGGCACAGGATGCATTGGAAGCAAAGAGGGATTACCTTGCAGAAGGTTCGGTGATCGAAGAATTCACGGAAGAAAATTATCCATACATGAACAAGATCTACTGTGCTAAATGCGGATATCCGCTTTATAAACGGATCTACAGTAAAGGCAACAGGCTCAACTGGGGATGCAGCGGAATGAAACGGTATGGAAAGTCCTTCTGCGATGGAATCAATATCCCGGACGGGGTGCTTCGGAGTGCATGGCATTTTGAAGAAAACACCTACATTGACGAAAAAGCATCGGATAAAGGCGTGAAGGAATTTTCCTACTTAAAAGAACGCTCATGGAAAAGAAGACACAAAAAGAAGCAGCCGCCGTCAATCTCGGAAAATACCGAAGCAGAGTATCCGTACAGGGAGAAAATCTACTGTGCATTGTGCGGAAGCAGACTCGTAAGGCATGTGGATACCAAAAGCCATAAGATCACATGGGTATGCAACGGAAGAAAGCGTAAAGGGAAAGACTTCTGCGATGGGACAAGGGTTCCCGACACCATCCTGAAGGGGTGGGGAGAAATCAAAAAAGATATTTATATTCAGAGAAAGGATGATAAGAATGGCAAGAAGCGTTACAGTTATACCAGCAAGAAGCCAGAAGGTGCGGACAGGGCATAAGGCGGTACAGGAAAAGAAGATAAGGGTGGCAGCCTACTGCCGCGTGTCAACAGACCAGGAAGACCAGCTCCATAGTTTTGAGGCACAGGTCGAGTATTATACAAAATATATCAATGAGCATGAGAATTATGAAATGGCCGGCATTTATGCAGATGAGGGGATCTCGGGTACAAATACAAAGAAAAGGGAACAGTTCAAAAAGATGATCGCAGACTGCGAGGGAGGTAAGATAGACCTTGTCATAACAAAATCCATCAGCCGTTTTGCAAGGAACACGCAGGACTGCCTGGCATATTCCAGAAAATTAAAGAATTTAGGGATCGGCATCATATTTGAGAAGGAAAACATCAACACACTGGATTCTACGGGCGAGCTTCTGTTCACCATCCTAAGCTCCCTTGCACAGGATGAATCAAGGAATATTTCAGAGAACTGTAAATGGGGCATCCGCACGAAATTCAAGAACGGTGAAATGCATCTTAACACATTCAAGTTCCTCGGATATGATAAGGATGAGAACGGGAAGCTTGTCATCAATAAGGAACAGGCAAAGACAGTGAGAAGGATATACAGGGACTTCCTTATCGGAATCAATCCGGCACAGATCGCAAAGGAACTGACGGAAGAGAAAGTCCCTGGGTGTCTCGGGCAGACAAAGTGGTATCCAAGCACGGTCATAGGGATCTTAAAACAGGAAAAGCACATGGGTGACGCACTTCTGCAGAAGACCTATACGGCAGATTTCCTTACCAAGAGACAGGTCAAAAACAACGGTGAGATCGCACAGGTCTATGTAAAGGACAGCCATAAGGGAATCATTGATAAGGAAACATGGAATGCGGTTCAGGAAGAATTTGAACGCAGGGAGAAATTCATGCAGAAGCATGGGACAGACCGCTACAGTTACGGTTCAGAATGTTATCCCTTCTGCGAAAAGATCTTCTGTGGGGAATGTGGAAGCCTTTTTACAAGACATTCCTGGAAATCAAGAGGAATCATACAATGGCAGTGCAAGAATCACCGTAAGGATGGAAAAGTTGCATGCACCAATGCCTATGTAGATAATGCAGACCTTGAAAAGGGATTTGTAAAAGCATTCAATAAACTGGTCACGGATAGGGAGAAGTACATGGAAATATGGCAGCAGATGAAGTTAGATGGGACTCCCCTTGAAAAGATCAGGGCTGGGCAGATGATGGAAGCCGTGGAAAATGAACCGCTTACCAGATTCGTTCCGGAGATCGCACAGCTAGTTCTCTGTGAAGTAACGGTGCTTGGCGCAAAAAAATATGAGTTCTTCTTTCTGGAAGGCAGCAGGGTAAAGGTTTCCGTGTAGATCACCCGGAAACCCCGCTGTCATGAAGCCCAAACAGCTCCATCTGGCTGCTTTCACTGTCCGTATCATCGGGTTCAGGAATCTCTGACTCTTCTTCTGTGTCCTTTTTATGTGGTAGTTTGTGTGTATAAAGTTTATCCCAGGTAAGCGGATTCCGGCATTTTTTGTTGTAGTATATCAGTATGGCTTCCGCAAAACCAAGGGAACCGGAACGCCTGTCCTTTGCAGTGCGGGCGAGTTCTTTGATGGATATCCTTCCGAGCTTTTCCTTAAATATATCATCTTTGATGGCATCACCATAGGCATTCAGGAAACGTGCCAGTCCGTTCATCATGTTTGCACTGAAGGACTGGGATGCCCCTTCCCATGTGGCTGCAATGAGACGGATGACATGGTCGAGCATATGGTAGCCGTATTTGTCATGGATGTTTTCCAGGGTTGCGACAGCACAGATACCGCCCGGTGTCGTGGTGGATGCGATGGTAAGATCATAGGATTCCACCAGGTCACGGATAATGAGCTGTTTGTCATTGCCGGCCTCTATGTTTGCCATGAATATCTCATAAGGCAGCAGGGGCTTTACATATTTCATCTGGTTTGCAAAGATATCCGCTTCATGTTCATATCCGAGGTCATCGTATACCATGCACCATACGGGTGTCTCCCTGGATCCTGAAACAAGGGCAACGATCTCAATGGTGTGCTGTCCGTTGAATACATAGTTGATACCGTTCCTCCGGCTGACCTTTACGGGATTTATCTGGTACAGGTCAAAGTTGGCGGCAGCACGCTGGACATGGTGCTGTGAGAGGTTGCGCTGGTATTCCTGGTTGGATACGAGATTCCTGATGGGAATCTGTTCAAAGTGTACTTTTGGCACGAACTGCATCAGGTCAACGACCTGTGTCATTTGTCCGGCTGTCTGTTCTTCTGTCATCTGGATCCTCCTCCTCAAGCTGCGAAAGCAGTCTGGTTATTTTTCGTGTTAGGTTTAACAGCTGCATCTTCACTTCACGCCTTGCATTAACTGAGGTGGAAGGAAAATCTGTAAGTTCCATGGTCCTTGATATGGTCTTTGACCATGAAGGTATCGTAAATTTAAGGCTTTCGAGTTCCGCATCCGGGTCAGTGACGGGCATCTGCTTTATTCCGGCTTCGGCACTTTCCTTTTCCCGTTTTATCCTTCTTGAGTCCGGTTTTCCGGTGGGAAGCCTCTGCCACCTGAGTTCGTGCCGGAGTTGGGAGTATCCGATGCGGTCTATAGACCCGCTGTCCAAGAGCCTTTTCAGTCCGTTGATATCCTCAATGGGAAGGCGGGAGAGTTCTATGATATTTTCATGGGACACACGGAGTTTTCCATTTAATATTTTTTCTGCAATTTCAGGGCTTTTCCGTTTGAGATCATCGACTGCACGTGCGTAAATATCATATTTTGTCACGGTGGAAAAACCGAAATTAAATTCCGTGCCAATGATGGTGGCAATATCTGTCTTACGGACATATTTCTGTGATACCTGTCCGTCTGCATTCAGTCCCATGTCAGGATGTTTTTTCATAAATTCATCACTGGCAGTATTCATGTCTGCACGGAACAATCTTCCTATCAGGTATTTTTTATATTCTCCCGTAAGGTCTGTACGTTTGAGCTGTTCACGGCAGATAAAAGAAACGGCCTTATCACGGCTTTCGAATATGATATGCTGGATGTTGAAATGAATATCCCATTTCATACAGATCTTATACCGCAGACGGCCGTCAAGTATGATATTGTTCCATACATATACAGGATCCAGACAACCGTGATCAAAGATGCTTTCTTCGAGTTCTTCCAGGTAGTTTTCTTCCCTTGGCTGTATCAGATCCTCAAATTCCGGATCGGTCTGAAGCTCTGGGACTGGTCTGTTATTCATACTGATTCCTCCGTTCGTGTCGTATCATCTACAAGCACGCATTCATTCATGGAAAAGCTGGCGAGACATTCTCTTGGATTCAGTGCACCGTAGATACGGTAGCTGCGGTTGCCCTCAAGGTGAATGCCAGTGTGTCGTAATGCCTGTAAAAGCTCTGTACTATATAATTCATAGCAGTAATGGCTGTCGGCTTTTCTGTAGCGTACACGATGGGCAAGGTAATCCTTTCGCACACTTTTCCGTATGGCGATCATGCTGTCCTGTGGGTTTACAAGCAGCTGGATATACTCCGGGTCACCGAGCATATGGAGCGTGAGCTTGTGTATGCGTATCCTGTTTTTCTTTAAGTCAATGCATAGGACCGGCTTCAAAGAGGTTTCTCTGTTCATAATGCTGCTCCTCCTTTTCTGGATGTTCTATTTTTTTCTCTTCCGGTTCAGCGGTAGTGTTTTCGGAGATGCCGAATACCGCATAACCATCAAACATATTAATTTGCAGGCTGCTCTGATGTTCCTCTACAGGTACACCGAACTGGTTCTGCCATTCTTCTGGGTAGCTTGGTGTACGGGCTGCTTTTATCTTTCCGTCTTCTTTTTCCTCACGGACGAAGATCTCTGGCGTGGTGAGGTCAAAGACAAAGAGCAGTTCATTGTCTGACCGTATCAGCTTTCCAAGCAGTTTATAGCGGTAGGATGAATTCCATCCCATAAGCGCCACAACTTTGGCAAAAAAAATGCGGCATGTGATCTGTCTGGGAGAGCGTTTTGCTGTTGCGGAACACCAGCGGAAGGAATCTTTTTCATCTTCCTGGCATGGACGCACCGCAAGTTTCTTTTCATCTGGGTTTACGAGTATCTGCACGAAATCCGTATCCGGCAGTTTTTTTATGCATGCGGTGTTTACGGATACCTTGCTGGAATTAAAAGTAAAGGACGGTTCGTAGGTATGGGCGAAGAATTCGCCGCGGACTACCTGATATCCGTCATAGCTGAAAGCATCATCCTCAGTTACGGGAATGGTGTTCTTTTCATCGTTTGTCTGTATGTTCATCTGTGTTCTCCTTCATATCTGACATGATCTGTTCAATGTTCCTTTCAATGTCATTTTTACTGGTGACCTGTATATCAGCGTCATTGTATGTTACCGGGGCATGAGAGGTATCGGGGTCTTTGTGTCCGCTAAACCCAGCAAGTTCTTCTGCCTGTGCGTGGCTGTAATAATTGCTCCCGAATGTGTCTGCCCAGTCAGGCGGATAGGCTCGGACATTTCTCTGCTGGTTGTCCGTAAAGGGTTTTACGGCCGGATCCGCATCCGGTGCACCGACCATGTTATTGGGGATGAATATCTCCGGTTTGGAAAGGTTGAAGAGCAGTACGGCGTCATTCCCGCTGCCACGCTTTACCCCCGTGATGCGGTAACGGCAGTCATCATTCCAGCCAAGGAGGGAATAGAGCGTGGGAAGAAATGCAGTACCGCTGATCTCACGTGGAGAGTTTTTACCGTCTTTCTTTTTAGACCACTGCATGGCATTCCGGCAGTCTTTCCCCGCATTCCTTACGGCAAAGACCTGTTTCTTTGGATGTATGAGCAGTTCCACAAGCGTACTGTCAAGTTTGCGGACGGCAGGAGCGGAAAAGCGGATATCTCCCTGGCTGAAGGTAACGGTTATACGATCCGTGCTGTCAAAAAACTGTGAGCGTGCGATCTCATATCCGCGCAGATCAAATTCACCGGATTTTACTTCCACATGACCGGAAGACGGGCCGGACTGTTCCGTGCCGTCATAAACACTGGAAGATGCATTCATGTAATCCGTTTCCTTAAATCCCGCCCATCTGGGGTTGATGGATACAAACCCTTTCAGGACACCTCCCGGAATGACCTTCAGCTGCGGAAGAATCCCTTTGTTCCCATACTTGGCATTGCTGATCAGTCTCTGGACCGCAATAAAG
>ENA-OUQK01001708-OUQK01001708.1-human-gut-metagenome-genome-assembly--contig:-NODE-1708-length-10491-cov-5.127635_pt1 | contig 10491 bp, 10 predicted proteins | sample MGYA00237954_ERZ548842 | MGnify/ENA primary metagenome ERZ548842 (study PRJEB26490, sample SAMN05194704) | human gut metagenome | biome: terrestrial biome; feature: human-associated habitat; material... | reverse complement strand
GATGCGGTCGGACAGGCTCATGACCTCGTCGAGCTCGAGCGACACGAGCAGCACGGCCTTGCCCGCGTCGCGCTGGGCGACGAGCTGCTTGTGGATGTATTCGATTGCGCCGACGTCGAGGCCGCGCGTGGGCTGCACGGCGATGATGAGCGGTTTGTCCCGATCAACCTCGCGGGCGATGATGGCCTTCTGCTGGTTGCCGCCGGACATGCTGCGCGCGATCGTGACGGCGCCCTGGCCGCTGCGGACGTCGAACTGCTCGATGAGCCGGTCGGCGTAGGCGCGCACGGCGTCGCGGCGGATGAAGCCGCCGTGCTGGAACTGCGGCTCTTTATAGCGCTGGAGCACCATGTTCTGCTCGAGCGTGAAGTCGAGCACGAGACCGTGCTTGTGCCGGTCCTCGGGGATGTGGCTCATGTTCCTGCCGCGGCGGCGGATGGAGGCGTGCGTGATCGTCTCGCCGCAGAGCGTGACCGAGCCGCCCGTGATCTTGTCCAGGCCGGTCAGGCCGTGGATGAGCTCCGTCTGGCCGTTGCCGTCGATGCCGGCGATGCAGACGATCTCGCCCGCGCGGACATTGAACGACACATGATCGACGGCGTTGCGCTTGTGCAGGTGCGACAGGACGCACAGATCCTCCACATGCAAAATCTCCTCGCCGGGGTGGGCCGGCGTCTTGTCGATGACGAGCTGCACGGGGCGGCCGACCATCATGTTCGACAGCTCCTGCTTGTTCGTGTCGCAGGTGTTGACCGTGCCGATGCACTTGCCCTTGCGCAGGACGGTCACGCGGTCGGCCACGGCCATGATCTCATTGAGCTTGTGCGAGATGAAGAGGATGGACTTGCCCTCGCGCGCAAACTCCTTCATCGTGGCCATGAGCTCGTCGATCTCCTGCGGGGTGAGCACGGCGGTCGGCTCGTCGAAGATGAGGATCTCATTGTCGCGGTAGAGCATCTTGAGGATCTCGACGCGCTGCTGCATGCCGACGGTGATGTCCTCGACCTTGGCGTCGAGGTCGACCTTCAGGCCGTATTTTTCCGAGAGCTCCTCGACCTTTTTGCGCGCTTCCTTGCGCTGGATGAAGCCGAGCTTCGTCGTCTCCGCGCCGAGGATGATGTTATCAAGGACCGTGAATACTTCGACCAGCTTGAAGTGCTGGTGCACCATACCGATGCCGCAGCGGAAGGCATCCCGCGGGGAGGAGATGGTGACCGGCTGGCCGTTGACATAAATTTCGCCCTCATCGGGGTGGTAGATGCCGGCGATCATGTTCATCAGGGTGGTTTTGCCGCTGCCGTTTTCGCCCAGCACGGCCAAAATCTCGCCCCGGCGGACGGTAAGGCTGACATGATCATTGGCAATGACCTTTTCACCAAAGCGCTTGGTGACATTGTGCAGTTCCAGTGCGTTCACAAAAAGCCTCCTCATCGGTGTGGTGTGTTCCCTTCTTCTGGCAAGGGCAAACCGGGGAGGTCTGCCCTTGCCAGGAAAAGGGCGGGGAGAAAAATCAAAGCACAAGGGGGGCCAAGGCCCCCGCTTGTGTTTTTTGATGGCAGGTTTCAGCCGTCAAGCGGCTTTGCAAAGCCGATCTTAGCCGCCGAAATTGGTGTTCAGATTGGTCACGCCGTCGATGATGATATCGAAGTAGGGCGCGGAGCGGAAATCGACCGCGTTGGACTCATCGAAGTAGCCATCGTGGATGACATTGGTCTCGCCGGTGTAGTCACCATCGACATCGGCCAGGTACTCGGTGAGGGTCTTGCCATCGACGGTGAAGTTGGCGGTATCGAAGACATGCAGGGTGCCGGCTTCCAGCGCCTTGATGGCCTCATTGATCTTTTCGATGGTGCCCTCGGCGGCAACATCCTGATTGACACCGGAGAGAACGACGGAATTGGTGGCGATGGTGCCGCACCAATCGGGGGCAATGGCCTCGCCCTTCACAACGGTCTCGATGATGTACTGGAAATAAGGAGCCCAGTTGATGGCAGAAGAAATGATGAAGGTGGTCTCGCCGGCGGAATAGGTGCTGCCGTTGTAGGAAACATTGGGAACGCCGGCCAACTCGCAGGCAGTGGGAGCGCCGAGGGAATCGGCGTGCTGGCTGATGAGGACGCACTTATCCTTCTCGATGAGGGCGGTGGCGGCCTCCTGCTCCTTGGCCTGATCGTACCAGGAGCCGGTATAGCGGACCTTCATGGTGGCGGAGGGGCAGACAGAGCGGGCGCCCAGGTAGAAGGAGGTCATGCCGGAGATAACCTCGGCATAGGTGAAGGCGCCGACATAGCCGATGACAGCCTGCTCGGCGGTGATCTTGCCGGCGGCGATCATCTCATTGAGCTTGAGGCCCGCAGCGATGCCGGCCAGGTAGCGGCCCTCATAGATGGAAGCGAAGGCATTGTGGAAGTTTTCGATGTTGGCGATCTTGCCGGAGGTGCCGGTGGCGTGGCAGAACTGGACCTCGGGATATTCCTGGGCGGCCTGCTTCATAAAGGACTCGTGGCCGAAGGAATCGGCGAAGATGACCTTGCAGCCCTTGTTCTTGGCCAGGTCAACGGCGGCATCGTAGCAGGAGCTGTCCTCGCCGATATTGGTGACGATGACGACCTGATCATCGGAGAGGCCGAGGTCCTTCTGCACCTGGCGCAGGGCCTGGATGAAGTTATTATCGTAGGTGGAGTTCTCATCGTGCAGGCAGATCATGCCGATCTTGAAATCAGCGGGGATCTCGACGGAGGGGGTCATAGCGTTGCGGGGCAGGACATCGGCAGACATACCCTTTACATCGGGGGTAGGGGTGGGGGTGCCGCCGTTATCCTCGCCGCAGGCGGCGAAGGCCAGAACCATCATTGCAGCAAGAAGAAATGCCAGAATCTTTTTCATGTGTGATCTCCTTTGTCATTCATGACTTCTTTTATTTGTTCCGCCCATAGGCGGTCGAACACAAAACTTAATCGGTAAAGGTGACGCCCTCTTCCACGCTCATCGCAGCGATACGGGCCAGGCTTTCCACCCGGATGCCCTGCCGTCGAATGCGGTCGCCGCCATCCTGGAAGGCCTTTTCGATGACGATGCCGGCACCGACGACGGTGCCGCCCGCCTGCTGTACCAAAGAAACAAGGCCCGCCAATGCTTCCCCATGCGCTAAAAAGTCATCAATGAGGAGGACACGCTCACCGCTGTGCAGATACTCCCGGGATACCACGACCTGATTGACATTGCCGTGGGTATAGGAGTGCACCGCGGTGGCGTAAACATCAGCGGGCAGATTGGAAGAGCGGGATTTTTTGGCAAAGACCAGCGGAACGCCGAACTGCTGCGCGACAAGGCAGCCGATGGCGATGCCGGAGGCTTCAATGGTGAGAATTTTATCCACCTTTTCCCCGGAAAAGCGGGTGTGGAATTCCTCCGCCAGTTTGGTGAGCAGCACTACATCGATCTGATGATTGAGAAAGCCATCGACGCGCAGAACATTGCCGGGGGCTACTTTGCCCTCACGGCGGATGTGGTCCTCTAAAAGCTGCATGAGCGATTCCTCCTAAAAAACAAAAATTGCGGGAGATTTTGATGATCTCCCGCAATGCAAAGCACGACAGCGGAACAAAAGGCACCGCCGCCTGTATTCTGCATCGATAGTCCGGCCATTTACGGCGGCCGGGTAGAGACTTCAAAACCATATCATTTGATTTATATCGAGCAAACTGTATTTTGTTTTTTCCCCGGTAATACCGAGGTGCTGGTTTTATTATACCGTCACAGTTCGCGCTTGTCAATGGCTTGATTTTATACGATTTGAACGGCGGAATGGGGTTCTGTTTGGTGAATATGTATAAATTCTTGGGGAAAAATGAAACTTGTGGGAAAGACTACTGAGGAAAGACAAAATGGGCGGAAACTGTATGCGTGTTCATAAAATAAGGGAAATTTATTTGCAAACGCGTGAGGATTTGCGCCGCGGAATATACTACAATGACAACGGAGCGAAGGAGAAACGCTCCGGGAAAAACAAGCGACCTTTTGCAGAAAGGGCAAACAAAAAAGAAAGGAAGAAGCTTAAATTATGAAAAACAAAAAATTCTTGGTAGTACTGATGGCCGCGCTGATGGCACTGGCTATGGTAGCCTGCAACAACAATGAACCGGCCCCGACCCCTGATCCTGAGCCGACCCCCGACCCCGCGCCCACCACCAAGGTGGATTACAGCGGCAGCCTGACTGACTGGATGTACACCCCCGAGACCGAAGATGAGCTGACCAAGCTGCTGGTCTCCATCGATGAAGTGAGCTACGGCAGCGCGGGCGCCAGCCTGCAGCAGGCCAACGCGGCGGTAGCCGTGATGAAGCTGGCAATGGATGAGAGCGGCAAGGCCCAGGAGACCGTAAAGGCTTATCTGGAGGGGATGAACGAGACCCAGAAGGATTACTTCTCCTTCCAGTGGCAGCAGGCCATGAAGACCGCACTGGCCCTGCTGAACGGCGACGAGGACGCGGCGATCCTGGAGGATGCCGGTGATGCGGACTTTGACCTGAAGGCCGTGGACAGCGCCAAGACCGCAGAGTTTAATGACGCCGTGATCCAGCTGCTGAGCGATGCGGGTGTGACCAACGAATGGAAGAACCACACCGATGTGGAGCCGTTCATTTATGCTGCGGCGTAAGCCGGAATAGCACACGATGCCCCTCGGCGGGGAGTGCCTGCCGGGGGGTATTTTTCTCCCGCAGGAAAAAACGGTTAATGTTTTGCGGGGGTGTTGTTTTATTGCGGATTTGTGGTACAATATAGAGAATAGATTTTTGTGCCGTCGGCACAGGTGAGTACAGGACCGGGCGGGTTCTGATGGGACTGCGAGGTGACGCAAGATGCGAGAACACTATAATCATTCCCGGCGCAGGGTGCTGCGGCGCCGCCGTATAATGGTGATCGCCGCAGCAATCCTGCTGGTGGCCGCAGTGGTATTTGCGGTGGTGCATTGGGTCATCCCGGCGCTGAACAAGGAGATCAACCCGCCGGACCCCGGACCGGCCGGACCGGCCGTAACGCCCGGAAGGGACCCCGTACCCGATCCGGACGGGACCGGTACCAAGCCGGACGATGATATTATTTATCACCCGACATTTGACCCGGTGGTGCCGGAAAGCCAGCAGGTAAGTGAAAAATGGTTTGATGACGCGGTGATCCTGGGCGACAGCCGCTCGCAGGGGCTGATCTTATACAACAGCCTATCTAACTGCACCTCGCTGGCGGTCAAATCGCTTTCGCTGACCAATTACACCAAAAAGGAAGCGACGCTGCCCGGACTGGGCACCGATACGGTAGCTAGCCTAATTCCCAAGGTGGAGGGCAAGCGGTTCTATCTGGTCTTTGGCATGAATGATATGGGACTTTCGGCGGATACCTTCGGGCAATACTTCAGCCGTCTGGTCGATCTGATCCAAAAGAGCCACCCGGACGCTGATATTTACGCGCAGGCGGTACTGCCGGTAACTGAGCTGAAGGAGCAAAGCGGTGCGGCCAATGGGTTTTCGCTGGCGCATGTAAAGGAATTCAACGAGCAGCTTCTTAAAATCTGCACCGAAAAGCAGATCTGGTATTTGGATATTCCGAACGCATTGGTTGATGAAAAAGGATATCTGCTGGACGAAGCAAGCTGGGACGGGGTGCATCTGAACGCCAGCTACTGCCGTGACTGGATGAACTATCTGCTGTGCCACGTGGTGCTGCCGGAGGACTACAACGGCGAGTACGATGTACCGACCGGCTACCACCCCGGCGATGTGGTGGTGGACGGCGTGACGGTTTACGACTTTATGCCAGCGAACTGAAAGAACACGAAATGCATACCGAAAGTCAGGGAACCGAAGCAGCGCTGCTAAAAGCGCCGCGGCGCGGGGAGTCGGTACTTTTCCCCAAGTGCAAAACGGGCACGCTGACCCACCTGCGCCAAAAAGCCAAGAAATGCGACTGCGACTGGAAATGCCCCAGCCGCGGTACAATATACCGGACCATCCGGATGCTGAAAGAACTGCCGTATGAATAAGCCCATCCGGCAAAATAACGACACCAAACCGATTAGGAGGAGATCCCCATGAAAAAATTTGTTGCTGTACTGCTGGCCGCGGTGCTGTGCCTTTCCTTTGCCGCCTGCGGCGGCGACAAAGCCACCGATAAGACGGTGGACGCTGCCGCCATGTTCCAGGCGCTGCTGACCGATGTGACCTACACCGATAACGCTACCGAGCTGGACAGCAGCATGGCCGGCGTGCTACTGGGCGGCGAGCTGCCTGATGGCACCGAGGCCTATCTGGCCGCGAATGATTCCGCCTACCTGCGCTGCGCGGTCTTTGCCTGCAAGGATAAGGACGCTGCCGCTGCGGTAAAGAAGCTCATTCAGACCTACATTGATGACAGCATTGACGCCAAGTACAATGTGGATGAAGTGGCGCTGCTGCAGAATGCCAAGATCCACAGCATGGGCAACTATGTAGCGGTGGCTGTGACCAGTGATACCGACAATGTAAACAAGGTCATTGACCAGTACTTTGCCTAAACTGTAAGGTAACTAACTTGCCATCCCTTTGGGAAGGGCAAGCTTTTCCCCCGGCTATGACGCAAAATTCCAAGGGTCGCAGAGACTAATCCTCCGCGACCCTTGCCCGCTTGTAAGGAGTTTCTATGGTATTCAGCAGCCTTACCTTCTTGTTCCTGTTTTTCCCCCTTGTGATGGGGGTGTATTACCTGTGCCCGCGGGCGCTGCGCAACCTATGGCTGCTCCTGACCAGCCTGCTGTTCTATGCCTGGGGCGAACCGGTGTATATCCGGCTGATGGCGGCCTCTATCCTGTTCAACTACCTGTGCGGACTGGGGGTGGCTGCCCTGCAGAAACGGGAGAAAAAGCGCCTGGCCAAGGGGCTGCTCATCCTCTGCATTGCGGGGAATATCGGGGCGCTGGGTCTCTTTAAGTACGCTGATCTGCTGATTGGCACCGTAAATAATATCGCCGGCAGCAAAATTGCGCTGCTGGAGCTGGCGCTGCCCATCGGTATCAGCTTTTACACCTTCCAGGCGCTCAGCTATGTCATTGATGTATACCGAGGCACCGTGGCGGCACAGAAGAATCCCATCACCTTTGGCACCTATATCGCGCTGTTCCCGCAGCTCATCGCGGGGCCCATCGTGCAGTACAAAACGGTGGAGGAACAGCTCTCTCACCGCCGGGAAACAACGGCGCAGTTTGCCGCGGGCATCGGACGGTTCACCATAGGCTTGGGGAAAAAGGTGCTCATCGCGAACCAGGTGGGCGCCCTGTGGGATACCGTGGCGGCGCTGCCGGGGACAAGTCTTTCCGCCGGGACAGCCTGGTTGGGCGCCATCGCCTTTACCTTCCAGATTTACTTTGACTTTTCCGGCTATTCCGATATGGCCATTGGGCTGGGAAAAATGCTGGGCTTTGAGTTCCTGGAAAACTTCGATTATCCTTATCTGAGCCGCAGCATTACCGAATACTGGCGGCGGTGGCACATCTCGCTGGGAACCTGGTTCCGGGAGTATGTGTATATCCCGCTGGGCGGCAACCGGTGCGGCCTGCCCCGACAGATTTTGAATCTCATCATCGTGTGGGGGTTGACCGGCCTGTGGCATGGCGCCAGCTGGAACTTCCTGCTGTGGGGGCTTTACTACGGTGTCATTCTCATCATCGAAAAGGTGTGGCTGCAAAAGCCGCTGCAAAAAGCCCCCGGTGTGGTGCAGCGCCTCTATTCCCTGCTGCTGATTATCCTTGGCTGGGTCATCTTTGCCCTGACCGATTTTGGGGCCATCGGGAACTATTTTGCGGCGCTCTTTGGGGCGCACGGCGGCGCCGATGCCCAAACGATGTATCTGCTGACTACCAATATCTCCCTGCTGCTGGTGGCGGCGCTGGCCTGTACCCGCTGGCCGGCCCACGCGGCAAATGACCTGCTGGCACGGCTTCCCCGGGCGGCACAGACGCTGCTTCGGTGCCTGTTCTACGCGGCGGTGCTGCTGATGTGCGTCGCTTTCCTGGTGGGCGACAGCTACAATCCGTTTCTGTATTTCCGGTTCTGAGAGGAGGCGCCTAAAATGAAAAAGCAGAATATTATCATTATCATCGTTTTTGGCGCGCTGATCTTTGGGCTGGGGCTGCTGGGGTGGCTCACCCCGGATCAAGCCTTTTCCGAAAATGAGAACCGCTACCTGCAGGAGCTGCCAAAGCTTTCCGAAGATACCATGGTAAATGGAGATTTTGGCGATGAGGTGGAGGATTATTTAAGCGATCAGTTCTGGCAGCGGGATAGCTGGACCGCCGCCCGCAGCAAAATGAAAATGCTGCTGCGCAACAAGGATATCGGCGGGGTGTACCTGTGTGAGGATGGGTATTACATCGAAAAGGTGACCCAAACCGATGTGGACGAAGCAAGGCTGCAAAAGAACCTGCAAACGGTGAAGGATTTCTTTACCCGGTGCGAGGAAAAAGGACTGGCGGCAGAAAATCTGACCTTTATGCCGGTGCCGACCCCCGGCTATACCCTGCGGAATAAGCTGCCGCGTTATGCCACCCTCTTTGATGAGGATGCGGTATTTGACGAGATGAAGCTGGTATTTGATGACCAGCTGGTGGACCTGCGAACGGACTTTGCCAAGGCGGCAGAGAGTGAGCAGCTTTATTACCGCACCGACCACCACTGGAAAACGGCAGGCGCTCTGCTGGGCTACCAGTGCTACCGCGCGGCCATGGGGCTTTCGATTCCCGCAGCGGCGGATTACACCGTAGAGCGGTATGAGGGCTTCCGCGGGACGCTGTACAGCAAGGTGCTGGATAAAAACGCGGCGACCGATACCGTAGAGCTGTACCACCGGAAAGGCGATGCCGCCTTGACCGTGACCTACGATAACGCCGATCATGCCAGCTGTTATGATACGGAAAAACTCCAGCAAAAGGATATGTACGAAGTGTTCTTTGGCGGGAACTGGCCCACGGTGACCATTACCGGCGGACCGGAAAATGGCCGCCGCCTGCTGGTGCTGAAGGACAGCTATGCCAATGCCCTGCTGCCCTTTGCCGCAGCGGATTACGAAAAGATCGTGGCGGTGGACCTGCGGTATTATCTTGGCTCCCTGAGTGAGCTGATGGAGCAGGAAGGCATTACCGATGTGCTGGTGCTGTATAGTACCTCCGCCTTTATGAGCGACACCAAGATAGACCGGCTGACACTGGCAAAATAAAAAATGGGGCTCCTCCGCAGGCATGCGGGGGAGCCTTTTGGTTTATTGGGGGCCAGTGCGGGGCTCCCGGCGGGGCAAAAAAGCGATCATACATCAATGCAGGAATTGAGGAGGGCCAGCAGGTCGTTTTCCCACTGTTCGTGTCCTTTTGGGGCGGTGCCGCAGCCCTCCGCCCGCAGGCTGGTACCATCGGCGAAGGTGATATACAGTAGCCAGCGCTTGGTGCGGGGGGTGCGCAAGCGGCATTCATTGTAGCCGTTCCATGCGGTGATTTGGGCGCGGTCGCCCAATTGGGCAAGCTGCTGCCAAAGCTCCGGCGGGGCGGCAATGCTTTCCATCCGCTCCGGCATGGTGCGGGAATAGGTAAGGCGCACCCGGTCGGGCTCTTCGGTGACGCGGTAGTGAAAGCCCCAATGGTGGCCGTCCCCGCAGCGGTATTCCCACTGGGATACGGGAGGCAGCGGGGGGATTTGCTTTTTGCGGCCGAACAGCGCCATGCGGCGTCACTTCCCTTCTATGATGGTTTGCAGGCTGCGGCGCTCCAGCAGGCCGACCAGCCACACCCCCAGCAGGCAGGGCGGGAGCTGTCCCAGGGCGATTTGCCCGGCAAAGACCCAGAACGCCCCGTTGATGCTGCCGGTCATGGCATAGCACCATTCCCCGCCGATGGCAACGGCATTGAAGAGGATGGGGGGCAGGGCGGAGAGCCACGGCAGACCGCCGAAGCGGATTTTACCCAGGAGACGGGTGGCGACGGCGGCCAGCAGGGTGGCGGCGGTGCCCACGGGGAGATCGACAAGGCCGAGGAAATTGGTGCCGGTGGCGGCCCCCACACCGTTGGTGACGGCGCAGCCGAGGGTGACCCCCCAGATGGCGGCGGGGCTGATGACCGGCAGCAGGGTCAGGGCCTCCGAGATGCGGCACTGGACCGGGCCGAAGGTGATGGTCGCCAGTACCAGCGAAAGGGCGGCGTAGGCAGCCGCGATGACTCCGGCGGCAGTGAGCTGCCGCAGCGTGCGATTTTGCATATTCATTTCTCCTTTGGATGCCGTCGGTTGCGGCATTAGTTTTGTTTAGCGTCAGGATCTTTCGACTGACGATCCCAAAAGGACTCCGCTATTTTAGCATATTCGGCGGCGGGATACAAGCTTTGCTTGTGTTTTTGCGGGAGAAACGGTATAATAGGGGGGAATTTGCAGCGGCCGGGCCCGCGCGCCCTGCGGCGCGCCGCAGGCGCGCCGACCGGCG
>ENA-OUQK01001706-OUQK01001706.1-human-gut-metagenome-genome-assembly--contig:-NODE-1706-length-10498-cov-3.040601_pt1 | contig 10498 bp, 7 predicted proteins | sample MGYA00237954_ERZ548842 | MGnify/ENA primary metagenome ERZ548842 (study PRJEB26490, sample SAMN05194704) | human gut metagenome | biome: terrestrial biome; feature: human-associated habitat; material... | reverse complement strand
CATATCGTCGGCAGCGTCAGATGTGTATAAGAGACAGCACCAGTAATGCTCATGAAGCGGAATCCTCCCATCATAGTTTTCTGCGATCATCCTCATGTACTGTGGCTGTACATCTCCGGTAAACAGAAGATTCAGCTCTCCGTCGCCGGTATTCTGAAATGCCAGACTGATCTTGTGGCGGAACTGACGCAGAAAATGCCCCTGTTTTTCCGCACTTTCCAGAAGTGCCTGAAATTCTCCGGTTGCCTGTAATTCACGGAATTTCTTTTCCAGCTTTTCCGGTTTAAGGCGACGTGCTCTCTCTTTTTCGGCTTCTTCCGGAGCCTCTGCTGTATCCTCAGCTGCTGCGCCTGTATCTTCCATTATAAGCTCCAGCTTCTCCTGCGTATATCCTTCGTTTTCCCCACCAGGCTCTGTCTGTCCTGTCAAAGAGCGCTCGGATTCCTCTGTATCCTCTTCCACCAAAGATGCCTCAGACAGTGGAGCAGATTTCTGCTCTGCTTCCGGCATCTCCTCTGTCATGGACAGGAACAGCTGACGTACCTCCTCCGCAATGTTCACAAGCTCGGTCATTGCATTTTCATGATTCTCGATCAGGGAATTAAATACGTCCTCCGTTTCCCGGCTGACTTCCCTGAGATCCGGCCAGAGCGCTGTATATTTTCCTTCAAACTCTGAGCCTCTGGATAAAAGGTCGATCTTTACCCTTTTGGCGCAAAGAGCTTCTGCAAGGGCAAAAAGGCTGACACGTCTTCCGGGAAGACTGGCCTTTTTTGTCACATCCGCAAGGAGCAGAAGCGCCAGTGTGTATTTCATTTCCGGACCGGAAAATACATCCGGAAGATAGATCTTTTCAAATTCATAGGCATCTCTTCGGTAACGCATCATATAAAGCAATCCGGAAACATGGTCCGGATGAAAATGTGTCAGAAGCAGATTTTTTTTGCGGATAGTGGTAAGGTCTGAGATGATCACATCAAAGACCTCTCTCCGTGGCCGCCCTTCGATCTTGCTGTTGGCTGCCCCGAAATCCACAAGCAGGCTGCTTTTTCTGTCACGGATACAGAAACAATCTCCGAACCCCACATTGTACATTCGTATTCTCATTTATTTTTCCTCTGGTTTCTTATTCAACTGACCTTTGTTTCTGCAGCTGACTCTTCTTTTTTCTTCTGTTACTGTCTTCATTTCTCAGAACCAGATCTGCATATCATACCAGGTTGCTCCGCCATGACAGGAATCTGCCACACCCAGCTTCTTCAGTCCGTGGCTCTCATAGAATGGGATCATATGCTCCTTGCAGGTAAGGATCAGAGCTTTTTTTCCGCGCTCTTTCGCAAGCTCCTTGAAATATTCCACAAGCTCTCCGGCGATTCCCTGATGACGGTATTCCGGGATCACATTCAGTCCGAATACCGTCTGGATCTCCCCGTCCTTTCTGTGAAGCGTGATATCATGATAAAATTCATCCGGGAGTACTGGTTTATCTGTGGTTCCTCCGTTGATAAAGCCTACGATCTGCTCATCCTTTACTGCTACAACGAAATTCTCCGGGAATGCTCCCATACGCTTCACAACTTCCTCATGACTTGCTGCCTCCGCAGGTGGAAAACAGATTGCCTCGATCTCTGCCAGACGATCCGCCTCACCGGGATCTGCCAGTCTGATCTGTAAATTTTCTGCCATTTTTTGTGGTCTCCTCTATATTTATTCCGTTTTCATCCGGTTTCGATTCTTTTTTAATTATATCGGGTGAGGGAAAATGCGTCAACGTGTAACCTGCAAAAAAGCCCTCAGTATTCGCACTACTGAGGGCTTCGCTCTTTTGTTTTTGTCTGTCATTATCACAGCACCGACCGGATCAGCTGCTCCGTATACTCTGTCTTCGGATGCTCAATGATCTCTTCCGGTGTCCCTTCCTCTTCCACATGTCCGTCATGCATCACGATCACCCGGTCGCAGAACAGCTGAACAAGGGCCAGGTCATGGCAGATAAAAAGAAAGGACAGCTGGTTTTCTTTTTTTAACTTCTGAAGCAGCTCCATGATCTGTTTCTGCACAGTCACATCCAGGGCGCTGGTTGCTTCATCACAGATCAGCACTCTGGGTTCCACAGCCAGGGCTCTGGCAATAGCCGCTCTCTGGCACTCCCCTCCGCTGACCTGATGGGGATACCGATCTGCATATTCCGGAGTCAGTCCGCAGGTAAGCAGAAGCTTTTCCACACGGTTCCTGGTTTCCTTCTTACTTATCCCCATATTCCGGAGACTTTCCCCGATTCCGTCCCCAAGAGTGCATCTGGGGTCAAAGGATTCTGCCGGTGTCTGAAAAATCATCTGCATTTCCCGGTAGATTTCCCGGAGATTTTTTCCCCTTGCATGTGTAATATCCTTTTCCATGAGAAAAATCTCTCCGGCGGTGAGTTCTGTCAGATGTGTGATCATCTTCGCCACAGTGCTTTTTCCTGAGCCGGATTCACCTACAATCCCTAATACCTCCCCCGTTTTCAGAGAAAAGCTTACGTCTTCTACAGCCGTGAAGGATTTTTTACCGGTGGTGAAGCTTTTTTTCAAATGATGTACTTCCAGAATGTTTTTGTTTTCTGTCATCATCTGCCTCCATTTCCGGTGCCTGTAGGTTTCAGACCAGGTACCGAACTCATAAGCTCTTTTGTATAAGGATCCTCCGGAGCTGTCAGAATCTGAGCTGTTTTTCCGTATTCCCTCACCTTTCCGTTTTTCAGTACCAGAACCTTATCTGCCATTTTTTCCACCACACCAATGTTGTGTGTGACAACGATCATGGCTGTTCCGTATTCCTCACGCATCAGCAGCATTTCCTCAACTACCTGTTTCTGTATGGTTACATCCAGGGCACTGGTAGGCTCATCTGCCAGAAGAAGCGACGGATTCTGCAGCATGGAAATACAGATTCCCACACGCTGATTCATGCCGCCGGACAATTCAAAGGGATAGCTTTGCAAAACACGTTCCCCATCCTTGAGGCCAATCTTAGCCATCATCCGGACGGCACGCTCCGCACATTCCTTACGGCTGATCCTTTCATGCTCCCGCATACTCTCATAGATCTGATCGCCTACGGTGCGGATGGGACAAAGGGCTGCTCCTGAATCCTGAAAGACCATGGCGATCTCAGGACCCAGAAGTCTGCGTAATTCTTTTTCCGGCATATCCACCACATTTTTTCCTTTGTACCAGATATCCCCTTCTGTCACCATGCCTTCATTTCCCAGAAGTCCCATGATTGCCTTGATGATGGTACTTTTTCCGCTTCCGGATTCGCCTACCACCCCCAGGATCTCCCCTTTATTCAGTTCCAGATCCACATCATGTACAACCGGTTCTCCGTTGTAGCAGATCGTCACATGCTCAAGCTTCAACAATGATCCCATCTTATTTCACTTCCAGATCTGCCGTGATCTCGTAATAATCACATGGATGAGCAGTCAGCCCTGATACATTTGACTTTGACACAAGTCCCATATTCAGATGAGAAACAAAGAAATACGCATCATCATCCAGAATGGTCTGCTGTGCTTCCACAGCAAGCTTGCCTCTCTCATCTGTATCAAAGGTCTCATGCAGCTTCGCCACGATATCATCAACATCCGAATTGCTGTATTTGCCATAATTTTTGGCAGCGTCAGATACAACTGTACTTGTGAAGAAATATTCCGGATCACCGGTAGGTGCAGTTGTAAGCGAGCTTACATATACATCAAATTCTCCGTTCTTCGCATACGTCGCATGATCTGCTGTATTGTTAACATTGACCTCAATTCCGATGTCCTTTAAAGTGGACTGTGCATATTCTGCAAGCTTAGGCTGTTCCAGACGGGTTGGATAGGTCAGCCATGTGATGGACAGCTTCTTTCCGTCCTTATCTGCATAGCCATCTCCATCCGTATCTGTCCATCCGGATTCTTCCAGAAGCTTTTTCGCCTCTTCCGGATCATAGGACGGTGCCTTTACTGCATCGTTTCCATAGGAAAAGCTGCTTGGGAAGGCTCCCACTGCCGGAACACCTCGTCCTTCCATGATCACACTGCAGAAGCCGTCCTTATCGCTTCCCATCTCAATGGCTTTTCTCACATTCTGATCCTGCATCAGTTCAGACTTCATATTAAACTGTCCGAAGAAACAGCGGCTTGTTGCCACAGAGCTGATCTGATAGTCCGGATTTCCGTCAAAAAGCGCATAGTTATCATACTGAAGTCCATAAGTTCCCTGTATATCGCCTGTCTGTAATGCTGCTGTCAGGGCACTTCCGTCTGAGAAGGATTTTACGATAACGTTGTCTACCTTTACATCTCCGCCCCAGTAATCATCATTTTTTACCAGTTTGATCTCCGTCGGAGATACTTCCGTTGCAACATAGGGGCCTGTTCCTGCCACATTTGCAGAACCACCTTCTCCCTGTACGCCATAATCCATGTCAATAATGGCACCATACGGATCCCCCAGATAATTGATCAGTGCCGGACATGGTTCGGAAGTATGGATCGTTACCGTCATTCCATCCGCTTCGATCTTATCGATCTTCATATCGTAAGGTGCACGGTCATGGTTTGCGATCAGATCATCCAGGCATTCTTTTACCGCTTCTCCATCCATGGTTCTTCCACTGGAAAATTTCACACCGTCACGAAGGGTGATCTTTACTGTATTATCGTCTGTAAATTCATAGTCTGTAGCAAGCCATGGCTCTACCTCCATGTTGTCATTGTACTTAAACAATGTTTCTCCTACACCATAACGCAGACAGCTCCATCCGGAATAATTGTCGTGAGGGTTTAATCCTGCATCTCCCATTTCTTCACTGTATCCGGTAGTTCCGTAAACAAAGGTAGTTCCTTCACTCTTTTCTTTGCTTTTTGCTGCTGCCGGAACTCCCGTCATGCTCATGACCATTGACGCAGCAAGCATTGCTGCCAGAATCTTTTTCTTCATAATCTCCGCTCTCACTTTCTGTGTTATATTTATTTATAAGTGCCTGTTATCCTTTTCTCCTGTTTCGTTCCTTCGGATCCATATAATCCCGGATCGTATCTCCCAGAAGATTAAAGATCATTACCGTAATAAAAATCGCCATTCCCGGCGCAAGTACCATCCACGGTGAAATCTGCAGCATACTTCTTCCATCATTGATCATACTTCCCCACTCAGCCATTGGCGGCTTCACTCCAAGTCCCAGGAAGGAAAGTCCTGCAAGCTCCATCATCATGGTTCCGATATCAAGAACTGACGTAACAAGTATGGGGCCTGCGATATTGGGAAGGATATGTTTGAGCAGAAGCTTTCCTGTACTGCTCCCGGAAAGCTTTGCCGCCATAAGATATGCAGAGTCCTTCTGAGTCAGGGTAAGCCCTCTGGCAAGTCTTGCAAACTTCGGCCAGCTGATCACCGCCAGAGCAATAATGGCATTTTGGATACCGCCTCCCAGAACACCTGCTACTGCCAGGGCAAATACCAGTCCCGGAAAAGCCAGGAACAGATCAGAGATACGCATCAGAACGGCATCGGCTTTGCCGCCCTTCCAGCCACAGAAAATACCAATAGCCGTTCCCACCACCGTGATCACCGCAACCAGGAGCAGTGTTGCATAAATACTGGTCGTACTTCCTATGATCACACGGGAAAGCATATCTCTTCCATAACGGTCTGTCCCGAGCAGATGCTCCGGTCCCGGCGGTTTCTGGGCAAGTGCCAGATCCTGGGCATAAGGATCATAAGGGCAGAGATATTTTGCAAATGCCGCTACAAACAGAAGCAATGCTGTAAGCACAAGAAAAAAGACAAGCTTTGCTTTTGTATGATTTTTCCGGATCTTCTGCTTCCGGACTGTGATATTATTTTTTCCACTCATGCTCTGTCACCTCCAAGTCGTACTCTCGGATCCAGATAGTGGTAAATAATATCTGTCACCAGATTTACCAGAACATAAATAACCGCCATCCAGGCCACATAAGCCTGGATGATCGGATAGTCACGCATGGTGATCGCATCTACCGCCAGTTTTCCGACACCATCCCACATAAAGATATTTTCCACAATGGCAGTTCCTCCCAGAAGATTGCCGATGGACAGAGCCAGCAGTGTGATGATCGTCAGCATGGAAGCCTTCATTACACTCTTCCAGATGATCACACGACTGCGGATCCCTCTTGCCCGGGCTCCGGTCACATAATCCTTATTCAGTTCTTCCAGAACCGTGGCACGCACCTGTCTGGTATATTTTGCAGCCATGGAGATCGCCAGTGTCAGTGTCGGCAGAATAATACTCTGTCCAAGATCTGTATTTGTGACTACCGGTAAAACGCCCAGCCTGATGGACAGAAAATACATCAGGACCATGGCAGCAAAAAAATTCGGCATGGAATTGCCGATAAAGCTTAAAAATCTTATCAGATAATCTACCCATTTGTTGTGCTTTACTGCTGACAGGATTCCCAACGGGATCGCAAGAACAATTGTAAGAAGGATCGATGACAGAGTCAGCATCATCGTTGCCGGAAGCTTTGAAATAAAGGTTTCATAGACATCTCTGTGAGACACATAGCTCTCTCCCATATCTCCGGTTACCATTCCCGCAAACCAGGCAGCATATTGTACAAGGAATGGTTTATCAAGGCCATATTCTGCCTTTGCATTATCAATGACCTCCTGAGATACTGCAGAGCCTGCATTTTCATACATATAAGTTACTGCATCTCCGCCGGCAAGCCGCATCATGGCAAAAGAAAGAAATGTGATCCCGATCAGGACCGGGATCAGCTGCAGCAACCGTTTTATTATATATTTTCCCATATTTTCCTCTCCGCACTTTGTTTCTCAGTATTTCGAATAACAAAAGTTTAACAACACGGCTGTTCTGCCACAACCCCGGCGGGGGGATTTTACATATTCCATTTTGTCATGCATATGCATTCCATCATGTTCTTATATTCTCACACAGTGACATGCGGATAATTCTTTCCAGCCCTCTCCAAGAGACTGTGGCTCTTCATACTCGATCAGCCTCCGTTTTCTCTCTTCCAGCGGATCCGGGATATGGATCGCAGAAAGCAGGGACTGTGTATAAGGATGCTGCGGATTTTCAAAAAGCTCTTTTGTAGGTGCCATTTCTACCAGCTTTCCGTTTTTCATCACACCGGTTGTATCACTTAAAAAACGTACCATGGACAGATCATGGGCAATAAAAAGAAACGAGAATCTTTTTTCCTGCTGAAGCTTTTTAAAAAGCATGACGATCTGTGCCTGGATAGAAATATCCAACGATGCGATCGGTTCATCTGCAATGATAAGACGCGGTTCCATGAGAAGGCTTCTTCCTATGGCAACTCTCTGTCTCTGTCCGCCGGAAAGCTCTCCCGGCTTTTTCGACAGAATGCTTTCATCCAATCCTGTCTCCTTCAGGATTTCCCGAAGCCTGTTCTCCAACATTTCTCTGTCACGGATCCTGCGGCTGATCTTTACAGGCTCCAGCATGATCTGCCGTATGCTCATTCGGGGATTCAGTGCAGCGCCCGAATCCTGAAAGATCATCTGGATCTCCGTCTGCATTTTCTTCCGCATTCTGAAAGGATCCTTTTTATCCGGCACTCTTGCTCCCTGATAAAAGATCTCCCCGCCTGTAGGCCGGTAGATTCCTGCAAGCGTTCTGGCTGTCGTGGATTTTCCGCAGCCGGTCTCTCCCACCAGTGCCATGATCTCACCTTCCCGGATACTGAAGGAAACATCATCCACTGCATGGATCGTATAATCGGAACGGATACGGAAATGCTGCTTCAGATTTCTGGCTTCGATCAGTACAGGCGCCTGTTTCTGTTCTGTTTTCTGTAAAAATAACGCTTCCTTTTTATCCGGTTTCTGTTTACGGCCGCTGTTTTCCTGTAATCTGTCCTTCAAAATGGAGGGCTTTTCTATTTTCGGAGCTCTTTCATCCAGAAGCCATGTGGCTGCATAATGCGTATCACTGACCTTAAACATCGGAGGAGTCTGTTCATAATCGATTGCCAGTGCCTGGGGATTCCGAACGGCAAACGCATCTCCCGGCGGAGGATCCAAAAGAGAGGGCGGCATTCCGGGGATCGGATTCAGCTCCCCTTTTTCACCTGCAAATACAGGCAGAGAAGACAGAAGTCCCCAGGTATAAGGATGCCGGGGATCATAATAAACATCTTCCGCTGTCCCGATCTCAATGATCTTTCCTGCATACATAACTGCAACTCTGTCTGCGATCCTTGCAACAGCTCCCAGATCATGAGATATGAACACAATACTGATCCCTGTTTTTTCTCTCAGCTCAAGAAGCAGATCCAGAATCCTTGCTTCCACGGTTGCATCCAATGCTGTAGTCGCCTCATCGGCAAATAATATTTCCGGATCACAGGCCAGTGCAATAGCCAGCACACAACGCTGACGCATTCCTCCGGAAAAAAAATGAGGCTGCAGGCCATAGCGCTGTTCTGCATCCGGAATTCCTACCAGCTTCAGCATTTCCACAGCTCTTTTTTTCGCCTCATCCCTGGATACTTTCTGATCTTTGATAATAGCCTCTGTGATCTGTTTGCCAACAGGGATCGTCGGATTCAGCGTCAGCATAGGATCCTGGAACACCATGCTTACCTTGCTTCCGCACAGCTTTTCCATTTTTTTTCTTTTATAGGCTGTGATATTCTCTCCGCAGAGACTGATCTCTCCGCTTTTTACATGTGCATTCGGTGGCAAAAGCTTCATCACGCTACGGCACATAACGGTTTTTCCACATCCGGACTCACCTACGATACAAAGTATCTCTCCTTTTTTTACCGTGAGATCAACATTCCGGACGGCCTGTACCTCGCCGTCCGGTGTGTCAAAGCTTACCGAATAGTTTTTTAATTCCAAAACGGTTTCCTGCATGATCTTTTCCTTATTTTGTAATGGTCCAGTCTTCAATATTCCACATAACACCTACGGAATGATGTCCCAGAACACGTGTGGTATCCAGTCCGTCAAGTCCGGAAACGCCTACATAATCTCCCTGAAGATAAGCAACCAGAAGGATTCCAGGTGCCTTGGCATATGCCTTTTCGAATTCACTATATGCTTTTTTTCTGGCTTCCTCAGTCTCACCGTGACGGCCTTCCTCAAGATATTTATCCACATCTGCATTGGAATAATGCATGTTGTTTCCACTTGCGTCGGTTACAAAGTTTACATATGCCATATCCGGGTCAAACTGTGTTGAATAGCCGGCAAGAAATCCATTGTATCCTGCATCCCAGTCAAATTTGGTAACAAGCTTTACTTCCATTTCCACACCAGCCTGCTTCAGCATATCAGACATGACATTGGCAATATCCACACGCTCTTCTTCGTAATCACGTACCTGGATGGTAAAGTGCAATTTCTGTCCGTTTCTCTCATAGATCCCATCATCACCTTTTTTCCATCCCAGCTCTTCCATCTTCTTTGCAAAGGTATCCAGATCATAGGAGTAGATATTGGCTTCCTTATCTGTTCCGAGAGGGTTTCTCTGGATCGGGCTGTATGCCGGCTCTCCCTGTCCTGCAAGAACACCTGCAATAATGGAATCCTTATCCAGCGCATAATTCAGAACGCCGATGGAATCTCCGTTTTCCTTCCAGAAATCTGTGCTCATATCCATGGCCGCTCCACGGTAATCTGCTGTGGTGAACTCCCAGTAATTATATCCGTCCTTATCCTTGAACTGAGAAGCGTAGTTGGAATTCAGCCATGCAAGATCCGCCTCACCGGACTGGAGCATGGTTGCCTTTGTAGTCTCATCCGATACTGTACGGTATACAACGGTTTCAATATTCGGAACCTTTCCGTAATAATCTTCATTTCGTTTCAGTGTGATCATTCCACCGGTAGCATCCCAGTCTTCAAATTTATAACGGCCTGTTCCCACCGGATTCTGGTTAAAGGATGTGGTATTCACGTCCTCTCCTTCCAGAAGATGCTCAGGAAGGATTCCCATGGTAAAGTAATCCAGCATGGCAGCATCATACTGATCTAGTGTAAAGATCACAGTCTGATCATCCGGTGCCTCAATACTTGTAATGTCCTGATAGTTGCTGGTGATGCTGGCTCCCAGGGTTTCATCCTCTGTAAGCTCCTTATAGGTGTATACAACATCCTCTGCATTGAAATCTTCTCCATCATGCCACTTAACACCATCTCGAAGTTTAAAAGTATAGGTATTGGTATCCTTGTCAAAGGTATAACTCTCTGCAAGATCCTCTACCGGCTTTCCATTGGCATCATATTTCATCAGTCCTGAAAAAATAAGATCCGGAAGTTCATCATGGTTATTCAGAAGGGGATTGATCGTACTTTCTGACTCACCTGCATATACCAGAGTTTTGTTTTCTTCTGCCGCAGCTACGTTTACCGCACTACCTGCCGATGCTCCTGTACATGCTGCGGTCACTACTGCCAGTGTTATCGCCGCATATTTTCTTCCATAG
>ENA-OUQK01001698-OUQK01001698.1-human-gut-metagenome-genome-assembly--contig:-NODE-1698-length-10532-cov-6.566765_pt1 | contig 10532 bp, 9 predicted proteins | sample MGYA00237954_ERZ548842 | MGnify/ENA primary metagenome ERZ548842 (study PRJEB26490, sample SAMN05194704) | human gut metagenome | biome: terrestrial biome; feature: human-associated habitat; material... | reverse complement strand
GCTCTGCCACCGGCAGATGCTTTTCGCCGCTGGCTTCCACCGTGTTGGGGAGCAGTTCCTTCATTTTTTCGCCGCAGCAGACCAGCGGGACGCCTGCATTGTGGACGGTGGTGACCAGGTTGCCACAGTGCTCACAGATATAAAACTTTGCCTTCATATTCAAATCCTCCATCGGAACGTTGTTGGTGTTTCCTGTGACCATATGATAACATTTCCTAGTTATATTTTCTGTGACCGGGTCACGCAAGACAGTTTTTCACTTAGCGGCAATAAATTTCAATAGCTTTCTGAGCAAATTCTGCCGCACCCTCTCCCCCGGCAGCATTGATATTCTCTGTAAACTCGCCGCCGGCACCATACATCTGTCCAAGTTGATGCAGAATGGGCTTCGTGCAGGTATAGTAATTCTCGGTGATAAAGTCCTGCAGCTTTTTCACCTGTGCCTGTACTGTGGGGTCTGCCGGTTCTCTGGTTTGCAGCGTTCCGAATGCCGCTACAAGCCTCATCAACTGCTCGTTGATGCTGCCGGATTCCTTCTGCGTCCGCCGGGCGTTTTTTGCCTCAAATTCCTGATACTCTGTGGTTTTGCCCCACTCTTTCTTTGCACGTTCGGTGTATTCCCTGATCTTCTGTGTGTCAAATGCGTTGAAGTCCATAACGTTTCCTCCTGTTGTCCGAATCTTCTCTGTAAGAGCGATCAACTTTTCCAGATGCTGTTTTTTCAGGGTCAGCAATGTGATCTGCTGTTCCAGTGCCTTTTCCCGGTCAAACTCCGGGTTTTTCAGAATTTTTCGGATATCCTCCAGTGAAAATTCCAGTTCTCGGAACAGCAAGATCTGTTGCAATCGTTCCAGTGCAGTATCATCATACAGGCGATATCCCGCCTGCGTTCGATGCGCCGGATGCAGCAGACCGATTTTATCGTAATATTGCAGCGTCCGAATGCTCACCCCGGTCAGATTGCTCACTTCCTTGACAGTCATCATTTCGTTTTCCTCCCTTGCGACAAGCTCAGTATACGCTATGACGCAACGTCAGGGTCAAGTGCTTTTTTCAAATGGAGCCTTTCGTATCTCATAGACGATCACGTTTGGCAATTTTGCCATCCCACCCTCTGAAAGGCTATATGCCTTTCTCACCGTCTCTGTAAACACATCTCGGACATCGATCTGCTGCCCGCCAAGTTTCTCTGCGATCCTGCGAGAATAGATGTTTTTGGGAAACGCATTCCAGATCAACGCCTCGTCCGGACTTCTTTCAAAAAAAGCCCGGCACAACAGCCATGCCGCCTCATATCCGTAGCCTTTGTTCCGGGATGGCGGCGCGATTGCAATATCGATTGCCGGACGGTTCAGGTCTACGTCGATATCAATGTATCCGCATGGCAGATCCGTTTTCACCTCCCGAATCAGATACCGCTCACTGGAATCCTCAATTGCTCCAATCTCTCTGCACATATACGCCCAGAGATCCGACTTCTGTTCGTAGAGGTCGTGAAAGTTCGATGCCGCCTTATAAGCCGTCAGATAATCCTGACGATTTTCCTCGTTCAGTCTGCTGATACAGACCTTCTCGCCCTGTAAAGATGCCATATTCTCACCCTCGTGTGTACCGCAATCAACCGTCGGTTTCTGTCAGATGCCCTCAGCTTCCCATGGCAATAAGCACCAGCACGACCACCACCGCAATGGCGATAAGGCAGCCACAGCCGCTTCCATCTCCGCCGCCACCATTGTTGTGGCCGCCGCCACCGCCGCCAGACGAGCCGCCAAAGTTGCGGTTGAAAGCCGTCATGTATTGGGCATAGCCCGTGTCGCCCTTGCCGAAATAGCCGTAATCACCGTTTGCCATTGTGTTTTCCTCCATCCGAAGTGTGTTTTGCTTCTCTTTCTGAGCCTATTCTATCAGGAGCGTTGTCCCATAAAAATCCCTTTCAGAAAATTGGTCCATCTCTTTCCAGCGCCTTTACCAGTAGTACTCTGCGGCATGAGCAACGAAAAATATCTCCGTGTCACCGGCACGGTAAGGGCGAATACCCGCAGGGAACGACAAAACAGCCATTGCATGAACCAGCTTCACTCTTGGCGTGAGCCGGATGAAAAACTAGAAGGGTCGTTTTTCTTGACTTCGACCCGGCAGAAGAGTATACTCCGTGGCAGTGAAATATTCGGCTATGACGAGAAAGAGTACCCGGAAAGAATGCTGCAGAGAGCTGCCGGATGGTGCAAGGCAGTGCAGGGCGTCCGTGGGAAGATCCTCTCCGAGCTTTCCGGCTGAATGGGCGGTATCTACGCCCCAGTAAGCGGGAACGGCAGGCCCCCGTTATCACGGGCCGCGCATTGTTGGATGCGCACTGAGGGGCCGGGCTTTGCACCGGCAATAAGAGTGGTACCGCAGAGGAGTTTATACGCCTTTGTCTCTTACGAACCGTAAGGGACAAAGGCGTTTTTGTTTGCGGGAAAGCCATTTTCCGGATGTTTCATTGCCTTTGCATCCGCAAAAATAAGTGTTTTGAAAAAGGAGATTTCATCATGAAAACATTGGAAAAAGTAAGCGACTTTGTGGGCAAATACATGGCCGCCATCGTCATTGTGGTAGCGGCACTGGCGCTGCTGTTCCCCGGTCCCTTCAGCGTGGTAAAGACCGCATGGGTCAACACCCTGCTGGGCATCGTCATGTTCGGCATGGGTCTTACCCTGAAGCCGGAGGACTTCAAGGTGGTGTTCAGCCGCCCGAAGGACGTGATCATCGGCTGCATTGCACAGTTCACCCTGATGCCCTTCCTGGCATGGGCGCTGACCCAGCTGTTCCACCTGCCCACCGAGCTGGCCATCGGCGTCATTCTGGTGGGCACCTGCCCCGGCGGCACCTCCTCTAACGTGATGACCTATCTGTCCAAGGGCGACGTTGCGCTGTCCGTCGGCATGACTGCCGTTTCCACCGTGCTGGCACCCTTCCTCACCCCGCTGCTCACCCTGCTGTATGCCGGCCAGCGCGTGGATGTGAACCCTGTAAATATGTTCCTGTCCATCGTCAAGGTGGTGCTGGTTCCCATCGCACTGGGCTTTGTGGTCAACCACTTCTTCCACGCCTTCACCCAGAACGCCGTCCGGGTGCTGCCGCTGATCTCCACCACCGCCATCGTGCTCATCATCTGCGCTGTTGTGTCCGCAAACTCCGCCAAGATCATGACCAGCGGCCTGCTGATCCTTGCCGTGGTCATCCTGCACAACCTGCTGGGCTACCTCACCGGTTTTGGCGTGGGCAAGCTGCTGAAGCTGGATTCCACCAAGTGCCGCGCAATCTCCATCGAGGTGGGTATGCAGAACTCCGGTCTTGCCACCTCTCTGGCCGCTGCCCACTTTGCACAGTATCCGCTGGCAACCATCCCCGGCGCTGTGTTCTCGGTGTGGCATAACATTTCCGGCGCTGTCCTTGCCAACTTCTTTGCCCGCACCGCAGAGAAGAAAGACTGATCCTTTCTACATATAATATAAGGGGCTGCTGCACAAGGTTTCTTCCCTGTGCAGCAGCCCCTGCTTTGTTTATAATATGTGTCGTGCGCGATGCCCTGCCTTTGCCTGTTTGCCGCTCTGTTGCGCAGGCAAACCCTCCGATAAACAAAAAACGCACCCGAACCCTCTCGGGTTCGAGTACGAACTGTTTGGTGGAGAATTAGGGACTCGAACCCCAGACCCCCTGCGTGTGATACATAATGACTTTTCGGTTTTTAGAACGACGATTCGTTAAATTGATGCAATTTGCTACAGATCTGCTACAAACGGCAGTTTTTCGACTTGCATCAGTAACCTGTTTTTTATATTCTCACTGGCCAAACTTTCAACTCCTATACTCTCCCCTCGCCAAAAAAGTCTCAAATGTTTTGTGTGGTTTGATGATAGTATTTTCAGTTGACGTATGATACACTGAATTTTAAGGAGTTATTCAGTTGTACTGTGACTACTTATCTAAGCATTTTTACGGACACCAAATCTTGCATACAAAAATGCGAAATCTGCTTTGAAATGGGGTATTTGCTTATGTTTAAAATCAACAATCTGGCAAATCAGACAAGTCACATCGTCACTGAACAGAAGGGTATCTTCTCCATTGTTGAGCACAATGTCGATTTCTCCGTAGCGCCTTGCAATGCAATGGAAGAATACTATATGAGCCAGATGAATGTCAAACGGAAACAGGCCGTTGCCAATCTCAACGGAAAAGTTGGGCTTGTTCTCCAAGCGGGCGCAATGCAGTACATTGTTGGCAACGTGCAAGCAACCACCGGATTGAAGGGTGTTGGCGACTTCTTAGGCAAAATGGTAAAAAGTTCCGTCACAAAAGAAAGCGCAATCAAGCCGGAGTACGTCGGAACGGGTGTACTCGTGACCGAACCCACCTATAAATATCTTCTAACCGAAAATGTCGGTGACTGGACAGGCGGTCTTGTAATGGAAGACGGCATGTTCCTGGCCTGTGAATCCACTGTCAAGCACGAGGTTCAGGCACGCTCCTCGCTTTCTTCTGCAGCACTCGGAAATGAAGGACTCTTCAATCTACGGCTTGCTGGCAATGGTGTATGTGTACTGGAAAGCAATGTTCCCCGTTCGGAAATCGTAGAAATCGACCTTCAAGACGACGTTTTAAAAATTGATGGCAGCTTTGCGATTTGCTGGTCCGGCAGTCTCAGCTTTACGGTTGAACGTTCCGGAAAAACCTTGCTTGGTTCTGCCGCATCCGGTGAGGGTCTGGTAAATGTTTATAAGGGAACTGGCAAAGTATGGCTTGCTCCATTAACGCCTTCTCAATCACTGGTTAGCGCAACGCATGCAAAAAGTGCAAAGTAATTGAACACCTGTTCTTCTTGCTTTCATTGTTTTACTTCTTCAGAGCATTATCTTTGCAAAAAGCTCTTGGCCTTTAATATAGAGGTCAAGAGCTTTTGCGCGCCGCTGAACTTCTGCTCCAAAGATCGTGTTCAGCTTAATTTTCAATCATCTACACTTTGCGTTTCAGATAATTCTTCCCAGTCTTCCGGGTTTCCACACCTACGGAGATACTCATGCCCGCCATCGACTGCACACGATCCGCAAGAACAAAATTTGAAATCATGCACAGAGTATGCAAAGTCATGAAACATATAAAATAGGAAAAGCGTCAAAAATCATCTTGGCCAGCGCTCTTTTCTGGACATGAGTGGCGCGAATGGTACATGAGGATGCGTCTGATACCAGTAAGCTGTGGTAGCGACATCATCCTGACGTTCAAAAAGACCTCCGTGACTGGCACCAATCTGCTGCAGAGTTACCTTAAGGTCCTTCTCAAAAAGGATAGGATCAAGAAGGTGCCAGCGGTAGAAGCTGCGTTGTGGCATCTGATCATCATTGTGGTAATCATTATGAAGGAAGGTATCGTGGCTAGAGTAGTAAGGATAGCCAAGATACGGAGTACAGTACTGATTTTCAACGGTTTGGCCATTTTGCTGTGTTGCAAAGCTCCAGGCACCGCCGAAGTAATCTTCTGTTCCAGTTCCGCAAATGGTTGGATAATCCTTGTCTCCATCGATGTAGAATTTCATCTCACCCTCTCCGTACCAGTAGCGTTCGAGGCTGGTAAGCGCAAGATAAGTTCCAACGTACTGGCCTTTCCCTTTGATGTTGTCGAGGACAACGTAGTCTTTTGCCTTTTCCGTTATGCGCTGACGACGCCACTGGGCATGGAAATAGACAGCATCCTCCGGAACCGTTGTCAGGCAATAGTCGATCTGATAAAAGAAGGCCGGAATCGGCTCATCACACTGATTTTCAATGGTAATACGGGCGTTTTTACGGAACGGCATCGGGAAATAGCTGTTGAAACCACGGGTCGGATTGACAGCAATCGGGACTGAGTTTACCTGGTAGGAAACACCGAAGCCGCAGCAGAAGAAATCGCCAAGCGGGCATTCAACGGATGGGAATTCTTCATCGTCCCAGTACATGCGCAGAACAAGATCCCGCAGAACATAACGGTTACGTTCACTGGTACGGTCTGTAACGGTGATCCAGATGTGCTGAATCACGCCTTCTCCCTGGATCTCACCAAGTGTTACGGTCTCTCCTGCTTCTATTTTCGGGATACACGGAGAACCTTTTCTGGACGGACCAAGATCGCTGGATGCCATGCCGCCTTTTCCTTTTTCTCCGTTCCGGTTTTCCCAGTTGATGGAACGGGACTGTCCGTTTTTCAGCCGGAAAATATTCTGTAAACCACAATCAAACATCATATATTCCTCCTACTCACAAATGAGCAACTGTCTTTTATGTCGAATTGAATTCATTCAAACAATTCCGCTTAACAGATACAGTCTCCACCCATGTTCCAGTTGATTCCTTGAAGGGGATTGCTTGCAAAGTTGTTATTATTGTACACTTTTATTTATATAAAAGCAATGTGCCACTGCCATAAATCTTTAGCACCACACTCATGAATGCATAAGGAACAATGTACGATATCTGTCTTACCGTTACTGCATGGTGCATCATCGGTCTATTGGGTGTTCTGCTTATAAGATCTTTTGGATTCAGGGAGTTCCATCAAGAGAAAATCATCCCTTGGCTCGTTGGTATTGCTATGATTTTCTTCCTGATAGCTCTCATGTTTAACTAGAGCTAAAATTGGCTGAATACGGACTGAACGGACGCATTGTTGTAGCAAACCTGCTAACGAGTGTCAATAGCCTGAACAAAAAAATCATCAAAAATTTATTGCCGGGTGCAGTTGAGCATCCGGCAACTTTAATAAGCCGACAGTATAACTTGTCGGCTGAAAATCATCGTAATGGTTCATCAGAAATCATCAACAGGCATCAGAAGATGGTTGGAAACGCAGAAATTCAGTAACACGAGCGTAATAGACCCGCAGGAACTTCGCACTTTCTGCGACGGTATAAACGTAATAATGCTTTCCTTCGGAACGCTTTTTGTCCATAAAACAGTAAACAGCATTTTCCGGGTTTGAGCGTGCTAAAATAATATTCGATACAATAAAAATAGTTCGCCTCAGATGCGGTGAACCTCGTTTAGAAACATGGCGTGACTTGGATTCAAATGCACCAGACTGGAACGGTGGTGCATCAATACCCGCAAAGGCTACCAACGCTTTCTTGTTTTTGAAGCGCCGAACATCACCAATTTCGGCCATAAGAGCAGGCCCGGTAACGGGTCCGGCTCCTTCCATCCGCATCACAACCTCGTATTCGGGGAGCATTGCAGCCAACCGCTGAATTTCAAGCTGGGTGCTTTGCTTGGCCTCGCAAACGGCATTCAGGCTTTTACAAGCCTGCGTGATCAGCATTTCCCTCGTGCAATTTCATGATTGCAGTGTCCATTATCCGGGCACTTGGAAAATGTGTAAAAAGTGTTCTGCATATAGCAGCAATATGAAAGCAGTATTTCACAGCGGGGCATTATGAATCTATAATAGGTAGCTGGAAATAAACAGAAAGAGGGTCTTTTTGATGGCAACGATATTTCCAAGAGAAGAAAAGGCAGAGGCACTGTTCGGGGAGATCCTGAAAAATCCAGAAGCCTGCCACCGCCTGATGGATACCTTCAACGACTCGCTGGACATGGCAGACGTACTGGATGCGCCGGCCGTGAGTGCACAGCAGTTTGCCGCAGCACTGTTCAATGCCTACGAGAACAAGGATCTGTCTGCCTTTCTGATGGCGATCTGCCAGCACAGTATGTTTGACCTGCTACGGAACGCTGCCCTGATCCCGTTCAAGTTCAACGCCGATGGTCAGCCGAACCCGGTGATCCTGACGGATGATGCCGGCGTTCTTTTGCCGAACAACAAATTTGCCGTGAGCAGCAAAGTATACGACCGGTTCATCCGGGTGTTCCAGAAGCAGGAAAAGGTAAAAATGTACCTTGCAAGCGGCTACTGCAAGTATCACAGCTACGACGAAGGCTCGATGGATGTGGTGGAGTACCACTACAACCAGCATTTGGGGCTGCTGCTGATCTACGAACTGCCGGACACCGTGAAGCAGAAGGTAACGGAAGCGGAGGCCTACTCCACCGTCTGGGATATCCAGATGAAGCTGCAGCACGCACTGCCCCGTTCCGTGGTCTACTATGGACAGGATACGCTCAAGGACGGCGGAACCCGCTACGATGAACTTGGCGTTTTTCTGCCGCTGGAACACTTTGCCGACCGGCTGGAACGCCATGTGGAAACTGCTACCAAGATCGTTTACGGCGAGTAAACGCCCTGTAAACGAACTCCCTTTATAAGTGCATCACAGCAAAACAAAACGCAGCGAACCGTTAAAAGATTCGCTGCGTTTTGCCTTATATGGGAGAATGGAAATGCTGCACATCAGGTGCAATAACGGAAAGTCTTGTCAGTGACAATACGGGCGAAGATCAGCCCTAACGGCAGTGCCACGATGATGAGAATGGCATCTGCAAACCATGTGGCGGAGTCCATCAGAGACAGGATGCCCAGATTATAGATGGCACGGTAGAAATACAGTCCCGGTACCATGATAACGATGGACGGCACAGTGACGGAGATGCGGGGATAACCGGCGGCGCTCTTCAGGTAGGAGGCCAGCAGTCCGGACAGCAGTGCGCCCAGAAACGCTGCAACAGCGGGCGGAAAGCCCGCAAGGCTCACCAGCTCCAGCCGGAACGTGTTCGTTACCGCACCGATAAGGGCGGCGCAGACTGCCAGGTTCCGGGGACTGTTGAACATGAGCGAAAAGCCGAACACACCGCCAAAACTTGCCAGCAGCCGGAACACGATCTCTTCCGGGAGTGTCAAGCTCAGGGCAGGGAACTGCACCGGCTGCAAATGCAGCAGCAGTGCCATGATCCAAGCCGTCATGGTTGCCACCAGAATGATGAGGACGGCGTAGGCCAGACGTTCCAGCCCGGAGCGCATATCCAGCTTGGCAAGGTCGATGCCGCTGGTAATGAACGGAAAGCCCGGAATGATGAAGAGCATGGAGCAGATATACCCCGCCTCGTGCTGCGCCGATACGGCAAACAGCACCTCTGCCAGCTTCAGCAGGATGGCATACACGAGGCTTGCTGAACAGACCGACGCCGTAATGCCCAGAAACAGGGTGAAATGGTGCTTTGTCAGCTTGCACCGTACAAAGTTGCCGATGCCTGCACCGCAGAAGGCACACAGCATTTCCACAATGCCGCCGCCAAGCAGAAAGGTGAAGCAGCCGCAGGCCAGTGCAGCTGCAAAGCCCAGTGCGATGGGCGAATACAAGCCGTGGATGCGCTCGATCTCATCGAGGTGGCTGTGCAGTTCTTCGCCGGTCATAAATTTTCCTTCCCGATCGAAGTCGTTGACGAAATGCTCCAGTCGGTTCAGCCGGGAGGTATTCACGCCCGTATTTGTCAGACAGAGTGACTGGGTATAACACTGGTCACCGTCAAAGCAGGTGAACTCAATGGACAACAGGCCGATGTCCGCTGTTGTTGTGACTCCCAGCTCCCGCGAAAGGGTGTTCATGGAGCTTCGGACACGCCATGCGCCGGTGCCGCATTCCAGCAGCATCAGCCCGGTGCGTCCAATGACGGAGGCTTTTTCCACAAGCCCCGCCTCGGTAATGGGGACGCCCTTGCTGGCCGACGCATAGTCGTGCCAGTAGACTTCCATGTGATTTTTGATGATCTCACTTTGCCGTTGTCCCATACCGGAAAGCCTCCTTTGTGATATGGGAATGTTGCAGCCGTTTCAAGACTGCGGTGCTATTATAAGGGAAATTGCAGGGCGGGTAAAACGTATCTTGGATATGCCGGCAATGTTCGTTTGGTATTTCAAAGAAGAAAATACGTTGCGTTTTTGGCGGCTCTGTGGCACGGTTGAAGGTATCGGTGGACAGCCGGTATGCAGACATGGAGCCGCAGCGAATAGCGGACAACCCGTGACCCGTAAGAATGAGGTGATAGCGATGTGACCGGAGGTGAGTGAGCCATGCGAAAGAGTGCCCCCATTGAAGTGGTGGTGCATTACCCCAAAACCGAGGAAGGCTGGGAAGAGTTGGGCAAGCGTGTCGCAACTGCCCACGCCAACTATGTGATCGAAAAAATCGAGCGGCTGAACTGCCCCACATGGCAGAAGCTGGAACTGTACCAGGCAGTCATTGATACCATCAAAGGAACCTACAGACCTAAGGAACACCAGAAGTCCGGCCGATAAGAAAAACCCAACACCAGTGCTTTCTCATGGAACGTTCGTTGGGGAGAGGATAGCAAATGAGCTTCGGATGCACTTCCGGAGGGAGCGGAAAAGCGGGACCACCGTGTCATTGCAGGAAACGCTGGAGGCGGGCAAGGACGACACGGCGCTGACCCTCTCGGACGTGCTGCAGGACGGCTTCTGCATGGAGGACAGCTGTGAGCAGCAGGACGAGGCCCGGCGGCTGCGGCAGCTCATCGAAGGGCTGCCGGCGCGGGAACGGAAGCTGATCCTGCTGCGATACGGTCTGGCCGGTCAGCCGCCGCTGACCCAGCTGGAGACCGCAA
>ENA-OUQK01001697-OUQK01001697.1-human-gut-metagenome-genome-assembly--contig:-NODE-1697-length-10557-cov-21.320415_pt1 | contig 10557 bp, 13 predicted proteins | sample MGYA00237954_ERZ548842 | MGnify/ENA primary metagenome ERZ548842 (study PRJEB26490, sample SAMN05194704) | human gut metagenome | biome: terrestrial biome; feature: human-associated habitat... | reverse complement strand
AAAAGAAGAGACTGGCGATGGAGACGGTGCGCCATTACCTGTCCATCCTGAAAAAGATCTGCCGGATCGCCTACAAGGAGGGGCACTCGGAGAAATACCATTTCTGCCACTTCAAGCTGCCCAAGCAGAAGGAGACAACACCGAAAGCACTCAGCCGTGAGAATTTCGAGAAGCTGCGTGATCTGGAGATACCGGAAAAACGCAGGTCACATGTCATCACCCGGGACCTCTTCCTCTTCGCCTGTTACACCGGCACCGCCTATGCCGATGCGGTAAGCATCACCCGGAAGAACCTCTTCCGGGATGACGAGGGCAGCCTCTGGCTGAAATACCGGCGGAAGAAGACCGACTACCTCGGACGCGTCAAGTTGCTGCCGGAAGCACTCGCGTTGATCGGGAAGTATCGTGACGATACCCGCATCACCCTCTTCCCGCCGCAGGACTACCATACGCTCAGGGCCAACATGAAATCCCTGCGCCTGATGGCGGGGCTGAGCCAGGACCTTGTCTACCACACGGCGAGTCACAGCAAAATCTTTTATTAATTGCATATCAACGAGTTAAGTGCTTTGAAGAATGTAACTGCTAACGATTTAGAAACGAGCTATATTCTTTTTCTTTCACAACTTTGCAATATACAAAGAACGCTTTGATTTCGAGTGCAAAGTTAAATCTAAATTCTGAAAAACAACATTTTATGCTGTGATTTTACAAAATATTAAGATTAGTCTTTGCAAAGGTAAAAGAGTAGTTACCAACAGTAATTTTCATGTAACGTCATTTTAAGAGTATGGCAAAAAGAACATATTTATGAACGCATATATGTATCTTATCGTATTTGAAAACCAATTGTTTAGTTCCATTTTTACAGATTATATTTCTATTTTGTCTAAATTACGACGGAATACAGCAGATATTCAATGGATTCGGATGGATTATCACGATAAAATGTTATTTTTGTAGCGTAAAAACAATAAAAATATGAAGTTAAATCGCATAAGAGCAGTTTTAGAGGACAAAGGGATAAGCCAAACATGGCTTGCAAAGAAGTTGGGAAGGAGTTTCAGTACGGTCAATGCTTATGTATGCAACCGTTCTCAACCCAACCTTAACACACTTCTTGAAATTGCGCAGTTGTTGTCTGTTGATATGAAAGAACTTATCACGGACGAAAAGGAGCGTAATGATTAGAGCGATTATGAATAAAATATATCCGATTGATGAAAGATTGTTTATGAAGAAACTGTTAATAATTTACTTGATTATATCATTTCTAATGGTTTTTGTTTATGCTATCTTTGTGGTAAATGCGTATGTTAGTATAAAATACGAGGTAGAAACTATAGATAATGATGCTATCATAAATATGGTTTACCAGATATTCGATACTGGTGTTACTATAAATTTTATTTGGTTTGCCATAAATACGATAATAATTTTGGGCTTGTATATAAAGCTTCGTCGTAAGTGAAAAATAATATGATTATGCAAAAGATTGCATAATGTTAAGTATTGAACTTGGAACAGAAATCCTAAAGCAAGGAACTAAATTTAAATTAGTAATGAGATTTTGCGCGATATTAATACTTTCTGTGATTTCAATTCTAAACAGTTTGGAATTGAAATCACAGACTGTTGTAAACATTTTGAGTAATGGTTATAAGTTAGAGAGAAGTTTATTTCTACACGGGAAAAAAATCGGGGTATATAATAAAAAGGGTAGATTGATTAAATTGTCCACAGATGACAAAACGCGTCAAAAGATATTTTTAAATCAATCTAATAGCCTAACAGATTATGGAATAATGCTAAAATATCCCGAGGTCATATATAAGGATGCATGTGTTATTGCTGATATTTTATCAAGTTATGACCCAAGCGAAATTTTGTCATTTACAAAGCCAATAGGGGAACAAAAAAAGATTTCTATACAAAATATCAATAAGTATTACACATATCTTGATGCCAGTGTTGACTATGTGTTAAGTATTGAAATTATAGTCAAGGATTGTCTTATTACTCAATATAGTTATACATATAAGCCAAACATGTCTGACGTCATTATTTCATATACAGGTGTCTTTACTTATGATAAGAATAATAGGGTCGTAAAATTAAAAAAAGAATATAGGAAACACTATGAAACAATAGAATTCATATATGAAACCAAATAAGACATGTTTCTTGCCAAGTCATATTGTGACTTTCGGTGTATCGAACATTTGGGTCGTCAGATGGAAGAACCATCTTCAATGCCCGATATTTCAAGTCTGCTACCTCCCAAGCTTGATGCTCTCGCCATTGAGTTAGGTTGCCCCAAATGGAGATGACAAGAGATAGAGCCAAGCCTCTAATGAAAAGAAGAACATACTTTGAAGTTGGCTCGAAGCGATGAGTCACTACTTTCTTCAGAGGTGTATTATCCATTGCGTGAAGTTTGTCCTGCACAATTTTTGATGTGGCATTCAGCTCTTGTTTCACCTGATTAATGGTACACTGCGCATCACAACTTTGCGACACGCTGCATTGAAGGCAACTGCGACTACAAGACCGTAAGCGTACTGCTCGGTCATGCCAATATTACAACAACCCTTAATCTCTATGTTCATCCGAACATGGAACAGAAGAAAAAGTGCATCACCAAGATGTTCAAGTAGCTTGGAAAATAGGGAAGAACAGATGAAAGCCGAATATAGGGAAGTAATAAGTCTGCTCCGCAAGGGATATTCCGTTCGGGATGTGGCAAAGTTGAGTGGTTAAGGGGTAAGTACCGTACAACGAGTGAAGCGATTACTAAAAGTACAATCACAGCAATAAAACTATTAATTTTACGTTCTTTTCAAAGAAAGGAGTTGTGCAATAGTGGCTTAAAGGCTAAAAGCACTACCTTTGTACGCAATATAACAACAATACGTTTAAGGTCACAATTTGTGATTTTGGAAAAATGAATATAAATATGACAGATAAAATAGAAAAAAGGAGAGCAGCGAACTGTGTATATCACATAGGAGCATCCATTAAGGACTTGGGCAAGAAGTGGTTTGGCTTCTCTAAGATGGAAATATTGATGCCTGATGAATTGGTGGAAAGAATCAACAGAGGATAATCTGTGATTACTTAGGTAGAGTGTTAAAAAGAATATAACCAACAAATAATTTTTGTTTATTTTCACAAACATATAAAGGTATGAAATTCAACAATCTATTCTTTATGGCTTTAGTTCTCGTTCTCATTGGTTCATGTAAGGATACAACTCTTTGTTATAAAATTCCTTTGGATAACAAAGAACTTGTGATATGTATTCCTGCATTTAGTGATTATGCATACCTTTATATAGATGCACATGAATCATGTGTCCCAACAGATAGTTTTGATTTTAAAATAAATAATAGAGGTGAAGCTACAGAAGTTTCCTTAATCTTAAATAAACACAAAGACGACACTATATATTATTCTGATAGATGGAATCAAGTCACATTAGTTAATAAAAATGGAAAATATAAAAGAGTTTCATGGCATGATGACAGATTTTATACAAAAGATATAAGAACTAATAAAATCCAAATAAATCAGAATTATATAGAAATAGTGATTAAAGATTATGCAACTTTTGTTGTGTGTCAAACAGGCAATGGATACAAAATTTTAGAGCCTATTCAAAAATAGGAAACAACAAAGAACTTACTTGTAAAGATTGGATAGTATATGAAAATATTGAATACTCGCATATTAAAGAAAAGCGTGATAACACTTAGTTTTTTGTGCTATCTTATAACCTGTGGGTTCGTACCATATTATTATGATGAAGCAACTAATCTTTGTTATGGTGATGGCCTTTTCAACTTGTTCTTTGGCTGGTGTTGTTTCGTATTTCCGGGAATATTTACGAAAATATATTCTTTAGCATGGTTTTCAAACATAACATACATTGTTGCTATAAGGCATCTAATAAAGGGAAATAGACAACACTTCGTATTGTGGATTTGCATCACCATAATATTGAGTAGCCTTTTGATTATTTGTCCAAGAACAGAAACTGACACTTGGGGGAATATACACCATTTTACGTTGACGATAGGTTATTATTTGAGAATTATAAGTTTCTTTATTTTATTTGTTGGTGGGTTATATGTCCTGTTTGTACAAAATAGGAAAGGGGATAAAAGGCTGATGAATGATGGACGGATGAAAAGCAAGCAGCAAATATTCTTTCTAACGAAAGCTGATATAGTTAAGATGATGTCTATGGTTGAAATAAGAATTCCAATAGAATATACCCTGATGGGGGCATTTAAACAGGAGGCGATAAGAAGAGAAAACACCATATCAATTTTTTCTAAACTTGGTCATACAGGCTATGCCAATTGGATTTCTTTGGATAATAGATACATGGTGCTCCCCTTAAATAATGAGGTGAAGTATAGAATTGTGAAACAAAGAAATGGCTCTTTTCATTACATCGTAGATCTTGCATCTAATCCTACAGGTGTTGAGTTAAGTACTGGAGGAATATACGACAATGCAGAAAATGTTTTAATCGCAGGTCGTGTTGCAGTCTTTACTGATAGCTCAATTGAAGCCATGCAAATCTATAAAGAAATATTGAGAGCTATGAATAAATGTTTTACCAGGAAAAATAACATCTTTGTATCTCAAGAGGTGTTATCTTTATTGGAAGATGGATGGCGATTAACATGTAATTATAATGCGCCTTGTGAAAATGATTTCAAATAATATATGTTGCAAATTTCAACTTAGCTATAAATAAACTTCGGAAGGAGAAATATGAATTCACTATGTTTATGTGTAAAAGAATAAAATTTTGGCTTTGCAAACTTCTCTATTCCCATAGAAAAAAGTCTTGTTGCATTTCCTTTTCATCAAAAGGTTTCAAGGTGATAACTCTCTATCGGATTTTTGAGGGATGCCAAGTAGAAGATAAACCAATTATCTTTCTTCCTGCTACAGTATCCGAGGAAGAATTGGCCAATGCTATATTTTTCTGTTTGGGTAAAAGTAGTATGGTTATACGAACTTCAATAAATTCCACATCCGCTTATCTGAAGTTTATTAAAGAACGTTCGTTGAAAAGTTACTATCAACAATCCGTGGCTTGCATAGTAAAGTTGAATGTTCAAACAGGCATAATTCATTTAGAACTTTGGCAACAAGCTGATGATGGTAGAGGAATGACTCCTTGTCATGAACAGAGCCTTATGGCATTTGATGTAAAAGGTAATAGTCAACTTCTCGCCAAGTATGTCATGGAAATCTTAAGTGAAAGATTAGCTTTGAAAAAGGATAAGGTAACTATGGAATAAATAATAAGAATTGTAGCATGAGAATAAACAAATGTCTATCGTTCTTTAGATAAAACATAAAATAAAGACGTATGAAAGTATCAACAAAACAAGGCTATAAACCGCCTTAAAATTCGCCAGGGCTTATCAGAGGATATTTCCCTTGTATCTTTGAAAGTTTTTCCATATAAAATCCAAGCACTACGGGTTAGAGATGATTTATCCAGACGAGGAGAAGATTACCTATTCTTACAACCTCGGCGGTCAGCTTGAAAAGGTGCATGGCTACAAGTCATACGGCTACGACTATGTGAGCAAGATTGACTATGACAAGTTCGAGCAGCGCACATATTTGAAGTATTGCAATGGTGCGGAGACGTTCTCGAACACCGTACCGACGGCACCGATGCCTTCGAAACGCTCTATATCGGCTGCGAGAAGTTCCCACAGCACGATTTATATCCAATTGCTATTGGTGGAGTAAGAAAATTGCTAATTTTTGCAGAAAATAAAAAGAAATTCTGTATCTTTGTCGCAATAAAAATAAAAAGAAGTATGAAAAAGATAGTTTTTATTCTACTCATTTTTTGTAGTTTTCTTGTAGTATGGGGATGCTATAAGAATAAAACGAAATGTGTTCCACAGAAAGAAGCAACTTCTGATTCTTCTATGAGAAGTAATGACGACACTCTAAGCCTTATGATAGAGCATGAGGTTGACGATGTTGATTATGGCGTGATTATAAAACGTGGCGACAAGACCATTCATCGCTTCGGATACAAATATCCTGAAGATGATGATCTTGTACCAAATGAAGAACGTATTGATAGTTGTCTGTTGACTGACTTGAATTTTGACGGTATAAAAGAAGATGTGCTGTTTTATTTGGGTAGCTTTGGTGCTTCTGGCACTGAACATTTTGATGCATATGTTTGGAATCCTAATACTGAGCATTATGACAAAATTGAAGAATTCAAAGATATTCCAAACCCAAAAATCAGCGACAAATACAAGTGTATTCTTTCAAGAGTGTATGTTTCTTCCGCAGAGAACGAATATGCAAAATATGTATGCACCAATGGACATCTCATTAAGGTTGCCGAATTGAGACAATATTGGAAAGGGAACATTTATCCAGAGCGAGACAGGGCTGTTTATGAAGAGCATTTTATTAAAGCTAATGTTTGGAAGAGAAACTTGAAACTAAATCAAATTAGCGATTTCTGGAAACCGGTCGTACCGTTTTGATTATATCCAATTGGAGTTGGTGGGGTCATATAAAAATAAAAGGAATTATGGGCAAATATTGCTTTCCATAATTCCTTTCTAATATTTTTTCTTTTTAATGAGTTGTAGATATTACCTTTTTCCCAGACAAATCATATATCTGTTCTTCCTTTTGTGGACTTATTGTAATGTTATTGACTCCTGTTGTCGGGAAATCATCCGTTTAAGGGGTAAATACCGTACAACGAGTGAAACGATTAATAAAAGTACAATCATCGCAATAATACTATTGATTTTACGTTCTTTTCAAAGAAAGGGGTTGTGTGATAGTGGCTTAAAGGCTCAAAGCACTACCTTTGCATACAATAATAAAAAATAACGCAATGAAATGATCAAAATATTTAAAGACAATGAAAAGAATTATCGATAGTACATTAGTAATACTTTCTTTGATGTTGATCTTCGGTTGCAAGGAAAGTAAGGTGGGGCAGGGAAACCCTACCAAAGACAGCATGTCTATTGACACCGATAGTGTGATTTCGGGCAAGGTCTTTACCAAGCAAGATATTGCATCGGAAGATACGCTTAACGCTGTTATAAGAACACAATCTCCCAAGTCCAAGGATTTCGATTTTGAAGTATTTATTATGCGAGGGGAGAAAACTGTACAAATTATACCTTTCTCTTATCCAAAGGACGATACCTTTGACCCAAATGGTGGCCGGAAGGATAGCTGTCTGATGGCTGATGTGACGTTTGATGGCAATAAAGATCTGTTGGTATATTTGGGACAATTCGGAAATCAAGGTGTGGAATATTGGGATGCTTATGTCTGGAATGAAGTCAAGCAGAAGTTCTTGTTTGTTCCATCATTCCATGATATTCCCAATCCTACGCTTAACGAAAAAGAAAAGATTATTGAATCTTTCAGCCGTGGTTCTGCCGTTGATTATGAGTTTGGAAAATGGAAGTTCGAGAAAGGAATGTTTGTACAAAAAGAACTTCTGTCACACCCTCCGAGAGAGAGTGAATAGTGTTATTCTCCGTTCATCACCACTTCATGGCCTCCTTGGGAAGCAACAACTTCGTGCTTTCGTTTTATATTGGAATCTGATTTTCTTCAATTTTGCGATAGAAGAAAAAGATTTGTATGAAACCCTGTTATAGACACCTCAAATTGGGCGGTTTCACAATTGGTGAATACCGCCCAATATAAAAAAATGTCTTAACAAACAAGTTTAACAAGAATGGTCAAGATTTGGCTATTCACAATAGATTTTTGAGAATGAAATATATAATAGAAATTTTCATGTGTTTATTTTTGATTTGTTCATGTGACAATCATGATGTAGAATTCAATGAAAAGGAACAGACTTTTTATATTTACAATCTGTTGCATTTTTCTATTGAGCCATTAGATAGCTTTAGCAAATCTTATACATATGACTTCTTTTTGCGGACAAAGGGAACATGTAGAGAGGTGGATACTATTTGTTTAAAAAAAAGAATATCAAAGAAATTTAAAGCGATAGAATCGTCTTCTTATAAGCAAGAATTTCGGTATAATCCTTCCTATATAAGGCTATTACCAAACACTCAATATGTAATAAGACATAACGGGATGGGAGCTAAAGTAAATATAATAAAGTATTTTTATACAGATTCTTCTGGAAATTTACATTATAAGTGTGAGGAAAAGTCTAGTAGGAAATTACAAGAGCCTAAATTATAAAGATTTTTGCTATAAAAAGAATATATAATTAGTTAGGAGAAAATATCAATAAAATCCGTGAGTGAGACACAACAACCCCCGGTTTTATTTTTATTATTTTTTCTTCAGTACACCGGTCTTTGCGCTTCTTGGCTCATTCCCAAATGAATCTATTAGATAATGCAACTATCATTCTTTATCTTGTAAAATATATTATAACCACTTGACAAATGTTCTAACATCAGAATACTGCCGTCAAGCACTTTGAAGATACCGTTCAACACTTCACTACTATCCGAATCGTTTGTAGATTCCTGCTTCAAGCAATACGTTCCATCTTCATTTAGTGTGATTGTTGTTTCAACATTAGGTGGCAACACACCGCAATATGTTCCTGCAATGGAATCCAAGTCAATACTGTTTTCTTAGACTGCCGTATATTCTTCGGCTTTAACGGAATCAATATCGGCATCATTTTGTTTCGTATCACATAAGATATAAGATGCAACAAGTGAGATAACCAAAACTGCTATAATTATCTATTTCTTCTTCATAGCCATCATAAAAATAAAAAGTGTCCGCAATGTCAAACGAGTGGCATCACGGACACGAATGAATAGTTGAGAGTTTAATGAAAGTTAGTATGCTGAAACATTGTTGATGCACGGACAAGCCCTTGCGCTATCAAATACGATGCGAATGCCGTTGGTCTTAATCTTGTCGAAACGAAGGATGCGCTTGTACCAGATGGTCGTTGTCTATTATTTCTGATTAATTTTCTTTTTAATTTCATTCGCTTCTTTAAATAGGCTATTAGCCATGCTATCTTTAATTGCTGCCATCTGTATCATTTCGTTATGGTAGCGAATTGAGTCCTCATAAATATTTACATGAGTTCTCACTTTCTCAATAACTTCTTTATTTGGGCATACAGAAAAGTTCTTTTCGATGTATCGAACATTGGGGTCATCGGATGGAAGCACCATCTTCAATGCCCTATATTTCAAGTCTGCCTCCTCCCAATCTTGATGCTCTCGCCATTGGGTGAGGTTTCCCCAAATGGAGATAACAAGAGATAAGACCAAGCCACCAATGAAAAGAAGAACATTCTTTGAGGTTGGCTCGAAGCGATGGGTTACAACCTTCTTTTGAGGTGATTTGTTCATCACTTCAAGTTTATCTTGCAATGCCTTTGAGGAAACATCATTCCCTTGTATCATCTGCTTGACTGCATCAACCAAGAACTTGCTTCGCTGCTCATTTTTGCCAAGTTCAACCTTAATAAGGTCTGCAAAAACGACAATGGCATCTCTTAATTTGGATATTTTACCTCTGACTTCCTCTTCTTTGATAAACATCGCATTGATTGACTTATCCAACTTGGTTATGTCATTACTTGCAGGAACGGTTTCTGCTCCTGCGTTCTTTGTGGAGGCAGAAAGCTCATCGACTTTCTGCTCCAATCTCTCAACTGTGCCATAGATGGCTTCCAATAGTTCTTCTTTCATGTTCGATTCTAATTTTAAGTTTGTAACTTGCATCAAAGGCTGAAGCCTTTTCTGCGTTTTCTCTTTTTCTTCTTGGCGGATTCATCCTCTGGGAATGGCTCATAAGTTTGGGCATTAGACGGAGCAAACAAGCCGATGGAAGAAATACCACTCCAAGGGTCTTGGGTATGTTCTGCCGTTGGTTGAGTCTGTTCTACTTGGTGACAACTTGGTTGTCCTCCCTGCATAGATTCGGCTCTTGGCGATACACGATTATACTCTGTGCCAAGTCTTGCATCCAACTTGACAAAGCTGTATTCTCGGCTAATCTGCGTACCCTTGAAGCTATATCCATCCTTGCAGAAACGGATGCCTTGAACCTTGGTTCGCTCCTTATCCTTATAGACAAACTCTAAGTGAACACCTCGTTTTGCAAGCTCGCTCTTGAACTTCTGCCAACTATCTGAGTTATTCAAGGCACCTTTAACTGCATTGTGAATCTCGTATTTGGCACGCTCAGCATTGTGTAACTTGCGAGTATTAGTCTTGCTCTTGTCTGTTCCATAAGTCAATCCATACTTGGATTTTAGAGCTTTGGTCACTTGCTCATTACGCCTGTAATCATTCCTATCTGATATGAGTTTGCTCTCATTGTTGATGCGGTTATACACGATATGACAATGTGGATTGTCTGTGTTGTGATGCCTTACGATGATGAATTGGGTATCGGTGATGCCCATCATCTGCATGTATTCAATGGCTATCTTAGCCATGAACTCATCCGTCAAACGTGGCTTGTCCTCGGGCTTGAAGCTCAAAGCTATGTGCCCCA
>ENA-OUQK01001692-OUQK01001692.1-human-gut-metagenome-genome-assembly--contig:-NODE-1692-length-10587-cov-3.046620_pt1 | contig 10587 bp, 7 predicted proteins | sample MGYA00237954_ERZ548842 | MGnify/ENA primary metagenome ERZ548842 (study PRJEB26490, sample SAMN05194704) | human gut metagenome | biome: terrestrial biome; feature: human-associated habitat; material... | reverse complement strand
TTATGTAAAACAACAATATTTACCTGATAACCTTCTTGGTAATAGGTATTATATTCCTAAGGATAATAAAAATGAAAGAATATATAAAGAAATAATAAATAGATTAGATAATATGTAAAAGAAGAATCAAATTAATGATTCTTCTTATCTTTTATTTTATAATATCATTTATTACATAATAAGCAGCATTTATACCAGCAATAGCGGGTACCATCATCATTGAAGATACTAAATTTTTATCATTCGTCTTTGGCTCCTCGCTAGAAAATACTACAGGTACTTTACCTCTTATTTTTTCATCTTTAACATATTTTCTAATACTTTTAGCTAGTGGATCATATGAAGTATCTTTAATATCACATATTTTTACTAAACTAGGATTTAACTTTTTACCCATACCACAAACTGTAATTAATTTAATATTCTTTTCATGACATTTCTTGATAAGTAATTTCTTTACTATAACAGTATCACAAGCATCGATTATATAGTCGTAGGAGCTTTTAAATAATATATCAATATTATTTTCATCTATTTTAAGTGGTAAAGTATTTACTAAAACACTACTACTTATTTCATTAATTCTCTCTTTCCAAGCTTCTACTTTTAATTTACCTACATTACTTTCTTTAGCTATTATTTGTCTATTAATATTAGATATATCTATGTTATCATAATCTACTAATGTTATATTATGAATACCACTTCTAATAAGAGCTTCTATTGCATATCCACCTACTCCACCTACTCCAATTATAAGAATATGTTTACTCTTTATTTTATCTAAATTATCTTGACCTATTAAAGCTATTGTTCTATCAAACATTATTTTATATATTTATAGGTGGATACTTTATCTTTATAATTATTACTTAATTTCTCTATATTATTCTTACTAATACCTTCTTTACTTACTATAAAAGCTTTATATTTATTTATATATAAGTAGTAGGTATTATTTCTTTCAATTACTTTATATAAATCTTTATAATTTATATATTCTTCTTTACCATTATCTATCATAAAATTATATTCTTTAAATAGATATTTTATCTTAGTATTTAGAATACTATCTTTTCTTTTTTCTAATCTTTTATAATTAGTATATGGTAACATATTAGTATTTAATTCTATGATACCAAATAAACTAAATATAAAGGTAATTATATCGATAGTAGTAGTATTATCTAAAAAGAAGAATCTAACTACTAATACAACTATCAATATATTCATAATTATTCTAACTGTCTTTACTTTATCAAAATAATATACTGTTAAAAATTCTTTTACTAAGTCATTAGTATATATAGTATTATTTTTTATTTCCACTTCTCATCACCATTATTAGTATATCACAAAATCTATATAAAAAAAAGCCCAGACGGACCGACTCTGTAAGATAAAACCCGCGGCGTAAGTCACAGGTGGGTCAGCACAATAATTTAATTAGGATTCCTACTTAAAAGCAAGCATTCAACACATAAATTATATTAGCTCCCCTATTAATATCTTTAGTCGGTTTTATACTAAAGATGTCGTATCCTCTAGGTATCTTAATTATATCATAGTCTATATTATTAGTAAATAGCTTTATTTATATTTGACAATTATTTTACTTTATTCCTTCCGAGCCTGTAGTCTCTGAAGGTGTTATAGAGCCTAGTTATAGTCTCTATAACAAACAATATCATTATAATATATAAATATTTATTTTTGAAACTACAGGTTCAAAAATACCTTGGAAGACTATCTTTGATAGGCTGTAAAGGAAAAGAAAAAGAAAGATTAATTATTCTTTCTCTTTACTAAAGTATATTTCTTATTATCTTTAATCGTAGACTTATCAATAATTAAACTCTCATATAAAGAAGAATTACTAGCTATCTCAAACTCAGCTAGTGCAAGAGAAGACTCAAGTATTTCATTAATACTCTTAGCACCTAATTTTCTATCATAAGCTATTCTAGCTATCATATTAATAACTTCTTCAGATATTTCTAAGTTAATATTCCTTTTACCTAAAAATTCCCTATTAGTATTAAGAGAACTTAAAGTAGAATTCTTAATAATATTAATATAATCATCTAGTGTCAAATTATTCATTTCTATTAGAATAGGAAATTTATTAGCAAGTTCAGGTATAATACCATAAGAATCAAGAGTATTATCTTCTAATGCAGTATTAAATCCCACTGTAGTATTTCTAAGATTCTCATTATTATTAAAATTACCAATACCAATTATAAGTAGTTTATCCATACTAAAACGATATTTCTCATTATCAATAGTATTAATAGTAAATACTCCTTCATCAATCAAATTAATAATAATTTCTTGTAAAGCCTTACTAGAAGTACTATGTCTTTCTTTACTATTTGTCGATATTTCTTCTAATTTATCAATAACCAAAATACCAGTCTTAGCCTTTTCAACATCAAATTCAGTCTTTTCTAATAAATTTAATAATATATTTTCAATATAACCTTCATTACCTAATCTTTTAGCATTAATAATAACACAAGGAATACCAAGTAATTCTTCAAGTAATTTAAAGATTGTAGTCTTACCAACACCTTCTGGACCATTAATTAACATATTATAATTAAAAGTCTTATCTTCATTATTATATTGCTTCCATATAGTAGATAATATTTGTTTTATTTGTTCATCTTGACCTATTATCTTACTAGTTAATTCTTTATAGACATCACTAATATTCATTTCATTATTACCAATAATATTATCAATTTCTAATTCAGGATAATATTTATTATAAAAAATTATTAAGTCACTATCTAAAAATATATTACATTCATTATTCTTTTCTACTTGTAAGACTATTGGTACATTATCTTCACTTTCTGATAATATATATCTATGTTTTGCGTTATTGATAAAGGCTTTTGTTTTAATAGTAAAAAGTGAAGATTTAGGATAAAAATCAGTATATCTAGAGAGAGGAAGTCTACCTAAAAAGGCATACTCTTCTCCCTCAATCATATGATGATATTTCTTCCCTTTAGTAGTAGTAAATACTTCACTCTCTTGATTATAAGTACCAACTTCACAATATACTGGTATATAATTAATTACATCTTTCTTTTCTATTCTTCTATAAATTACAACTAAATCAAAATTATTATTCATATATCCCCCTTAATAAATATTAATCTCTAACCTTAATATGTGTTTCTCTAAGTTGTTTTTCAAATACTTCACCAGGACAACCCATCATAGCATCAGCTCCATTAGCCCCTAGTGGGAAAGCAACCATTTCTCTAATATTTTCTTCATCTTTTAATAGCATTAGTATTCTATCAATACCAGGAGCCATTCCAGCATGAGGAGGTGCTCCATATTGAAATGCTGTATATAAACTTCTAAACTTAGTCTCTACATCTTCATCAGTATAACCAGCAAGTTCAAAGGCTCTCTTCATTATTCTAATATCATGATTTCTAACAGCCCCAGAAGCCATCTCATAACCATTACATACAAAGTCATATTGGTAAGCAAGTATATCATCAATATTTTCTTTCTCATATTCTTTTATACCATTATGTGGAAGTGAGAATGGATTATGACAGAATTCATATTTTTTAGTTTTGTCATCATATTCAAACATAGGGAAATCATTAACAATACATAATTCTAATTTATTAGGATCAATTAATTCTAATTTTCTTCCTAGTTCATCACGAATAAGTCCAGCAAATTTTCTTGCTACATTAAGTCTCTTATTTGCAATAAAGAACATTACGCTGTTTTCTTTCATATTAAATTCTTTTATTAAGTTTTCTCTTTCTTCTTCACTTAAGAATTTATCAATAGGTCCTTTTAGGCTTCCATCACTCATAAGTGTGATATATCCAATACCAGGCATTCCTATACTACTAGCATAATCAACTATTTCATTAAACCAACTATTTGGCTTTGTTCCTATATCATCTACTACTATTACCTTAATAATACTTCCTTTAAATGGTCCAAAACTAGTATGTTCTAATACTTTACTAGCATCTTTTATTATAAGTGGATTTCTAAGATCTGGTTTGTCTGAACCATATGAATCCATTGCTTCTTTGTAAGCTATTCTTCTAAATGGACGAGGTGATACTTCTTTATTAGAAAATTTAGAAAATACATCATAGAATATTTCTTCACCAACTTCTAAAACGTCATCTTCTGTTACATAACTCATTTCCATATCTAATTGATAAAATTCTAGTGTTCTATCTTTTCTACTATCTTCATCTCTAAAACAAGGTGCGACTTGGAAATATTTATCTACTCCACCAACCATTAATAATTCTTTATATATTTGTGGTGCTTGTGGTAATGCATAAAATTTACCTTTAAACTTTCTAGATGGTACTACAAAGTCTCTTGCTCCTTCTGGTGATGATACAGTAAGTATTGGTGTTTGTACTTCTGTAAAACCTAAATCATACATTTTATTTCTTAAATAATGAAGTACATCACTTCTAAGTTTAATATTATTTGATATTTTTTTACTTCTCATATCAAGATAACGATATTTAAGTCTAACTTCTTCATTTACTTCTTGCATTCCATCTATTTCAAATGGTAATGTATGTGCTTTTGGTGATAATACTTCTAAACTTTCACATTTTATTTCTATTTCACCTGTTAATAGTTTTGTATTAACTGTTTCTTCATCTCTTCTTATTACTTCACCAGTTACTTTTATAACAGTTTCTTTGCTTACTCCTTCTAACATACTTTCATCATGTACTACAACTTGTGTAATTCCAGCATGATCTCTTAAATCTAAGAACATTACTCCACCATGGTCTCTTATTGTTTGTACAAAACCAGATAAAACTACATTTTTACCTAAGTCACTAATTGTAAGTTCACCACAAGTGTTAGTTCTATACTTATTTACTTTCATTTTCATTCTCCTCCTATAAAATAAAAAAACAGTTATCATCCCTAAAAATTAAAGGGACGAATAACTGTTATATCCGTGGTACCACCCAGTTTATCATATTTCTATGATCACTCATTAAAGAATAACGCATCTTTTTCCTTGCGCTTTTTCCTACTATTATTTCAGAAAAAGAACTCCGAAGTGTTCTTTCATATTAATATCAGTATCCATTCTCACCATCTAGGACTCTCTTTTAAAGCATCTTAATATTACTTTTCTTCATCAACGTTTTTTTGTTTGCAAATATATATTATCATAAGTAAAAATCATTGTCAATCATATATAGTATATGTATTTACATTAATTTTTATTATTTTATTGTAAGTAATTATTAATTATAAAAATAACTTGTCTTTCCCTTATGTTTTTCTAATTTTGCAGGATTATTTTTAAAAGCATCTGTACACGGTCTTATAATCTTTTTTTCTTTTGCTTTTTTTACTATATTTTTTACATCATCTAAAATAGAATCAGATATAATTAAGTTTTTTTCTTTATTTTTCATAAAACCTCCTAAAACTTTTGATAATATAACATAATTTATTATAACCAGATGTTTTATCTTTTAAAGGCTAATTCTTTTGTTGTTCATACCAAGAATAATTATTTAAATCTAATCTTGATACTATATCATTAATTTTATTTTCAAGTAACATTATATAATAATATAAAAGAAAAAACAATCTATAAAGATTGTTTTAATTATCAAATGGCGCTCGATGTAGGACTCGAACCTACGACCCAACGGTTAACAGCCGTTTGCTCTACCAACTGAGCTAATCGAGCACTTATCAGTTGACATTAACAATAATATCATTACTATTCGTTTTTGTCAACATGATTTTTTTATTTTTTTATTTTTTTTGCATGATGTACTCTATTATATAGTCTGCAGTACCTTCTACACCTAATGAATCAACATTAATCATTAAATCATAATTAGATGGATTATATAATGAAGAACCTGTATAATAACTATAATGTTTATCTCTCATTTTATTTATTTTTTCTATTTCCTTTTTAGCTTTATTTTTAGGGATATTATAGTATTTTATTGCCCTTTTAATTTTATCTTCTTCACTACTATATAAGAATATTTTAACTGTATCTTTATTATCTTTTAATACATATGACGCACATCTACCAACAATTACACATGACTCTTTTGATATATTTTTTATTACTTTTTCTTCTGCAATAAATAATTTGTCATCATTGTTATATTCAAAACTTCCAAGTACTCTATGCTTTTGTTCATTTTCTTTAATAAATTCTTCTGATAAACCTGTTTCTTTATTTACTTCACTAATAAATGCTTTATCATAAAATTTAATACCTAATTTTTTAGAAATTATTTCACCAACATATCTTCCGCCACTACCATATTCTCTTGATATTGCGACTACTACCCTTTTGTTTAGAACTGGTTTTAAATTTTCATTATTATATATTATTTCATTTTTTGCTTTAATATTTTCTAGTTTTGTAATTTTCTTATATTCTGAAGTAAATACAAATATTACAAATATAAAACATATTGTATCTGCGATTGGACCTGCATATAATGCACCATAAAGTCCATAAAATTGACATAATATAAGCGCAAGTGGAATAAATAATATTATTTGTCTTGCAAAAGAAACCATTGTTGCTTTCTTTACATTACCTAATGATTGAATAGTTATTGATGAACACATTTCAAATGAATTAAGTGCACATACTAATAAGAATATTCTACAAAAATCAATTGCAAACTCCATAAATAATTTATAATCATCTGATGATTTATTTATAAATATTGATACTATCTTTTCTGGAAAAATATAGATACATAAATTGAATATTATGCCTATAATAAATCCAGTAATCATTACTTTTCTTAATGTTTCTTTTACTCTTTTATAGTTACCAGCACCATAGTTAAATCCTATTATTGGTTGTGCACCTATTGCAAGTCCTAATATAAGCGATACATATAAACTATTTATTTTAGATATTACACCATATACAGAAAGTGGAATATCTTCTCCAAATTTACTAGTTAATGCATACTTATTCATTATATTATTCATAACTACAAAAAGCGCAAGTACTGTCATTTGAGTTATAAATGAAGATAACCCAAGTGATAATGTTTTTAATGTGTATTTTCCTATTTTAAAATCTTTTTTAGATAATTTTGCACTTTTTATTTTTGGAATATAGAAGAGTGCTATTACAAATGATACTATTTGTCCTATTACGGTTGCTATAGCACCTCCTGCGACACCCATATTAAATGTAAATATAAATATTGGGTCTAATATAATATTTAAAATTGCTCCTACAAGTAAACAAACCATTGAATATTTTGGTGAACCATCTGCTCTAATTATTTGAGATAATCCTGAATAAATAATCATAAAAAATGAACCAAATACAATTATTCTTCCATATGTAATTGCAGATGAATAAACATTTTTAGTGCATCCAAAAACATATACAAGATTTGGAAGTAATAACTCAAATATAATTACTACTAATATTGATATTATAAAAAGTAATGTTATAGATGAACCAATACTTTTTTTAGCCTCATCTTTTTTACCTTCTCCTAGTCTTAAACTAAGATTTGCAGCAGCACCATTACCTACTAAACCCGCTAATGCATTACATATTATTACAATAGGAAATATAACATTTGTTGCGGCATTTCCTATTATTCCAACGCCTTTACCTATAAATATTTGATCAACTATATTATAAATTGAATTTATAATCATACTTATAATACAAGGTACTGAAAATGCTAAAAGTAATTTTCCTATCTTTTCTTTTCCTAAATCTAACTCTTTTTTCATAAAAACTCCTTCCTTTTTTTGAGCAAAAAATAACGTAAATCCAAAAGCTTGGACTTACGTTTTAACTGCTCAGCCGTGAGTAATTATAACACAAAAAATTTTTTTGTGTAAGTTTTTTTGTTAATTTTTTTATTTAACTACAATGCTTACTAGTTTTTTAGGAACAATTACTTCTTTTACTATTTCTTTACCATCAATATAATTTTTTACATTTTCTATTGATTTAGCAAGTTCTTTCATTTCATCATCACTAGTATTAGCATTTACTTCTATTTTACCTCTTACTTTACCATTTACTTGTACAACCATTGTAAATGTTTCATCAATAATTTTACTCTCATCGTAATCCTCTAATAATGATTTAGATAATTCTTCACCTAAATTATATTTTTCATTTAATTCTTCTGTTATATGAGGCGCAAATGGATTTAGTAATTGTAAGAAAATTCTATATTCTTTTTTAGTAATCTTTTTATTTGCATTAAATTCATTTAACATAGTCATAAGTGTACTAACCGCTGTATTATATTTTAAGTTTTCAATATCTTCTGAAACCTTTTTAATACCTTTATTTATAATTTTTTCATTTTCTTTAGAAATAATATCTTCATCTATTATTGTTTCACCTAAATTATATACTCTATCTAGGAATTTAGCACATCCATTAAGTGAATCTTCATTCCAAGCTGCATCCTTTGAATAATCACCTATAAACATTTCATAAAGTCTTAATGCATCTGCACCATATTTTTCAACCATTTCAGTTGGATTTACAACATTACCTTTACTTTTACTCATTTTACTTCCATCACTCGCAAGTATCATACCGTGAGCAATTCTTTTGTAAAATGGTTCACTATAAGGAACTAGTCCTTGTTCATGAAGGAATATATTCCAGAATCTTGCATAAAGTAAATGTCTTGTTGCATGTTCCATACCTCCATCATATAAATCAACTTGTCCCCAATATTTCATTTTATCCATTGAAACAAATTCTTTATCATTATGCGCATCCATATATCTTAAGAAGTACCAACAAGATCCTGCCCAGTTTGGCATTGTATCTGTTTCTCTTTTAGCATGTCCACCACATTTTGGACAAGTAGTATTTACAAAATCATCAAGAAGTGATAATGGACTTTCACCATCTTTTGTTGGTTCATAACTTTCAACATTTGGTAAAACTACTGGTAAATCTTTTTCATCTACTGGTACCCATCCACATTTTTCACAGTGTACCATAGGAATTGGTTCACCCCAGAATCTTTGTCTACTAAATATCCAGTCTTGAAGTTTATAATTTGTAAATTTAGAACCTATTTTATTTTCTTCTAAATATTCGTACATTTTATTTAATGCTTCTTCTTTATTAAGACCATCAAGGAATCCAGAATTAATATGTACTCCATCACCTGTAAATGCTTCTTTTGATGTATCTCCACCATCTAATACTGGTATAATTTCAATACCAAATTTTTTAGCAAATTCATAATCTCTAGTATCATGTGCTGGGACTGCCATAATTGCGCCTGTTCCATAACCCATAAGAACATAATCACTAATATATATTGGTATTTCTTTATTATTAATTGGGTTAATCGCTGTTAATCCATCAATTTTTACACCAGTTTTTTCTTTAGTCATATCAGTTCTTTCTATATCTGATTTACTTCTTGCTTCTTTTTGATATTCTTTTACTTCTGAAATATTGTTTATTTTATCTTCATATTTTGAAAGTATTGGATGTTCTGGTGAAATTACCATAAATGTTGCGCCAAATAATGTATCACATCTTGTTGTAAATACTGTTATTTTTTCATCTATTCCTTTTATATTAAAATCAACATGTGCACCTACTGATTTACCTATCCAGTTAATTTGAGCTGTTTTTACTTTATCTAGTATTTCTGTGTCTTTAAGTCCATCAATTAATTTTTCTGAATAATCTTTCATTTTTAGCATCCATTGATTTTTTAATTTTTTCTCAACAGGTGTATCACATCTAACACATTTTCCACCTTGTGAATCTTCATTAGATAGACCCATTTTACATTTAGGGCACCAATTTATTTCTTTTTCATCTTTATATGCAAGTCCTGCATTAAAAAATTTTATAAATTGCCACTGTGTCCACTTATAATATTCTGGTTCACAAGTACTTATTTCTCTTGACCAATCTACAGAAAGTCCAAGGCTTTTTGCTTGACTTCTAAATACATTAATACATTTATGTGTCATTATAGATGGATGTTCATGATTTTTTATCGCATATTGTTCTGCTGGATTACCAAATGAATCAAATCCAAATGGAAATAATACATTTAATCCTTTGCTTCTTTTAAATCTTGCTTGTACATCACTTGCTGTAAAACATCTTGCGTGTCCAACATGTAAACCTGCTCCTGATGGATATGGAAATTCAACAAGCATATAAAACTTTTTCTTATTTTTATCTTCTGTTACTTTAAAAGTTTCTTCCCTCTCCCACTTATTTTGCCATTTTTTTTCTATTTCTTTAAAATTATACATTTTCTTCACTCTTCCTTTCTAAATGTTTTAAATATTTTGCTAAAAAATAATATGTTACCCATATAAAAGGTACTATTAATACAAGTAATATTAAAAATTTATATATATATTTGTTTAATTTATATACTATCATAACCATAATAGTAAGCATTAATGAATTAACTAAATTCATTATTCTAAGTACCCTTTGGTATCCTATTTTTTCTACATTTACTTTATAATAACCTTCTAATATTTTAATATCTGCTGATAAAGTTTTCTTAT
>ENA-OUQK01001688-OUQK01001688.1-human-gut-metagenome-genome-assembly--contig:-NODE-1688-length-10602-cov-3.370816_pt1 | contig 10602 bp, 7 predicted proteins | sample MGYA00237954_ERZ548842 | MGnify/ENA primary metagenome ERZ548842 (study PRJEB26490, sample SAMN05194704) | human gut metagenome | biome: terrestrial biome; feature: human-associated habitat; material... | reverse complement strand
GCCTTGCCGTGACGGGCCTCGTCGCGGGCCATCTCATGGACGGGGTCGTGAATGGCGTCAAGGCCGTTCTTCTTCGCGCAGGCAGCCAGCTCGAACTTGCCGTTGGTCGCGCCGAACTCGCAGTCCACACGCCAGGCGAGGTTCTTCTTGGTGGAATCGGTCATGTTGCTCTCAAGGTCGCTGCCGAGGAGCTCCGCGAACTTTGCGGCGTGCTCGGCTTCCTCGTAGGCGGCCTTCTCCCAGTACAGGCCGATCTCGGGATAGCCCTCGCGGTGCGCAATGCGCGCCATGCACAGGTACATACCGACCTCGCTGCACTCGCCGTTGAAGTTGGCCATGAGCTGATCGAAGATATACTTCTTGTCCTCTTCGCTAATCTGGTCGTTGTTCTTCACGGTCTTGGCATAAACGCCGAACTCATGCTCGGCGGCGAGCTTCATCTCGCCCTTGACTTCCTCGAACATATTGCTCTTGGCGTGGCACACGGGGCACTCCGCGGGCGCCTCGGGACCTTCATAGATATAACCGCAAACCTTGCAGACCCACTTTTTCATATTCGTATCCTCCATTTGATTTTTGTTGGAATTTTTAGGTTGCTTGCCTTTGTGAGCTTAGTGTAGCATAGTATTTGCAGTTTTGCAAAGTTGCATTTGCAACTTTGCGGTAAAATTTTTATGAATTTCTTGCCATTGCCCTGAGAATACGCGGGGCAAGGAGCACACTGACGACGATCTTCAGGCAGTCGCCGGGGAGATAGGGCAGCATATAGGCCGTGGCGAGCTTCGCCGCGCTGACGGCTCCGCCGTTGTAGACGTTTACGATGAGCGCGATGTAGGGCAGGCCGATGGCGTAAAGCACAGCGAAGCCGGCGGCGCAGGCGAGCGCGAGACGCATCGGCGTGCGGTTTTTCTCCGCGAGCCTGCCGATGACCCACGCGGCGGGGATCAGACCGAGCAGAAAGCCAAAGGTGGGATTGAACACATAGCTGAAGCCGCCGCCGGCAGCGAAAATGGGCAGACCAACCAGACCGAGACCGACGTAGAGCGCCTGCGAGAGCGCGCCGAGCCTCGCGCCGAGCAGCAGTCCGGCCATGGCGGTGAAGAAGCATTGCAGCGTGATGGTCGCGTGCATGAATTGGAAGTGGAGGAACGCGCCGATGGCGGTCAGGGCGGCAAACAGGGCGCAGTAAATGAGGTCTCTTGTTTTCATGAGGCTGCCTTTCTTTTTCTCAACAGGATGGGGCCAGTGTAGCACAGCACGGCGTCTCTGTCAACCTGAAATTTTATATAGGTTTACAAGAAGGATAACCGAAACGGGGAGATGGCATCTCCCCGTTTTGTGAGCTCAGACATTGAAGCGGAAGTAGATCATGTCGCCGTCCTTCACCACATAGTCCTTGCCCTCGCTGCGCAGCAGCCCCTTCTCCTTGGCGGCGGCCACGGAGCCGCAGGCGATCATCTCGGAGAAGTTGATGGTCTCGGCACGGATGAAGCCGCGCTCGATGTCGGAGTGGATCTTGCCGGCGGCCTGCGGAGCCTTCGTACCCTTGACGATGGTCCACGCGCGGCACTCATCCTCGCCGTAGGTGAGGAAGGAGATCAGTCCCAGCAGCGTATAGGAACACTGAATGAGCCGGTCCAGGCCGGACTTTTCGATGCCCAGCTCCTCAAGGAACATGGCGCGGTCGTCGCCGTCCAGCTCAGCAATGTCCTGCTCGAGCTTGGCGCAGATGGGCAGCACCTGCGCGCCCTCCTTGGCGGCCAGATCGCGGACAAGGCCGAAATACCTGTTGTCCTCATAGTGGGCGAAGCCCTCCTCGTCCATGTTGGCGGCGTAGATAATGGGCTTCAGACTCAGCAGGTCGGCTGTCTCCACGATGGCCCGGTCGTCGCCGCAGTCGAAGGTGCGGGCGGACTTTCCGGCGTTGAGGTGCTCGGCCAGCGCCTTGAACACCTCCGCCTCATGGAGGAACTTCTTGTCGCCCTTGGCGGCCTTGGTGGCCTTCTCCACGCGGCGGTTCACCATTTCCAGGTCGGCCATGATGAGATCCAGATCGATGGTCTCGATATCGCCCAGCGGGTCTACCGGCACGTTCTGGCTGGCGTCGGCCACCACATGCATGATGTTCTCGTCGTCAAAGCAGCGCACCACGTGAACGATGGCGTCGGTGCGGCGGATGTTCTCCAGAAACTTATTGCCCAGACCAGCGCCCTGAGACGCGCCCTTCACCAGACCTGCAATGTCCACGAATTCGATGACGGCGGGGGTCTTTTTTTCCGGCTCGTACATCTCGGCCAGCTTGTCCAGCCGCGGATCGGGTACGGCCACCACGCCCACGTTGGGCTCGATGGTGCAGAAGGGATAGTTGGCGCTCTCCGCCCCGGCGTTGGTGATGGCGTTGAACAATGTGCTCTTGCCCACGTTGGGCAGACCGACGATACCTAGTTTCATATATGTACATCTCCTTATTCAAGTGCGTGATATTCTAACATATTATTATACCAGATACCCCGCCGGGGCTCAAGCGTTTTTCCGCATTTTTCCCTCCGTGGGCATATTTTCTCCGCTCCGGTGCATAGGCTTGTCTGAAACGCCATTCCGTTTTTCTTAACAAATTCTTAATGCAAAATTGTCGAAAAATGTGGTATGGTATGTTTCAATAAAAATTTTCTTACATCACCCGATGGAGGGATCTCGTACCTATGAAAACCTATCGCGCCGGTATCGACATTGGCTCCACCACCGTGAAGCTGGTGGTTCTGGACGAAAACGACAACATCATCTACGGCGACTATCGCCGCCATCAGGCTCACACCCAGCAGACGCTGGCGGCGCTGCTGCGTGAGGCTTGCGAAGCGCTGGGTGACTGCGCCCTGACGCCCGCCATCACCGGCTCCGGCTCCATCAATCTGGGCCGGGCGCTGGACATTCCCTTTGTTCAGGAGGTGGTGGCGGTGGCTTCGGCGCTGGAGCAGCGCTATCCCCAGACGGACGTAGCCATCGAGTTGGGCGGCGAGGATGCCAAGATCATCTACTTCACCGGCGGTCTGGAGGAGCGGATGAACGGCGTCTGCGCCGGCGGCACCGGCTCGTTTATCGACCAGATGGCCGCCCTGCTGCAAACCGACGCCAAGGGGCTTAACGACGCGGCGGCGGACTACAAGGAACTGTACACCATCGCCGCCCGGTGCGGCGTGTTTGCCAAAACCGACATTCAGCCCCTTATCAACGAGGGCGCTACCACCGCCGATCTGGCCGCCTCTATCTTTCAGGCGGTGGTGAACCAGACCATCTCCGGCCTTGCCTGCGGCAAGCCCATTCGGGGCTGTGTGGCCTTTCTGGGCGGGCCGCTGCACTTCCTGCCGGAGCTGAAAAAGGCCTTTATCCGCACGTTGAAGCTGACAACCGAAAACATCGTGGATCCCGACGACTCCCACCTGTTCGCCGCCATGGGTGCGGCGCTGGAGACGGAAGCCGACGCGGCAGCACGGCCCATCGGCGAGCTGATCGACCGGCTGGCACAGGGCGTCACCATGGCGTTCGAGATCAAGCGGCTGCCGCCGCTGTTCGCCGACAGAGTGGAGTATGACGAGTTCTGCGCCCGCCACGCCCACGCGGTGGTGGAAAAGGGCGACATTGCCGACTACCGGGGCGACTGCTTTTTGGGCATCGACGCCGGCTCCACCACCACCAAGCTGGCGCTGACCGGCGCTGACGGCCAATTGCTGTGGTCGTACTACGCCAACAACAGCGGCAGCCCCATCAAGACCGCCATGGCCGCCATGGCGCAGCTGGCAACGCTGCTGCCGCCCACGGCCCGCATCGCCCGCTCCTGCTCCACCGGCTACGGTGAAGCGCTGCTGAAGGCCGCCTTCCATCTGGATGAGGGCGAGGTGGAGACCATCGCCCACACCACGGCAGCGGCCTTCTTCGATCCGCAGGTGGACTGCGTGCTGGACATCGGCGGGCAGGACATGAAGTGCATCCGTCTGAAAAACGGCACGGTGGACAGCGTCATGCTGAACGAGGCCTGCTCCTCCGGCTGCGGCTCATTTCTGGAAAACTTTGCCAATTCCTTGGGCTTCACGGCGGCGCAGTTCGCCGACGAGGCCTTGTTCGCCCGGCATCCGGTGGATCTGGGCACCCGCTGCACCGTGTTCATGAACTCCAACGTGAAGCAGGCCCAGAAGGAGGGCGCTGCGGTGTCGGACATTTCCGCCGGCCTTGCCTACTCCGTCATCAAGAACGCGCTGTTCAAGGTCATCAAGCTGGCCGACGCCCGGGAGCTGGGCCATCACATCGTGGTGCAGGGCGGCACCTTCTACAACAAGGCCGTGCTGCGGGCCTTCGAGCGTATCGCCGGGGCTGAGGCGGTGTGTCCCGATATCTCCGGCCTGATGGGTGCCTTCGGCGCGGCGCTGATCGCCCGCGACCGCTATCACGGCCAGCCCACCGAGACGCTGGACTTTCCCCACATCGCCGCATTGACCTATACCGCGAAAACCGCCCGCTGCGGCGGATGTGAAAATAACTGCCTGCTGACGGTGAATACCTTCTCCGACGGCGGCCGGTACATCTCCGGCAACCGCTGTGAAAAGCGGGTGAAGAACCCCAATGCCGCCCAGCCGGGCGCCAATCTGATGGCCTATAAGCGGCAGCGGCTGTTCGACTATCCGGCGCTTTCGGAGGCGGAAGCCAGGCGCGGCGTCATCGGTATTCCGCGGGTGCTGAACCTGTACGAAAACTTCCCCTATTGGGCCACCTTTTTCCGGCAGCTGGGCTTCCGGGTGGTGGTATCGCCCTTCTCCACCCGCGCCATCTACGAGATGGGCATGGAATCCATCCCCTCCGAATCGGAGTGCTACCCCGCCAAGCTGGCCCACGGCCACGTGGAGTGGCTGGTGCAGCACGGAATCACCACGATTTTCCACCCTTGCGTGTTCTATGAGTATCAGGAGACGAAGGACGCCCAGAACCACTACAACTGCCCCATGGTGGTGTCCTATCCCGAGAACCTGAAAAACAACGTAGAGGCCATCACCACTGGACAGGTGCGGTACATCCGGCCCTTCATCGCCTTTACCAGCGAGAAAACGGCGGAGGATCGGCTGGTGAAGCTGTGTCGGGACGTGTGGAGTATCCCCGCCGCCGAGGTTCGCGCCGCCGCCCGTGCCGCGTGGGCCGAGCAGCGCCGGGCCAAGGATGACATTCGCGCCGAGGGCCGCCGCCGTCTTGCGGAAATGGAGCAAAGCGGCAAGCGGGGCGTGGTGCTGGCGGGACGGCCCTACCACATCGACCCGGAGATCAACCACGGCATTCCGGAGCTGATCGCCTCCTACGGCCTGTACGTATTCACCGAGGACAGCCTGCCGCTGGACGCCCCGCCCCAGCGTCCCCTGCGGGTGGTGGATCAGTGGGTGTTCCACTCCCGGCTGTACGCGGCGGCGGAGTTCGTGGGCGGGCGGGACGATCTGGAGCTGGTGCAGCTGTTTTCCTTCGGCTGCGGGCTGGACGCCGTCACCACCGATCAGGTATGCGAGATACTGGAAAAGTGCAACAAGCTCTATACCGTGCTGAAGATCGACGAGGTAAACAATCTGGGCGCGGCCCGTATCCGTGTCCGCAGCCTGCTGGCCGCCATGAACATGCGGCGTGAACAAAATATCTGTGCCAAGCCCGTGCCGCTGGATTACCACCGCACGGAGTTCACAAAAGAGATGTTCGAGCAGGGCTATACCATTCTGGCGCCCCAGATGTCCCCCATCCATTTTGATGTCATCGAGCCGGTGTTCCGCCGCCACGGCTACCATGTGGAGATTCTGAACAACGCCACCCGGAAAGCGGTGGACGTGGGCTTGCAGTACGTCAACAACGACGCCTGCTATCCCTCTATCCTGTCGGTGGGGCAGCTGATGGAGGCGGTGCTGTCAGGCCGGTACGACACCGACAAGCTGGCTCTCATCATGACCCAGACGGGCGGCTGCTGCCGGGCCAGCAACTACGTGGCCTTTATCCGCCGTGCCCTGGACAAGGCGGGACTGAGCCACATTCCCGTCATCTCCCTGAACGCCAACGGCATGGAAAAGAACGAGGGCTTCCGTGTCTCGCCCGCTGTGCTGCTGGCTGCTCTGCGGCAGCTGACCTTCGGCGATCTTCTCATGCGGTGCCTGTACCGCACACGGCCCTACGAGGCCGTCCCCGGCTCCGCCAACGCCCTCCACACCAAGTGGCGGGATATCGCCATTGCCTACGCCATGGGCGAAAAGACCGGCTATACCTACGGCGGCATCTGCCGGGGCATCGTGGCGGATTTCGACGCCCTGCCCCTGAACGAGAGTCTCCGCAAACCCCGCGTGGGCATCGTGGGGGAGATTCTGGTGAAGTACATGCCCCTTGCCAACAACTACTTAGTCGACCTACTGGAGCAGGAGGGCGCCGAGGCGGTGGTGCCCGATCTCACCGACTTCCTCATCGAGTGCATCTATCAGCAGAGCTACAAGCATGACTACTTGGGCACCGGCTGGACGTCCAGCCTGCTGGCCAAGGTGGGCACCGACGGCATCGAAGCCGTCCGCAAGCCCGCGGTGGAAGCTCTGAAGGCCAGCCGCCGCTTCGACCCGCCCACGCCTATGGCGCATATTGCCGACCTTGCCAAGCCCTTCCTGTCGCTGGGCAACCAGTACGGCGAGGGCTGGTTCCTGTGCGGCGAGATGGCGGAGCTGCTGACGGAGGGGGTGCCCAACATCGTGTGCATCCAGCCCTTCGCCTGCCTGCCCAACCACGTGGTGGGCAAGGGCGTCATCAAGGCGCTGAAGGCCGCCTATCCCCAGGCCAACATTGCCGCCGTGGACTACGACCCCGGCGCCAGCGAGGTGAACCAGCTGAACCGCATCAAGCTGATGCTGTCCGCGGCAAAGAAGAATATGGCATAAAAATGAGAGCGTCCCGCCGGGACGCTCTCTTCTCTTTCTCACTCTATTTACGGGGTGTGCGTCAGGCCAAAAAGCCCTTCAGGATGGTGTCCTCGGCTTCCTCCTCCGTCAGACCCAGCGTCTCCAGCTTCAACAGCTGGTCGCCGGCGATCTTGCCGATGGCCGCCTCGTGGATTAGCTGCGCCTCGGTGGAGTTGGCGGTAATGGCGGGGATGGACTCGATCTTCGCTTCGCCCATGATGATGGAGTCGCACTGGACATGGCCGAAGCACTTGGCGTTGCCCACCATCACCGGGTGGAACACCTGATGGGAACGATCCTGCGCAACAGAGCGGGAGATGACCCGGCCCTTGGCGTCGTCGCCGTTGAGCTGGATGGTCATATCACTCTCGGCCATCTGGTCACCGTGGGTCAGCAGACGCTCGGTGACCACCACCTCGCTGCCGGCCTCGCAGAAGAAATCGGTCTCCCGCTTGGTGGAGTCGATGCCCCGGATCTGAATGGTGTCCATCTGCATGGTGGAATTCTCGCCCAGATACACCACGGTCTTGGGGTTCATGATGTTGCCGCCGGTCTGGCCGGGGTCTTTCTCGCCGAAGTGCTTTTCCACATAGCGGACCTTGGAATTTTTGCCGATGTGGAAGGTGTGGATGCCGTCGTGGCGGCTTTCGTCACAGCCGGAGTTGTGGATGCCGCAGCCGGCGATAATGTCCACGTCGCAGTCGTCGCCCACGTAGAAGTCGTTATAGACCAGCTCGCTGAGGCCGCTGTGGCTGATGATGACGGGGATGTAGCATTTCTCACCCTTGGTGCCGGGCTTGATGCGGATGTCAATGCCGGACTTTCCGTCGCTGCGGGGATCGATAGCAATGTGCTCGGTGGACTGACGGGCCTCGCAGCCGGAGTCCTTGCGGATATTGAAGGCGCCCACGGGCTTGCCGGTCAGATCGGCGATCTTTTCCAGCAAAGCGGCGTCGATATCGGTGATCATTGTGCGCCCTCCTTTCTGTCCAGTACGGGACAGCTGCCCAGCGTGTCGGCCAGGATCAGCGGGAATATCTCCTCGGTGCTGCCGCGGTGGGCGATTTTTCCGCCCGCGATGACCACGATCTCGTCCGCCAGACGGATGATGCGCTCCTGGTGGGAGATGATGATCATGGTGGCCTCACCCTCCCGGTGGATCTGCTCGAACGTCTCGGTGAGACGGGCGAAGCTCCACAGGTCGATGCCGGCCTCCGGCTCGTCGAAGATCATCAGCTCGCTGCCGCGGGCAAGGAGCGTTGCGATCTCGATGCGCTTGACCTCGCCGCCGGAGAGGGAGACGTCGACCTCGCGGTCGAGATAGTCGTTGGCGCAGAGGCCTACCTGCGTGAGGTACTTGCAGCACTTGTCCTTGCTGAGGTTTGCATCGCCCGAGGCGATGGTCAGAAGGTTGCGCACCGTGATGCCCTTGAAGCGCGGCGGCTGCTGAAAGCCGTAGCTGATGCCGAGCCGAGCACGCTCGGTGATGCCAAGGTGCGTGATGTCCTGACCGTTGAAGAGGATCTGGCCGCCCGTCGGCGTGACAAGGCCCATGATGACCTTGGCGAGCGTCGTCTTGCCGCCGCCGTTGGGGCCGGTGAAGACGATGAGCTTGCGGTCAGGAATGTCGATGGAAATGTCGTTTAAGATCGTCTGCTCTCCCTCAGGGGTGGAGACGGTATAGGTGATGTGCTTCAGTTCCAGCATGAAAAGAAGACCTCCTTACAGAAACTGCCATTGCTTGTCTTTAGTATGGACCGGATGACAGAGAATGAAAAGTTGCAAATGCAACAAAATGCGCAAAAATACAAAACAAATGTAGTTTACCAGAAAAAATGGAAAAAATCAACGAGAGAGGTGCGATTTTCAAGATTTTCTTTTTCCCTGCGGGAAATAGGGAAATATCGGCTCTGCACGCCTGAAAAATGCACGCATAGGATAGAGACGAGAACCGTTCCGGAAAGGGGAAGAAGAACATGACGGAAATGAAAAAGCCTTGCGCCTGCGACTATGAAGCATGCCGCGAGGTGTGGAAGCGCGTCGCGCCGGGGGAGGACCCGTACCCGATGGCGGACAATGCAAACACACAGATGAGCGCACAGGATAGCGAGCTCACGCTCCCGGGCGCGGAGGCGAACCCTTGCTGCATGGGCAGCGAGGCAAGCGTATCGGTCGAGGTGCTGCAGGGCTTTCTGCGCGAGGAACTTGGCGACGCGCAGGTGTACGCGTATCTCTCCTCGTGCACGCCGCGGCGCGAGTTGGCGCGAGCGTTCCGCGCGCTGAGCGAGGACGAGAAGCGCCACGCGCGCGATCTGGCTGCCGCGATCTACTTAATCACCGGTAAGGCATACTGCCCGCGCGTGTGCGTGGAGCAGCCGGATACGTGCGACCTCTGCGCGCTGCTGCGCAGCCTCTACCATGCGGAGGCCTGTGCGGGCTACAATTACGCCCGCGCGGGAGAGGAGACGCTGGACCTGTGCCTCAGCAAGCTGTTTGCGGCGATGAGCGAAGACGAATACCGCCACGCAGAGCTCTTGATGAAGCTCCTCGGGCGGAAGATGAACGTCTGACGGGCAGAAAAAAGCGGAGCAGGAGAAATCCTGCTCCGCTTTGCTGTGCTTGGGTCATTCGATCGAGATGATATAGTAATAGACCGGCTGGCCGCCGCAGATCAGATTGACCTCGGCATCCGGACACTTGCGGGTGAAGGCGTCGCACGCCTTGTGCGCGTCCTCTTCATTCACATCCTCGCCGTAGAAGACGGTGATGAACTCCGCTTCGCGGGACGCTGCCTCGTCGGAGAGCCCGTCGAGCAGCGCGGAGACGTCGCGGTCGGTGCCGAGCAGCTTGCCGTCCAGAAGTGCCAGATAATCGCCCTCGTGGATGTCGAAGCCGTCAAAATCGGAATTGCGCGCGGCGTAGGTGATCTGCGCGGTGGAGACGCACTGCGCGGCGTCCGTCATCGCCTTGGCGATGGCGTCTGCGTCGCTCATGTCGGGATCGACGGCCATCATCGCGCTCACGCCCTGCGGGATGGAGGCGGTTGGGATGACCACGACGGTCTTCTCCGTCAGGCCGATGCACTGCTGTGCGGCCATGATGATGTTCTTGTTGTTCGGCAGCACGAAAACGGTGTGCGCGGGGACCTTTTTGATCTCCTTGAGGATGCTCTCGGTCGAGGGATTCATAGTTTGTCCGCCGCTGATGACGCCGTCGGCGCCAAGGTCGGTGAAGACGTTCGCAAGGCCCTCACCCGCGCAGACCGCGAGGAAGCCAAAGTCCTTTTCGGGCTCGGCTTCACCGGCATTTTCGTGCTCGGCGGCTTCGAGCTCCTGCTCGATGGCCTCAAGGTCGTCGGTGGACTGGGCCTTGCCGCCGGCGGCGAGCTGCTGGGCCTGCGTGCGCATGTTCTCGATCTTCGCAAGCTCGAGCGTGCCGTACTTCTGCGCCTCGGTCAGCGCCTCGCCCGGAATGTCGGTGTGGACGTGGACTTTGAAAGCCTCGTCGTCCTCGCCGATGACGAGCGAATCGCCGATGCCGTCGAGGAAGCGGCGGAACGGCTCAATGCTGCGTCCGCTCTTGCGGACGATGAACACGGTGTCGAACGTGAAGGTGATGTCCTCTTCGTCTGTCTCTTATACACATCTCC
>ENA-OUQK01001670-OUQK01001670.1-human-gut-metagenome-genome-assembly--contig:-NODE-1670-length-10682-cov-5.389197_pt1 | contig 10682 bp, 9 predicted proteins | sample MGYA00237954_ERZ548842 | MGnify/ENA primary metagenome ERZ548842 (study PRJEB26490, sample SAMN05194704) | human gut metagenome | biome: terrestrial biome; feature: human-associated habitat; material... | reverse complement strand
GCCTGCGGCCCCACCCGCCCCCTGCATCAGCTCCAGTCAGATCTTACGCCTTGGCGGCAGCCTCGTTCAGGGCCTCCATCAGCCGGGGCACATCAATGCCGTGGGCCAGGGCACCCTGCTCAATGTTCTCAAAGTGGGCGGCGGCGCAGCCGATGCACCCCATGCCGAAGCGCTGCAGTACCTCTACAGTAGCAGGATATTTCTGTACGATCTCCATGATGCCCATATCTTTTGTAATCAGCATAATTTATTATCTCCTTGCAGTTAAATTGGGGGATGCAAACTCCCCTCCCTTAGTATAGTTATTTTTCCCCTATTTGTAAACAGAATCCGAACTTTTTTGCAAAGTCCCCCGTTCTGCCCGCCCGTTCATTGACAAGCGCCGCCGCCATGGTGTAAAATGATGCGGAACAAAGCCCCCGCCGGGGCCAATTTACAAGAAAAGGCACGAGGAACATTATGAAAACGACAACACGCCTGCTGGCCCTGCTGCTGGCACTCTGCATGGTATTTGCCTTTGCCGCCTGCGGCAAAGACCCCAGCGACCCCACCGATCCGACCGATCCCAGCAATCCCACTACCCCCACCGATCCTGATAACCCCAATCCCGATGAGCCCTCCAAGGAGGAGATCCTCAAGGAGCTGCAAAAGACCATGCTGGAAAATACGCTGGCCATGCAGCAGAAGAACAAGGATACCATCGGTTGGCTGTATATTGATGGCACCACCGTCAATGATGTGGTGGTCAAGGTCAATTATAACGATGATAACAAGTACTACCTGCGCCGCAATGCCAATGGTGAGAACGATAACGACGGCTGCTACTATGCCGATTTCCGCTGCACCAGCGGCAATCGCTCCACCATCTCGAAGAATACCGTCATCTACGGCCACAATCTGGGCCGGGCCGAAAATGCCCTGCTGACCGATTATCAGAACCACGCAAACGGCCCCAAGTTCGCTCAGCTGCTGAAGTATCAGGACGAGGATTTTGCCAAGACCCATCCTTATATCTACTACTCCACCATCGAAGAGGACATGGTCTGGCAGGTATTTGCGGTATTCTACACCGATATCAAGTTCGACTACATCAACCCCAACCCCGCCGATGCCACCTTCAATAGCCTCATCAAAAAGGCCCAGGATCTTTCCTTCTACGATTATGATGTGGAAGTGACCAGCAACGATAAGATCCTCACCCTCTCCACCTGCACCTATCGCCTGGCGGATGATACCAAGCTGCACTATCCCAATGACTACCGCTATGTTGTCATGGCCAAGCTGCTGCCCGCCGATGCCGTGCTGGAGGATACCGTTTCCCTCACCGTCACCAAGAACGCCCCGGTAAAACCCGCCGGCGAATAATGCCCCATCCAATACGGCCCCCTTTCCCACCGGGAGAGGGGGCCTTTCGCGTTCCCCTAAAGCCTCCCCAGTGTAAGGAGTGTGACACTGCACCATCCAAAAGCCTCCCCTGTGTAAGGGGAGGTGTCAGCCAATCGGCTGACGGAGGGGCTGTTGGCGCAAACTATGTCATCAAACGCCCCGGCGGCGAACTGTACGGGTCTTGCACTCTGCAAAATCAGTGCGCCGCCGCCAGGCGACTACAATCATAGCCTAAATATCTTTTGCCTGCTTTTCTTCACAGAAAAGCCCCCGCCGCCGGGCCGCCGCAAAAAAGAAAGCCCCCGCCATACGGCAGGGGCCTTGCTTGTCTTTTGTGGTTTTGGAATTACAGCTTGCCCAGCTTGGTGCGGCAGCTGCGGCAGACATACTTGTCGTCATAGGTAGCCAGCTCTTCCTTGGAGCCGCAGAAAATGCAGCAGGGCAGGTACTTCTTAAGAATGACCTGATCACCGTCTACATAAATTTCAACATCACTGTGGATGTCGATGCCGAGGGTGCGGCGAAGCTCTACAGGGAGAACGATACGGCCGAGGTTGTCAACTTTTCTTACGATGCCGGTGGATTTCATGGTACAGGTTCCTCCTTAATAAAGTTAGGTGGTTTGCTGGCGGTTTACAATATCTTCTAATATTCTCGCTTTTTCTCTACCTTGCTACTAAGTGTACTATTATTTTCCATGAAATTCAAGAGGTAATTAGCACAATTTCGCAAATCTTGTGGATAATTTTTGCCCCTAATTTGCCGCTTTTTTGGTTATTGTTGCTAAAATTGATAAAATGCGCACAAATTCCATTATTTTACATAATTCGATAAAAAGCATCAAAAAAGGAAAACATTAGCGCAATATATCTCCGCAAGGGAAAAAAGATGTTGATAAATCATCTCTACTCCCTAAAAAATGAAGAAAGGAGCCCTGCCCATGCTGAATGGTATCCTTACCGCCCTGCTCATTTTTTCGGTCGTCACCGCGGCCTTCACCGGCCGGATGGAGGCCCTTTCCGCCGCGGCGCTTTCCGGCTGCGGGGAAGCCGTAAGCCTGGTCATTGCCCTCACCGGTATGCTGTGCCTGTGGAGCGGCCTGATGGAAATTGCCCGCCGCTGCCGCCTTACGGAAGCATTGGCCCGGCTGCTGCGTCCTCTTACCCGGTGGCTGTTCCCCACGGTGCCGCAGGGCAGCCCCGCCATGCAGGCCATCTGCATGAATCTTTCCGCCAATCTGCTGGGTCTGGGCAATGCCGCCACTCCCTTGGGCCTTGCCGCCATGCGGGAGCTGCAAAAGTTGAATCCCCATAAGGACAGCGCCAGCAATGCCATGGTCACCTTTGTAGCGATGAATACCGCCTCCCTCCAGCTCATCCCCACCACCTGCGCCGCGCTGCGGCAGCAGGCCGGCTCCGCCGCCCCTATGGAGATCCTGCCAGCGGTATGGCTCACCGGGCTTTCGTCCCTGGCTGTGGTCCTGCTGTTGGACCGCCTGCTGCGCGGGAAGTCCCGCCGGCCGGAATAAAGGCAGGCCCGTGCGGGCGCCCTTCACCCCATCCGCGAATTTCATCAAAAGGGAGGGCATTCCATGTCATTCAGCGCCTGGTTCATCCCGCTGCTCATCACCGGCCTGTTCAGCTGGGGCCTCTGCTCCGGCGTGGATGTGTTCGATTGCTTTTTGCAGGGAGCCAAAGAGGGGCTCAAAACCGCCGCCTCCATCACCCCGGCCTTGGTCTGCCTGCTTACGGTGGTCACCATGTTCTGCCACAGCGGCGCCCTGGATGTCCTCACCGGCTTCCTTCGCCCCGTGACTCAGCTTATCGGTTTCCCGGCGGAGGTACTGCCATTGGCCCTGCTGCGGCCGATCTCCGGCAGCGGCGGTACCGCCCTGCTGCACCAGCTGCTGGGGGAATACGGCCCGGATAGCTTCATCGGGCGGGTAGGCAGTGTGCTGGCCGCCGCCTCAGAGACCACCTTCTACGCTATCGCGGTCTACTACGGCGCGGTGGGGATCCGCCGTACCCGCCACACCATGGCCGCTGCCCTCACCGGGGATCTGACCGCGGCGCTGGTCAGTGCCCTTGCGGTCCGCTTGCTGCTGGGGGTGTGACCTGCCTCATCAGAGGGAAACGGTATCCAGATAATGCAGGAAGAAGCTGCCGTCCGGCCGTGTCATTACGGAGAAACGGGTCCGGAAGTCCCCAATTTTATAGGGATTTTCATAATATACATTGCCGTGCAGTTCGTAACTGACGCTTACCTCGGATTTTTCCCGATCAATTTGAACCTCCGTGTTCCTGCACACCGGAGTATTCCCCCATCCAAAGCCGGACCAAAACACATACTCCCCGGTTTCGGGAACATAGGTATCTTCACCAAACTCATAATCCGGAATATCAAACACCTCCTCGGCCATCTGCTGTATCTTTTCTTTTGGAAAGTGGTAACACCCCTCATCATCCATGGTGACAAAATCATGGTACAGGTATTTCTCCTCCTCCATGAACATTACCGTACTCAAAATAAAAAGATGGACCTGCCGGTCCTCCAACGGATAGGCGGAGCTCCCCAGGATATCTCCAGAGTAAAAGGCAAAGTTGGTCAGCTGCGCGGTCAGAACCTCCGAGGAGGCCTGCAGTTCCTCCTGCATTGCGTCCCAGTCCAATGCGGACTTTCCCTGTGGGGCGTTGCCGACGCAGGCGCAAAGGCTAAAGCAAAGTGCCAAAGCGATTGCGAGTGATGACATCTTTTTCATGGCGTTTTCTCCTGTATGTTTTTGCCGCTGCGGCAGGTTTTCTATCATTTTACCATGGGCGCCGCAGGTGGGCAACGGAAATTTTAGGGCGGTGACGCCTGTTCCATGCCAGCGTCCGCCCTCCTCACAATTTTTTAACAAAATCGCCACATTCGGCGCTATGCAAAAGACCCCGCCGGTGCTATAATATAAATTAGAATACTATGACCTGTAAGGAGGAAATAGCAATGATGGACAAGATCCTGGTAGCCGATGACGACCTGAATATCTGCGAGCTGCTGCGCCTGTACCTGGAAAAGGAGGGCTTCGAGGTGGTAATGGCCCACGATGGCGAAGAAGCCGTGGCCAAGTTCGAGAGCGAAAAGCCCTCTCTTATCCTCCTGGATATCATGATGCCCAAGCTGGATGGCTGGCAGGTTTGCCGGCAGATCCGCCAAAAGAGCGATTGCCCCATCATCATGCTCACCGCCAAGGGCGAAACCTTCGATAAGGTGTTGGGCCTGGAGCTGGGCGCCGATGACTATGTTGTCAAGCCCTTCGATACCAAGGAGATCGTGGCCCGCATCAAGGCCGTGCTGCGCCGCAGCAGCCCCGCCGGCACCGCCGAAGGTGAGGTCAAGGAGGTCAGCTACGATAAGCTCACCGTCAATATGACCCGCTACGAGCTCAAGGTGGATGGCAAGGTCGTGGATGCCCCGCCCAAGGAGCTGGAGCTCCTGTTCCACCTGGCCAGCCACCCCAACCGCGTATTCACCCGCGATCAGCTTCTGGATGAGGTCTGGGGCTTCGAGTACTACGGCGACAGCCGCACCGTCGATGTCCACATCAAGCGCCTGCGCGAAAAGCTGGAAGGCGTCAGCGATCAGTGGAGCCTCAAGACCGTTTGGGGCGTCGGCTATAAGTTCGAGGTCAAGGAATAAGAATGAAAACTTCGCAGAAAACCCTGATGGGCAAGTACTATTCGGTGTGCTGCGCCATCATTCTGCTCAGTATGGTATTGGTCGGCTCCATCTTTATGGTGCTGGCCAATGACTACCTGCGGGAGGAAAAGATCAGCCTGCTGGAGAAAAATGTGACCCAGGCCGCCCGCCTTACCATGGAAAATTACGCCGCCCACGAGTACCGCTATGTCAGCAGCGATACCCTGCAGCCGGTGTATGCCGTGCTGGGCTCCGCCATCGAGGCCGATATCTACCTCTCCGATAATAAGGGCAATATCCTCATCATGGCACATACTACCGAGAGCGCCATCCCCCAGTCGGTGCCGCAGGCTGTCCTGGATAGCCTCTCCAAAACCGGCAGCTATCAGGGCTCCGTGGTCATGGCCGGCACCGGGGAAGACCCCCAGTACGCCGTGGCCACCCCCGTGGTGGATGAAAACGGCCTTCTGGTGGGTGCCGTCATGGCCACCGCCCGGGCTGCCAACCGTGCCCTGGCCGGCGATATGCTCCAGATGTTCCTCATCGCGGCCATCGTGGTGCTGGTGGTCAGCTTTATCGTCATTTATTTTGTCACCACCAGCCTGGTAAACCCCCTGCGGCAGATGGCCGCCGCTACCCGTGCCTTCGCCAAGGGCGATTTCTCGGTCCGGGTGCCGGTGGAGGGCGATGATGAGATCGGGCGGCTGGCCTCCGCCTTCAATAACATGGCCACCGAGCTGGCCCTCACCGAATCGGTGCGCCGCAGCTTTACCGCCAATGTCAGCCATGAATTAAAAACCCCCATGACCACCATCGGCGGCTTTGTCGATGGTATCCTGGATGGCACCATCCCGCCGGAGCGGCAGAACCACTATCTGCGCATTGTCTCCAGTGAGGTCCAGCGCCTTTCCCGCCTGGTGCGCAATATGCTCACCCTCAGCCAGATCGAGGCCGGCGAGCGCACCATCCAGCCCACCGAGGTGGAGATCACCTCCCTTGTCACCAATACGCTGCTGGGCTTCGAGCAGCGGCTGGAGGAAAAGCACATCGAGGTGGAGGGACTGGATACCGACCGCTACTGGGTGCTGGCCGATGCCGACCTCATCCAGCAGGTGGTGTATAATCTCATCGATAACGCCGTCAAATTCGTCAATGAAGGGGGCAAGCTCTCCTTCGACTTTTATACCGAGGGCGAGAATATCATGGTAGCGGTGCGCAATACCGGCAGCGGCGTGCTGCCGGAGGAGATCCCGCGGCTCTTCGACCGGTTCTATAAGACCGACCGCAGCCGTAGCCTGGATAAAAACGGCGTAGGCCTGGGGCTTTCCATCTGCCGCACCATTATGAATGTCCACGAGGGCGAGATTTTCGTCCGCAGCCAGCCCGGGGAATACACCGAGTTTGTATTCGGCCTCAAGGCCGACCCCGCCCACTACAAAAAAGGCGTCAACCGCAAAGCCCCTATGGTAGATGCCAGCTTTACCACATTGCCGGCGGCCCCCGCTGTCGGCCGGGAGGAGAAACAGCATGAGAAACCGCAGCAATGACAGCAACTACCACTGGGATTACCAGGATTACCGGGGCAACTACGGCCAAAGCCCCGCCCGCGCCCGGAAAAGCAGCGGCCTGAAGTACTTCCTCATCGCCATGGGGGTGGTCATCCTGCTGGTGGGGGCGCTGTGCGTCGGGGCCTCCGTCTGGGGCAGCAAGCCTGCCCCGCAGCCGGATCAGGATTCGTCCATCGGCAATGAGCTGGAGCACCTGCCGGAGATCGACCAGCAGAACAAGCCGGAGGATAATGTGCCGGATACCACCGAAGACGGCCTTTTGACTCCCGCCGGCATCTATAAAAAGTGCGCCCCCTCGGTGGTGGGCATCATCACCTACGGCAGCAGCGCCACCGCGCAGGGCAGCGGCATCGTCCTTTCGGAAAACGGCTACATCATCACCAATGCCCATGTGGTCAGCGGCGGCGAAAAGTTCGAGGTCGTGCTGCAAAATGGCGATAGCTATGATGCCACCGTCATTGGGGCGGATAACCAGAGCGACCTGGCTCTGCTTAAAATGCAGAACCCGCCCGAGGGGCTGGTCGCGGCTACCTTCGGCAACAGCGATGAGCTGGAGGTCGGCGAAATGGTGGTCGCCATCGGCAATCCCGGCGGTCTGGCGCTGGCCTCCACCCAAACCGTCGGCTACATTTCGGCGGTGCAGCGCACCATCACCACCGAGCTGGGCTACACCATGGTCTGCATCCAGGCGGATGCCGCCATCAATCCCGGCAACAGCGGCGGCCCCCTCATCAATACCTACGGCCAGGTGGTGGGCATCACCTCCAGCAAGCTGGTGGAGGAAGGCTACGAGGGCATCGGCTTCTCCATCCCCATCAATACCGCCCTGCCCATTCTGGACGATTTAATGCAGCACGGCCGGGTGACCGGTCGGGCACAGCTGGGCATCACCGTGGTGGAAGTAGGCAGCAATGAAGCCAATTATTACGGCATCCCGGCGGGTCTGCGCATCATGTCCATCAATGAGGACAGCGATGTAGGCCGTCAGGGCGCCGAGGTCGGTGATATCATCACCTCCATTGATGGCTGGGCCATCACCAGCCGTGCCGATTGCAGCGATATCCTGGCACAGCACAAGCCCGGCGATACCGTGGAAATAAGCCTGTACCGGGCTAGCCGTACCGGCCGCGGCCAGACCTTCACCATCACCGTCACCCTGCTGGGGTCCTAAGCATCCCACAAAAGCCGCCCACGGGCGGCTTTTCTGCCCCTTGTGCCATATTGCCCATAAAGCCGTGTCATTTCCGGGCAAACCTGCCAATGGCATTTCGGTCGGGAGTGATGTATAATTAAAAAGAGGAGGAAAGCAACCCGCATCGACACAGTAAGGAGGTGCCGAACAATGAAAAAGAGGATATCAGCCGTACTGCTGGCCCTGGCCATGCTGCTCGCCACCGCCCATGCCATGCCAATTTATGTGGATGGCAGCGCCCTGGGCTGGCAAGAACCGCTGACCCTGGAGGTGGAAAGCGGCGACAGCATCGATAATGTCAAGCAGAAGATCCAGGACAAGAACGGTATCGCACCGGATCAGCAATACCTGTATTTCGGCGGCAAGTTCTTATCGGACGGCCGCACTCTGGCAGATTATAATATCCAGAAGGAAAGCACCTTGCAACTGACTACCTTTTTGGAGGTAGCCGATTCAAAGAACCTGTCTGATGCTCTGAAATCCGATACCGCGGTCATCCGCTTGACCGGGGATATTGAGATCACCGCCTTTATGGCGGTGAGTAGACCGGTGACCATCGATCTGAACGGCCACTTACTGAAAACAACCAGCGGGGTCAGCAACTTGATCCATGTCATAGAGAATGGCGGGCTGACGCTGATTGACAGCAATCCCAATGCCGTTCACAAGTTCGATAAGAGCAACGCCCTGTGGAAGCTGGCAGATGAAACCACCGCCGAAGAAAATATCATAGAGGTAAAGGGCGGCGCCATCACCGGCGGCACCGGCACAGGAGAAGCAGGAAATACCTGCGGTGGCGGTATCTATGTGAGGAAAGGCGGCACGCTCCTCATGCGGGGCGGCAATATCGTGGGCTGCACGGCGCGCGAGGGTGGCGGTATTTATGTGGAAGATGGCGGCCGGTTCGAGATGTCTGCCGGGACCATTACCGGCTGCACGGCCGGGCAGGAGGAAGGCAAGACGGCCAACGGCGTGTTTATCGCGGCGGGTGGCCGGTTTACGCAGTCACCCGGCGCCCAAATCACCGGGGAGGTCATCGGGGCCTATACGGTCACCTTCCAGTCGGAGGGTGGAAGCGAAGTAGCATCCCAGATTCGTGCCAACACCCCTGCCGACCAACCTGCCGACCCCACTAAAGAGGGCTATACCTTCATCGGCTGGTACAAGGGCGAAGAAAAATGGAACTTTGCCGATGCCGTGACCGAAGCCATGACCTTGACGGCAAAATGGCAGCTCAACCAGTACACTATCACCTTTGATACCGCCGGCGGCAGCGAGGTCCCCTCCATCACCCAGGATTACGGCACGGCCATCACCCCTCCGGCTGCTCCTACCAAAACAGGCTACACCTTTGCCGGCTGGGATAAGACCATTCCATCCACCATGCCGGCCGGGGATATGATCATCACCGCCCGGTGGACCGAAAATCGGGTCATTGTCATCATCCGGCCGGATGACAGCAAGGATGAGCCGGATCCCGGCATCGTCCACCGGTGGGGCCCCTGGCGCTCCAATGGGGATGGGACCCATACCCGCCGCTGCACGGCCAGCGGCTGCTTCGACCAGCAAAACGGGAAGTGCTACGGCGGCACCCCCAATTGCACCCAGCGGGCAAGCTGCATCCTGTGCGGTGCCAAATACGGCAAGACCGACCCCACCCGCCACGCGTCCCTGGAAAAGCTGGAGGCGATAGCCGCCACTGCGGCGGCCAATGGCCGGGTGGAATGCTGGCACTGCACCGCCTGTGATAAGTACTTTGCGGACGCGAACGGCAAAACGGAGCTCACCGCGGAGAATACAGTAACCGAAAAGGTGCCGCCGAGCATCATACAGGGCAGCGATGCCCGGTGGAAAAAGGGCGAAAGCAGCACCCTTACCTTCCGCTCCAACGCGGCGTTTGAGGACTTTGCCGAGGTGCTGGTAGATGGCGCGGTGCTGCCCTCCGAAAGCTACGAGAAGCGGAATGAGGAAGGCAACATCATCGTAGAGCTGCGGGAAAGCTACCTGGAGCAGTTGGCCGAAGGGGAGCATACTTTGGCCATTCGCTCGGCAAGTGGAGATGCCACCACCTACTTTACCGTGGAGGCAGCACTCGATGAAACCCATCCGGTGAGCTGGTGGGTTTACGCGGCGGCTCTGGGGGCTTTTGCCATCGGCACCTGTGTCGCGGTGATCTCCTTCCGGCGCAAAAAAGCCGGATAAGTGACAGTAAATAGCAGAGATTCCGGATCTCCTTCGTACCAAGTGTACGGGGGAGATTTTTTATTCAATTTTCAAGGTACTGTTGGGAGGCAGGTTCCCGCTTAAGGCAGACCCCCAAATTGCCCGATGAGGTCTGCTGAGAAATTATAGACCGGCGCCCCTGTTTGACCGGTGGGGCGAAAAGGCTCTCGATTTGTTATTCGGGGAGAGAAGCCGACACGAAAAGATTTTTGCCGGTGAGAAAAAGTCCTTTCACTAATCCCTCCAAATCGCTCCTTTTTTGCATGTGAAAGGTTAATATTTCACTTTTTTTAATGGAAAGTTTACAAAATAGGGAAATACTGGGTTGGCTTTACATATGATATGGATTTATTAGGGAATAGTTTGATGGGATTTATTGTGATGTTTGGGGGGTAGTTTGTGGTCGCCTGTCGGCGGCGCGGAGTCACCAAAGGGTGACAGCTTGTACGCCTACCCGGCGGGGGGTTACTTTTCTGTGATGAAAAGTAGGCAAAAGAATTTTATTTAGGGCGAGTTTGTAGTCGCCTAAAGGCGTCGCGGAGCCTTTTGCAAAGGCATGAACTGTACGCCTCGCCGCCGGGGCCCTACTTTTCTATGAAGAAAAGTAGGCAAAAGTCATTTAGGGCTCCGCCCTA
>ENA-OUQK01001655-OUQK01001655.1-human-gut-metagenome-genome-assembly--contig:-NODE-1655-length-10767-cov-7.488424_pt1 | contig 10767 bp, 8 predicted proteins | sample MGYA00237954_ERZ548842 | MGnify/ENA primary metagenome ERZ548842 (study PRJEB26490, sample SAMN05194704) | human gut metagenome | biome: terrestrial biome; feature: human-associated habitat; material... | reverse complement strand
AAAATGGAAGGAAGAAAAACGCAGTATCAGTCCGCAAACAGCGGGGTGGAGAGATAGCGGTCGCCGGTGTCGGGCAGCAGGACGACGATGGTCTTGCCGGCGTTCTCCGGACGCTTGGCCAGCTCAATGGCGGCCCACAGTGCCGCGCCGGAGGAGATACCCACCAGCACGCCCTCGCTTTGGCCGATCTCCCGGCCAGTGGCAAAGGCATCCTCATCGGCGACAGGGATAACCTCGTCATAGATCTTGGTATCCAGGACGGCGGGAACAAACCCAGCGCCGATGCCCTGGATGCCATGCTTACCGGGGACGCCGGTGGAAAGGACGGCGGAGGTCTTAGGCTCGACGGCGACGATGCGGACGGCAGGATTTTTCTCCCGGAGGTAGCGGCCCACACCGGTGATGGTACCGCCGGTGCCGACCCCTGCCACAAACGCATCCACCTGCCCATCGGTATCCTGCCAGATCTCCGGGGCGGTGGTGGCGTAGTGGGCCTGGGGGTTGGCCTGATTGACAAACTGGCCGGGGATGAAGCTGTGAGGGATCTCGCGCGCGAGTTCATCCGCTTTGGCGATGGCGCCTTTCATGCCCTGGGCGCCGGGGGTGAGGACCAGCTCCGCGCCATAGGCTTTCATAAGCTGGCGGCGCTCCACACTCATGCTATCCGGCATGACAATAATGATACGATAGCCCCGGGCGGCGGCCACCGAGGCCAGGCCGATGCCGGTATTGCCTGAGGTGGGCTCGATGAGGACGGACTGGGGGGTAAGGAGGCCCTTCTGCTCGGCATCCTCTATCATGGCGAGGGCAACGCGGTCCTTGACGGAACCGGCGGGATTGAAGTATTCCAGCTTGGCCAAAAGGCGGGCCTTGAGGTCATACTTTTTTTCAAGATGGGTGAGCTCCAGCAGGGGGGTATGGCCGATGAGCTGGGCGGCGGAAGTGTAGATATTTGCCATAGGGATGCCTCCTAACATGAAATAGACTAAAACGGTAGATTTACCATGGGAATGTTATACACCCTGGGCGGGGATTTGTCAAGAGAAAAGCTCCCCGGGAGGGGAGCTTTTTGGTGGGGCAATTAATCATGCTTGCGCAGGAGGGCGGCGGAGCCGAGGGCAGCGGCGACGGCAGCGGCGACGGCCAGGCCGACCAGGTCATTGGCGCCGGTGGAGGGATTGGGCTGCTGGGCCGGTTTCTCCTCTTCGGCGGGGCGGATGATGACGATGGTGCCGGGGTTATCGGGGGTGGGATCGCCACCAGACTGGGTAGCGCCACAATAGATACAAGCACCGGTAGGACCGAATTCGTGGCTTTGCTTTTCAACTATTGTAGCACCACAAGCTTTGCAGGTTACCTTGTGGGTTCCATCACCATTATTCGTATAAGCGCGATTACCATGGTCGCAAGGGGCGGATTTGTTATATCCACAATCTGTGCAAATATTGCTACCTTCCGCGTAGACATGGGCGGTTGTGCTGGACTCGATCTTGTAATCGCAGCCATCGACAGGGCACTGTTTCTGGTGCTGTTCACCATTGATAGCTACATATTTCAGTGTACTATGTGTTGAGCCCAAATATCCGCAGTTACATCTCTGTGCATGAACTTCGGGCCGATAGTCATCAACCCACCAGCCAGTCCATTCATGGGGCGCTTTATCCTTTATAGCAGTGCAGCCATCATAAGTACACATTTTCCAGTGATAAACTGGATCATAATTCTCTGCCCAGTTGTGCTCATGGGTGGCTGCGGAGGCGGGAGTAAGGAAATAGATTTCAATATCATTTCTCGCCGTCACCGACTGTCTGGATACATCATTATCCGACCAACCGGAGACCTTCATATCCCATGATTCAAATGGCGACAAATCCTGAACAAATCTAATCTCGACAACATAATATTTACCTGCTTCGAAGTTGCCAGTAGCTTTTGTCTTATTGATCACGCTATCCATACTACCATCAGGACGAAAGCCGGGGGTAAATGTATACCATTCAACTCTATCAATGGGCAAGTTAATGTTATTGCTGGAAGTAGCTGTAACGCCTGTGGTAGCTATCATTCCACCGTCAACAAACTGTGCAGGAATGCCATAGATGGTAAAGGGCGTCTGTGGGGTGGGGGTGGTAGGAGCAAGGTTTTCCTTGGTAACGCGGAGGTACTTATAGGTGCTACCTTTTGCGGCATCATATGCCTCCAGGGGAGAACCGGAAACATTCGTGCTGGCGTAAACATTATATCCTTCTGCAAAACTGTATGCGTCCTTTTCAACCATACCAAGCAACACACCGGAATTTGAATTATTCTTGAAAATCACTTCAGCACCAATAGTCAGACTCTTATCGGGGCCACAGTATATTACAGAAGCAGTGGTATTGCTACCGTTTGTCATCTCCAGCGTACCATCACCGTTAATTTTAAAGCTACTGTAACTCTCAATACAGTGATTATAATTTCCTTGAAGCTCATTAGTTCCTGTTACTGTGATTGTATAGGTCGCAAATGCGTCTTCTCCAATCTTAATTGCAGCATTATTTGTAGTAGTGCTGATTTTCGCATTATTCAGCTTGAGGGTCTTTTTGACAGAGTCATAGAAGGCATTGTAGTTGTTTTCAGAGCCCTCGGCTACTGTGCTGCCATTGGTGATGGTATAGTAGGTGTCATTCAGCAGGGTGTGGCCATCAATGTCAACAGGGGACGGGGTACGGACAACTTCATCGCCGCGGGTGATGGTGACCTTTTTGCCGCCGCTGGCATCGTGTTTACCCGGAGCGATAATCTTATTCGCTGCCTCGGCAATTACTCCCTCGCTTTGCATATTGAGGTAGAAGTCCGTGTTTCTATTATAAACAAAGGCGTTAATCGCTTTGAACGCCAATTTCGTCCCAATATTAGTATGGGTATTCTCAGCAACTATTTCGCCTTTCGCCCCGCTGACATAAATATCGCCCATATAGCCGCTGAAAGAAATGGCAGCGAAATCGCACGAGGAGTTCTGGGCCGAGAGGAAGGCATCCTCAACAGTTATAGTTGAGTTCTGGCCTAACATCACTCCTGCACCATAGCTATCGGTCTGTGCCATTACACGCGCACCAGCGCTAATATTGAGAGTCCCGCCAATTTTGATGGCCGACGGTACCCCACTAGCACTAAGGTGACCATCCCTATCTTTTTGCACATTATAACTATTATGGGCGCTTACGGTGTACGCATTGGTACCGGGGTCACCGGAAATGGTGACATTGCCAGTGACATCAATGGTGGGGTTAGTCTCGGAAGCGTTAGTGGCGGTGAGGGTAGCACCGCTATTTACGGTGAGGTTGCCAGTGATGTCGATTGCTTTAGCATCGCTGGTAGCGGTGCCAGCAATAACAGTAGCGCCGCCGGTGATGGTGAGATCCTTGTCGGATTTAATTGCATAGCTAGTCGTTCCACTTGTATCAGCAGTTACAGTAAAGTCGTTACCGCTGATTATAATAGATCTAGAAGTATCATAAGCGGTTGCAATAGCGGGGTCGCCAGCTATTGTTTTTACCTCGAGAGAACCCGTACCGGAAATCTTGAGGTCACTCGACTTGAAATCCAAATAGATGCCATATGAGCTAGCGGTTATGCTATTATCACCCTCGAAAACGATATCAGAAGTGCCATCGATGCCCCTCGTACCTCTGACATTACCTGTGGCCTCAATGACAGCATCTTTGACATGGAGGACATAATCGGTGGCATCAAAATAGATATTGTAGTTACCGGGGTATGTGCCGCCCATTACAGGTTTGCCATTTTGGATAGTGTAGGCAGTATTCTTGTAAAGATTGGTGCCGGCAACATATACATTGGATTTTTCGAGGGCGGGGGTGGGGGTGGGAGTAATTTGAATGCTGCTATATTCCTGAAGCTTAGTAGCTTTATCGTCACCGGTCAGTGTAGTATACGAGCCGGAATTACCAGACCTGCCCATGAAATCATAGCCGTCTGCAGTGATAGAGTCAAATGAGATGGCTTTGCCGCCATATGCACTTTTGGCCTCAAATTTTGCATCGCCAGAAATGATAAATTTTTCGGTTTTAACAGCCGGACCATTGCTATAAGTGCTATTATTCTCTGCAACTACTGTAGCACCATTAGAAACCGTAAAAGTCTCGCCACATTGAATAGCGTTGCTGTAACTATTGATGTTAGAACCGCTTTTCGTGCCCTTGACATTCACGGTGACACCACCAGTAATAGTAATATTGCTATGATTAGACCGAATAGCAGCACTCGTACCCGTATGCGTAAGGCTCAACGCTCCAGAACCCGTAATGACAAGGTTCCAATAGCTTGAACTTGTTGCAATGCATGTTTCAGCGGACTTAATTTCAAAAGCCTTCGTTGTGTTGGAACCCTTGTGAACAGTAATAGTGATAGTTGTAGCATTGCCTGCACCCGTTTTTGTGAGTTCGAGATAAGGGTCGGTTGCCCAAACTCCATCCGAAGTGTATTCGAATTTAGTAAGGAACTTGTCATGTTGGTAATAGACCGTTTTATAGGTATTTTCCTTATAATTTTCCAACTCAAAATCATACTCAGTCCCCGCAATGGTAATATCGGGGTCAATGCTACTCGCCAGGGCGGTGGTGGGGAGTAGGACAAAGACTAAAGCCAGCGCGAGCAGGGCGCTGAGCAGGCGTTTTTTCATGGGGGTGGGCCTCCTTTTCATTTTTCTTAAAATTGTGGTTTTACTGGGCGCAGAGGCCCTACTTTCGACCCCCATAATACCCCCTAAAAGGGGGTATTTTTCGCCCAGGGGGCGAAATGCGGGCAAAGCGGTGTGAATTGCAGAAACGCCCTAAAAAGTGCACAAAAAGCCCCCGCGATGGAAGGCTTTTTGCTAAGAATGGGAATATATGGCATTCTCAAATATTATTAACCGTTACATAATGCCGCCGGCGGTGGAGGTATAGACGCCCAAGATGAAGGCCACAATGCACAGCACGGCGCAGACGAGGGTATCGGTTTTCTTTTGGCGGGCCATCAGCTTGGCCAGCAGGGCATCGTAGTTTTCGCGGTTTTGGTCGTAATCCGGCTGGGCGGCCAGGGTCTCTTCCATCTTTTTGCCGTACAGGCGGTAATCCGCATAGGTAAGGGCGGGCATAAGCACGATGAAAAGCAGGAAAAACAGCATGGCTGGTGCCTCCGTTCTATTGGGATAAGATGCAGGGAAGCTCCGGCCGGAAAACCGACCGGAGTATGGCCCGTGCTAAATTCTGGAATCAGTGCAGCAGTGCATTGGGCAGCACGGTGACGATGCCGGGGATGTAGGTGAAGAGGAACAGATCGACGATGAGAACCGCCAGGAAGGGCAGTACCTGCCGGATGACCTTCTCCAGGCGAACTTCGCAGATGCTGGAGGAGACGAAGAGGTTCATGCCGATGGGCGGGGTGATCTGGCCGATGGAGAGGTTGATGATCATGATAATACCGAAGAAGGTCTTATCGATGCCATAGGCGCTGATCAGCGGAACCAAAACGGGGGTGAGCAGGGTGATGGCGGCGACATTATCCAAGAGGGCGCCGGCCACAAACAGCGCCAGGTTAACGAGCAGCAGAACGACAGCGGGGCTATTGGTAATGCCGCTGATGGCAGCAACGATCTGATTGGGGATCTGCTGCATGGTGAGCATCCAGCCGAATACGGCAGCCGCACCGATGAGGAACAGGATCATAGAGGTGCTGACGCCGGTCTTGACGCAGGCCTCATAGGCTTTCTTGATATTGAGCTGCTTAAACACAAAGTAGCCAATGATGAAACCGTACAGAACGGATACGCCGGCGGCTTCGGTAGCGGTGAACTTGCCGCTGTAAATACCGCCCAGGATGATGACCGGGGACAGCAGCGCCAGGAAGCTCTGAATAACGATCTTGGCCTTGCTCTGGGTATGGAACTCAGCGATATCCAGCTCGGAGGTGCCGTAGCCGTTTCTCTTGGCGCGGAAGTACTCGACGACCATAAGGCTGAGGCCCATGATGATGCCGGGGATGATACCGCCGGTGAACATCTCCAGGACGGAGACATCGGCGACGATGGCATACATGAGCATGGTGCCGCTGGGAGGAATAATGAGGCCCAGCAGACCGGAGGAAGCGATAACAGCTGCGGTGTATTCTTTCTTATAACCGGCTTTTTCCATGGGCTCTACCATGATGCCGCCGATGGCAGCGGCCGTAGCGGTAGCGGAACCGGAGATAGCGCCGAAGAACATGCAAGCCAAAGTGGTGACCATGGAAAGGCCGCCTTTGAACCGGCCTACCACACGGTTGGCCAGGTAGATGAGCTTATCGGAAACACCGCCCAGGGTCATGACTTCACCGGCCAGGGTGAACATGGGAATAGCCAGCAGAGAGAACTTGCTGACGCCGCTGAGGAGCTTCTGGGTGATGATAAGCGCATTGAGAGTGCCGCCCTGCAGAATGGTGAGCAGAGAGGCGGTGCCCATCGCCATGCCGATAGGAACAGCGATAAGGAGCAGAATGCCGGTGGAAATCAACAGGAATGCAGTCATGCGGTGACTTCCTCCTTTCCTTTTTTGGCGAAGAGATCAGCGAAGCGGTCTACAATGAGGAGGATGAAGTTAAGGATCATGCCAACGGCACCAATGCCTACCACAAAGTAGTACCAGCCATAAGTGATGGGAGAAGAGCCAACAATAACATGCATATTCTCGCCTGTCATCTGGAAGGCCTGGGAGGTAACGACCACCAGGAACGCAATGCTGATGAGATCAGCAATGATGAGGATGACTTCGGTGAGCTTTTTGGGCAACAGATCCACGAAGAATTCCAAGCGGATCTGTTTATTATTGGCCGTAGCAGTGCAGGCCCCCAGGAACACACTGCAGATTAGCAGGAATACGATGAGATCCTGCGACCAAGGCAGTGGAACGAACGCGATAAAGCGGGAAATGATCTGCAGCAGCAGAACCAGGAACATGGCGACCATGACAATGCCCAAAAGGAGATTGCAGACCTTGTTGAAGGCTCCGACCGCAGCTTTCAGCGTTTTACGGAACATAGAATTACTCCTTTACTGATAAGAGAACTTGAGGAGGGGCAGAGTCGGGCGGGTGTGCCCGGCTCTGCCGTGGAGATGACTCAATCAGTTAGCCTTTCAGCTGGTTGTACAGGGCGGTGAACTCATCACCGTACTGCTTGCAGTAGGACTCGGTTACAGGAGCCAGAGCCTCTTCGAAAGCGGTCAGATCGGGATAGGTGATGGTAACGCCCTGCTCCTCGATGAACTTGAGGTCGGAAGCTTCGGACTCGGAAACGGTCTTAACATCAGCAGCGCAAACTTCCTTGGCAGCATCCAGCAGGATCTGCTGCAGCTCGGGAGACAGGCTATCGAACTTGGCCTTGTTCATGATGAGGGGCTCGGAAACATACTGATGATGGGTAACAGCTAGATACTTTTGAACCTCATAGAACTTACTGCCGATGATATTGGAGGTGGGGTTTTCCTGAGCGGAAACGATGCCAGTCTGCAGACCGCTGTAAGTATCACTCATGGAAAGGGTGGTGGGGTTGGCGTTCAGGGCGGTCAGCATATCAGCGATGAGCTTAGCGGAGCCGACGCGAACCTTCAAGCCGGAGAAATCGGCGGGGCTGTTGATCTCGTTATTGGAGGTAACAACACGGAAGCCATTGGCAGCCCAGCCCAGGATGGTCATGCCCTGCTTTTCGATAGCGGTATTGAGGGTAGCAGCTACATCGCTATCAGCGAAGGTGAGAACATGATCCCAGGAAGTGAACGCATAGGGCATAGCGATAACATTGAACAGCGGATCATAGTTGGCGAGGTAAGCATCGGGATCCAGAACCATATCCTGGGTACCGGACTTAACGGACTCCAGCATCTCGGAGCCGGAACCGAGCTGCTCGGCGGGGAAGATATTGATGATGAGCTGTCCATTGGACTTCTCTTCAACAATCTTCTTGAAGGATTCAGCGAGGACCTGATAATGGTGATCGGTGTTGTTGGTGTGGCCCAGGCTCAGCTGAATGGCCTTAACATCGTTGCCAACATTGTTGTTGTCGCCGTTGCTATTGCCGCAGGCAACCAGGGTCAGGATCATAGCCAGTGCCATAATCAGTGCGATGATACTTCTTTTCATGATTTTCTTCCTTTCTTTTTTGTCCGAATTTTTATCTCATGTGATCTCTCACATATGACCTAATTATACCGCAACCGTGCGGGAAGGAAAGCCGGGAATTAACGGCATCTTAGCCGTGGCAGGCCAGCGCCATACTGCCGCCCAGATGGGCGTGGATCTCCTCGCACATATCGCGGGCGGTCTGGGTGAGCATTTCCAGGTTATAACCGGTGTGAATGCCCATCTTCTCGCACATATTTACGAGGTCTTCGGTGGCGATATTGCCCTTGGCGCCAGGGGCGAAGGGGCAGCCACCCATGGCCGCCAGGGAGGCATCAAAGTGGGTGACGCCTTCTTCCAGGGCTACAAAGGCATTGGCAATGCCCATACCGTGGGTATCGTGCAGGTGAGCACAGATGTGATCCGCGCCGACCAGGCCAATCATGTGGCGGAGGACTTCCCGGGTGTGGGTGGGGGTGGAGATACCGGAGGTATCGGCCAGGCCAAAGTACTCCACACCGACGCTGTGGGCCTCTTCTACGATCCAATCCAGACGCTCCAGCGGGATCTCATCACCGAAGGGAGAACCGAACACGCAGGGCAGAGCCAACTGGATGCGAACATCGCCGGTCTGCTGGGAAGCCAGCTCCTTGAACTGAGCCATGCTTTCCTGAATGGTACGGCGAGAATTGCGGAGGTTGTGCTCCTCGCTGGCGCTGACCACGAAGGACAGCATGTGGGAGCCGGCCGCGACGGCGTCATCGGCGCCGCGCTTATTAAGGGCCAGGGTGCTGAGGGTGCAGCCTTTTTCGGCGGCGTAGGGCTTGATCGCTTCAAACACGGCGGCCGCATCGGCCATCTGGGGCATGACCTTGGGATTGACGAAGCTGGTAACTTCCAGCTCCTTGGCGCCGCAATCGATCATACGGCGGATGTACTTGATCTTGACATCGGTGGGAATGAACTCCGCATGATTCTGCCAACCATCACGGGGGCAGCATTCCTGGATATAGACCTCTTTAGGAAGTGGCATGAACTTGTACCCTCCTTGTCAGTTATCAGTTGATGACGCCTTCGGCACGGAACGCTTCGAGCTGTTCCTTGGTGAAGCCGAGGGACTCAAAGATCTCTTCGTTGTTTTCGCCCAGATCCGGAGCGGCCTTGTAATAAACACAGGGGGCTTCCTCCATCTTGAGGGGGTTACCAATGACGGTCAGCTCCTTGGGAGCATCGGGGTGCTTAACCGGCGCAGGGACCTTGACGAGCATCTCACGCACTTCCACGATGTTCTTATCGTTGGCGGCCTGCTCGCAGTTATAAATGGGCGCTACAGGGATACCTGCCTCATCGATGATCTTGCAGACCTCGGAAACGGTTTTATCGGCAGTCCACTTTTCGATGATCTCCTTGAGGGAATCCGCGTTCTTCTTGCGGGACTCGGTATCGCAGTACAGGGGATCCTGGGCCAGTTCCGGCATACCCATGGCAGCGGAAAGCTTTTCAAAATGCTTATCGGTGCCGGAGGCGATGACGAAATAATCGTCCTTGGCCTTGAAGGAATCATAGGGTGCAGAGGTGATGTACTTATTGCCGGTCTTGACGGGGCTGACACCGGTGTAAACATACTGCATCATCTTGGCTTCCATGCCGGAGAAGATGGAATCGACGAGGGCGACATCGATGTGGTTGCCTACGCCGGTTTTTTCACGGTTATACAGAGAAGCGCAGATGGCGAAGCCGGCATTCAGACCGCCGAACAGGTCACCAATGGCCATACCGGCACGGGTGGGCTCGCTGCCCGGCCAGCCGGTGATGCTCATGCTGCCGCCCATAGCCTGGCCGATGAGGTCGTAGCCGGGACGATTGGCATTGGGGCCATACTGGCCAAAGCCGGAGATAGAAGCATAAACCAGGCGCGGATTCAGCTTTTTGCACTCTTCATAGCTGAAGCCCAAACGGCCCATAACACCGGGACGGTTGTTTTCCAGCAGTACATCAGCGCTCTTTACCAATTCGCTGAACAGTTTTTTTCCGTCCTCTGTTTTGAGGTTGATGGCAACACCGCGCTTATTGCGGTTCAGATTCTGGAAATACATGCTCAGTCCACTATTTTTTTCCAAAGGGCGCGCATTGCGGACGAAGTTGCCGCCGGTGGTCAGGTTTTCCACCTTGATAACATCGGCGCCCATATCGGCCAGATACATACCACAGTACCGCAAGCTGCAAGGTCACTGGATTATCGAAATGTCGGAAATGATGGCAACCGCCAACGCCAAGAGCATTGAGGAAATCAAGTCATTTTTAAGCCGGCAGAAAGAGGTTTACAAGATACCCTATGAAACCCACCCGGCAGACCGCCCCCGTCAGTGCGTGTTTGGCGGCACTTCCAATGCCCTTGACTTCCTGCCCCTTGACCGTTCCGGCAACCGCCGCTTTATCCCCGTCATGGTGTACCCGGAGCAAGCCGAGGTTCACATTTTGGAGGACGAAGCTGCTTCCAGAGCCTATATCGAGCAGATGTGGGCGGAAGCGATGGAGATTTACCGAAGCGGCAGGTTCAAGCTGGCTTTCAGCCCCGCCATGCAGCGGTATCTCAAAGAACACCAGCGGGATTTTATGCCGGAGGACACCA
>ENA-OUQK01001651-OUQK01001651.1-human-gut-metagenome-genome-assembly--contig:-NODE-1651-length-10794-cov-3.688146_pt1 | contig 10794 bp, 7 predicted proteins | sample MGYA00237954_ERZ548842 | MGnify/ENA primary metagenome ERZ548842 (study PRJEB26490, sample SAMN05194704) | human gut metagenome | biome: terrestrial biome; feature: human-associated habitat; material... | reverse complement strand
GCGCAGGATCGGCGTCCGGACCGTTTTTCAGGATCTTTCCGGATGCGCTGACCTGGAGCGTTCCGCTGGAATCCGTCACATTAAACGCCGGCGTGCTTGGTGTCACGGTAATGACCAGCTTGTCGGGAAAGTTTTTCTGAATGGAAACGCTGTCCACGAACACCATCCGTGCCAGGATGTTCTGCTCCACCTCATCCCGGTTGAGCCGCATCATATTGTCACCGGTATGTACGCCGGAAGCATCCGCAATGTCCTCCGCCGTGTATTGGGGCGCATCGCCTGCGATTTCAATAGTCGCAATGTTGAAAAACACTGTCATTGAAAGGGAAACGCCCACACCGATCACCAGCGCCGCCACCAACAGCCCGTACAGCGGACGCATCCGGTTTCTGCGCCGTCTGCGCTTGGGACTCGTCTGGCTCTGGATCTCTGTTTTTTCCACATCCTGCATCGTTTCAGCTCCTCATTTCCTTTCTGAAAAGTTCATTCCACCCGTGTGATCCTTGCGCCCACACCTTGCAGCACCGTCTCGATCGACTCGTATCCCCGGTCGATGTGGGAGATCTGCCGCACCTCTGTTTTTCCCTGTGCGCCCAGCCCGGCAAGCACCATGGCTGCGCCGCCACGCAGATCTGTTGCCGCCACCGATGCACCGCTCAGCGAGCGCACCCCGGTGACCACGGCGATCCTGCCGGACACGTGGATCTTTGCCCCCATTTTCACCAGGGCATCCACATGACGGTAGCGGTTCTCGAAGATATTCTCTTCCAGGACGCTGACCCCGTTCGCCAGACTCAGCATCGCCATAAAGATCGCCTGGGCATCTGTGGGAAAGCCGGGATGCGGCATGGTACGGATAGACGGCACCGCTTTCAGCCGGCGTGGTGCAAGCAAGTGCAGCCGATCCGGTTCGGGAAATACCCGGCAGCCGGTCTGTTCCAGCACCGGGAGCATATTCTCCATGGGCTGGGTGTTCACCCCACGCAGGCACACTGTACCGCCGGTGATCGCCGCCGCACCCAGATAGGTCACGCCGGCAATGCGGTCGGGCATAATGGCATATCTGCCGCCTTTCAGCCGTTCCACGCCACGGATGACCAGAGTGCTTTCCCCGTCTCCGGCGATGTCTGCGCCGCAAGTGCGCAGGAATGCCGCCAGGTCGCAGATCTCCGGCTCTCTCGCCGCATTGTGCAGCACCGTTCTGCCCTCTGCCAGCACCGCCGCCAGCATCACGTTTTCTGTCGCTCCCACCGAAGGGAACGGCAGGTGTATGGCTGCGCCGTGCAGTCCCTCCGGTGCGGTGCAATCCAGCTGTCCCCCATGTACAGAAAAATGTGCGCCCATCTGCCGCAGGGCATCCAGGTGCATATCAATGGGACGGGGACCCAGCTCACAGCCGCCGGGATAGGACAGGTGGCAGCTGCCGGAACGCCCCAGCACAGCGCCCAGAAAAATGATGGACGAGCGCATCTCCTGCATCAGCGCCTCCGGAATGGTATCCGAGCGCAGATCTCTGACCTGCACCGTCACCGTGTGTTCCTGTATCATACAGCGGCAGCCCAGATGGGTCAGAATTCGGCAGGCGGCAAATACATCCGTCAGCCTGGGGCAATTTTCCAAAGTCGTCTCGCCGTCACAGAGCAGCGTCCCCGCCAGAATCGGCAGGGCGCTGTTTTTCGCCCCGTGCAGAAAGATCTCACCCTCCAGCGGTATGCCACCTTCGATCACCAGTTTTTGCAATCCGCATCACCTCTTTTTATTTCAGTGTATGCGGTTTCGGCAAAATTGGTGAAACCGGGTTTATTTTGTCTTTTGATACAGCGCAGAGACCACATTCCAGATACGCTCATCCGTGTCGGAGATCTCCAGCGCCTTGGCGTTCTGCCCCATCTCCGTGAGACGGCTGCGGTCCTGGTACAGCTTTTCGATCTCCTGGATGATCCGCTCCGGGGACGCATCCTTCTGCTCAATGACGATAGCAGCGCCGGCATCTCCCAGCACATTGGCGTTGTGCAGCTGGTGATTGCCTGTCACGATGGGCGACGGGATCAGAATAGAACCTCTTCCGGCTGCCTCCAGCTCTGCCAGCGTGGACGCACCGGAGCGGCAGATCACCAGATCTGCTGCCGCCAGACACACATCCATATCATTGATGTATTCCGTAATGCGCAGCCGGTCGCTCTTCATGGGGATGCCGGCATCTGCCATGGCTTTGGGGAAAGATTCCTTTCCCATGCCGCCGTAGCCGTGGATATGGTTGATCGCCATACCCTTTTCCGTGTGCCACGGAATCACCTTTGCCATTGCCTCATTGATGCAGCCTGCACCCAGACTGCCGCCGAAGGACAGGATGCACATTCCGTCATCAAAGCCCAGCTTTTTCCGGGCTGCGGCTCTGTCCATGCCGGCGATGCCGCCACGCACCGGGAGTCCGGTGACGGTATAGGCACAGTCCGGGTGGAGATAATCCAGCGCCTTTTCCACGGTGAGCATCACGTGATCGACTTCCTTTGCCAGCATCTTATTGGTAACGCCGGGGAATGCGTTCTGCTCGTGAATGGCGCAGGGAATGCCCATATGCGCCGCAGCGTGGAGAATCGGTCCTGCCACATAGCCGCCTGTGCCGATGGCAATGTCCGGCTGGAACTGTTTCAAGATCTGCTTGGCACGGTGCTGGGATGTTGCCAGATAATACGCCGCCCTGCAGTTCCGCTTGATGTTCTTCCAGTTCAGCTTGCGCTGAAATCCGGCAACGTGCATGGTCTCCAGGGCATAGCCTGCCGCCGGGACAAGGCGAGCCTCCATGCCGTTCGGCGTTCCCACAAAGAGGAACTCTGCCGAGGGGTCATGCTGTTTGATAATGGATGCAATGGCGAGCGCCGGGTTGATATGACCGCCCGTGCCGCCGCCTGCCAATAATACTTTCATGCGTTACCTCCCTGGAGCTGTTCCGTGGTCTCCTCTGCCGGCTTTGCCGCCGGTGCTTTTGCACCCACACGATACCGCACACGGGAGATGTTCAGAACGATGCCCATTTCTGCCAGCTGTAATATCAGCGCCGTACCGCCGTAGCTGAAAAACGGCAGGCTGATACCAGTATTCGGAATCAGATTGCTGACAACTGCAATGTTGAAAAATGCCTGCAGGCCGATGTGCGAGGTCAGACCGATCGCCACCAGCATCCCGAACTTGTCACGGGCGTGCATGGCGATGTGGAATCCACGGATGACCAGCAGCGCAAAAAGCAGCACCACAGTCAGCGCTCCCACCAGACCAAGCTCTTCGCAGACAATGGAAAAGACGAAGTCGTTTTTCGTCTCCGGCAGATACAGATACTTCTGCCGGGATTCGCCCAGACCCAGACCGAACAGTCCGCCCGAGCCAATGGCAATCAGAGACTGACAGGTCTGCCAGGTGTCGCCCAGGCTGTCGGAGAACGGGTCTCGCCAGGAGGCGATACGCTTTCCGATATACTCATAGTGTCCGGACATCAAAAAGCCGATGAGCAGCGCCCCACCCAGCGCCACAGCGCCCAGGATCAGAAACTGCTTGATATCTGCGCCGCCCACGAAGATCAGAATGATGCAGGTCATGGCAATCAGAACAGTAGCGGAAAGGTGCGGTTCCTTGATGAGCAGCGCCGCCGGCACAGCCATGGCAAACAGCAGCGGCAGCAGTCCCTTGCGGAACGACCGCATATTGGCATAGTTCTTCTCGATCACATAGGAAAAGAAAATGACAATGCCGATCTTCATGACCTCAGACGGCTGGAAGTTAAAGCTGCCAATGGCGATCCATCGGGTCGCACCGCCGTCCGTGACGCCGATGCCCGGCACAAATACCATAATCAGCAGCAGGATGGGCAGGACATAGGCACACACGGCAATGAATTTCTTCTGGAGAAAATGATAGTCGATGAGACACAGCACACACATGATGACCAGTCCCACCACTGCGTTTTTGATCTGGCTGACAGCATAATATGTGCCGTCACGTCCTTCTGCGATCGCCCAGGCATAGCTGGCGGAAAACATCATGACGATGCCCATGACCAGCAGGGCGATCACGATGAGAAAGAACGCCAGATCCACTTCGCCGTACCGCACATTGCGCTGCCACAGCGGAAGGCTGAACCGCATCTTCTTTTTTGTTCCGGCAACTTTTGGTTCTGCCATATGCAACCTCCTTTGGTTCTGCCGCTTATAGGATCACCAGCAGCAGTCCGCACAGTCCGGCGATCGCACCGAACAGAGAAAATGTAATCACGATCTTATATTCGCTGAATCCGCTCATCTCGAAGTGATGGTGGATCGGCGTCATCTTGAAGATACGGCGGCCTTCGCCGTACTTCTTCTTGGTATACTTGAAATAGGTCACCTGGATCATAACGGAAAGCGCCTCCAGGATATACACCAGCGCCACCAGGATCATGGTGAGATGCTGGTGGGTCGCCAGACCGATGGCTGCCACAGAGGCACCCAGGTACATGGAACCGGTGTCACCCATAAAGCACTTTGCCGGGTGGAGATTCCACACCAGAAAGCCCAGACAGCCGCCTGCCAGCGCCATGGTATACAACGTGTAGTCCTCCATCTGGAGCTTGCTGCAAACCAGGGTGAAGATGAGCATTGCCACCAGCGTCACCGTGCCGCAGAGTCCGTCTACGCCGTCGGTCAGATTGACCGCATTGGTGAGATACAGGATGACCAGCACCATCAGCGGATAGTAGAACCACTTGATGTCGAAGGAGGTGAATCCCAGCCCGATGGTGGTGTCACGGTCGCCCAGCCAGTACATTGCCGCCAGCCACAGCACCGCAGCCACCACCTGCAAAACGATCTTCTGCATGGGTTTCAGACCCTCGTTCTGTTTCTTGGCAACCTTGGCGAAGTCGTCGATAAAGCCGATGACACCGAACAGCAGGCAGAACAGCAGACAGCTCAGCACACGCAGCGCCTCACGGTCGCTGAACGGGGAGACGAAGTCAGTCATGCCGAACAGACGGTACAGCACATAGCCCACGCCGGTCGCCACGATGCTGCCCACGATGAACAGGATGCCGCCCATGGTGGGGGTTCCCTGCTTGTTTGCGTGCCAGCTGGGACCGAAGTTGACCTTGATGGGCTGCCCGAATTTCAGCTTGTGCAGCCATGGCAGCAGCGCCTTTCCGCCCAGTGCGGCAATGACAAACGCCAGCAATCCTACGAGAATGTTAATCCAGAACGGCATGATCCGTTTCCTCCTCCTGCTCAAAAATTACGTCAATACAATCTTCCAGGTGCATCCCTCGGCTCGCCTTGAATAAGATCACATCACCCGGACGGAGATACTGCCGGATCACACGGCACAGTTCCCGGCGATCCTCGGTATGATACACAGCGACTTCCTGCATGGCAGCACGCTGTGCCAGATAAAACGATTCCTTTCCGAAACAGAACAGAGCGTCCACCTCGCTGTTTGCCGCCATATCGCCTACCAGCGTATGGAGCTGACGGGACATCTCGCCCAGTTCCAGCATATCGCCCAGCACAGCGACCCGTCTGCCCTTACAGGGCAGGTCACGCAGCACGGTCAGCGCCGCCTTCATGGAGTCCGGGCTGGCGTTGTAACAGTCCGCAATAATGGTATATGCGCCCCTGCGGTAAATATTCTGGCGCAGTCCCACGGTGTGATACTGTGCCAGCGCCTTGCAGATCTGCTCCGGCGCAATGCCTGCCAGCCGTCCCACACAGAATGCCGCCAGCGCATTCATCGCATTGTGATCCCCGGCACAAGGCAGTTCCACCGGATAGGTCTTTCCGTCCTCTGTCCGGATGGAAAAGGCGGTGGACTGTGCCTGGCGCTGGATCTCCACAGCACGGACATCTGCCTTATCGCTGTGCATTCCGTAGGTAATGACCGGACGGGACAGTTCCTTTTTCAAAGGCGCAAGCAGGGGATCGTCGCCATTTACCACCAGCGGCGCATCCTCTGCCATGCCGTCCTGGATCTCCAGCTTTGCCTGGCGGATGCCCTCCTGTGTCTTGAGGTTTTCAATGTGCGAATAGCCGATGTTGGTGATTACGCCGATGCACGGCTCTGCCGTCCGGGAAAGGCGGCTGATCTCGCCGAAGTGGGACATTCCCATTTCAATGACGGCTGCCTCGTGGCTGTCCTCCAGCCCGAACAGGGTCTTGGGGAGACCGACCTCGTTGTTGAAGTTCCCCTGGGTTTTCAGGGTGGCATACTGGGATTCCAGCACGCAGGCGATCATCTCCTTGGTGGTCGTCTTTCCCACACTGCCGGTGATGCCCACCAACGTGGGGTGGAACTTCTCCCGATAAAACCTTGCAATTTGCAGCAGCGCTCTGCCGGTATGCTTTACCACCAGGCACGGACAGCCCTCGATGGGCTTTTCCGTGACCGCAGCCACAGCCCCTGCCTTGATCGCCTGCTTCACGAAATCGTGCGCATCGAACTTTTCTCCACGCAGCGCCACGAACAGACAGCCCTGCGGCAGGTCACGGGTATCGGTGCTGACGCAGGTGATCTCTGCCTCTGTCGGCACATCACAGCCCAGCACATCTTTCAATTCTGACAACATCCAAGGTTTCATCGCATTCTCCCCCAGTTTCCTTATCGCTCCGGAACAAGCGGCAGACAGTCACGCACGATCTCCCGTTCGTCCATATGAATATGTACACCGTTTTTCAATACCTGATAGTCCTCGTGACCCTTTCCGGCGAGAACGATCACATCGCCCGGGTGTGCCATCTGCATACTCCGCAGAATAGCATCCTTCCGGTCGATCACCACCTCATACGGCACATCGCTGCCCTCCAGTCCGGTGAGGATGTCGGCAACGATCGCCTCCGGCTCTTCATCTCTGGGATTATCCGAGGTGATGACCAGAAAGTCCGCATACTTTGCCGCAGCCTTCGCCATCTTCGGACGCTTTGTGGCATCCCGGTTGCCGCCGCAGCCGAACAGACAGATCAGTCTGCCCTTCGTGTATTCCTTTACGCTCCGCAGGATGTTTTCCACTGCATCGGGCGTGTGGGCATAGTCGCAGATCACGGTAAAGTCTCTGCCGGTGGGGATCACCTCACAGCGTCCCCGGACACCGGTGCAGGTCTCCAGCGCCGTGCGGATCTCCCGCATGGACAGCCCCACGGCATGGCAGGATGCCACCGCCGCCAGGGCGTTGGACACGTTGAACATTCCGGTCAGATGCAGGTTCACCGGATAGGACTTTCCGCCGCAGCACAGCCAGAAGCTCGTGCCGTCTGCCCGGAGCTTGATGGCGTCTGCATAGAAATCCGCCTGGCTGCTGCTGCCGTAAGAGATCCTGGGACAGGTCACTTCGCCGTACAGTCGCTTGCCGTATTCGTCATCTGTATCAATAATGGCAGTGTCACACCGCTGGAACAGCAGTTTCTTTGCCTGGTAATAGTTTTCCATCGTGCCGTGATAATCCAGGTGATCCTGGGTCAGATTGGTGAACGCAGCTGCTGCGAAATGGGTCTCGCCGATGCGCTGCTGCACCAGACCGAACGAGGACACCTCCATGACCACATCGTCACATCCTGCCTCTGCCATTCTGGCATACAGCGCCATCAGATCATAGACGAACGGGGTGGTATTGTCCGTGTGGATAATCTCGTCTCCGATCTCGTTCTGGATCGTGCCGATCAGTCCCACCTTGTGTCCGTTTTCCGTCAGAATGTGCTTGATGAGATTGGTGATGGTGGTCTTGCCGTTGGTTCCGGTGACGCCGATGAAACGCATCTTCCGCTCCGGATGACCGAACCATGCGGCGCAGAGCTTTCCGTAGAGCGCACGGGTGTCCTCTGTCAGGATCTGCCGGTCGCCCAGCCCCAGGTCGTGGTCAGCCAGCACCGCTGCCGCACCACGTTCCAGCACGTCTTTCGCCGCCGTGTGTCCGTCAAAGCGTTCTCCACGGATGCAGGCGAACAGCATTCCCGGCTGTACCTTTCTGGAATCGTCTGTCAGTCCGGTGATCTCCATATCCGGCAGACTGGTTTTCGCATTGTTTTCCAAAAGCGCATATAACTGCATTTCTCTCATCCTTTCTGTGTGTGAAGGTATGAACTCCGGACAGTGCCGCCTAAAACCTGTGCGGCGCTGCCTTTAATCGGTCGCCTCTCCGGCGGACAGGGTCAGTGTGATGGAAGAGCCACGCTGTAGCTGTGTGCCTTCCCTGACAGACTGGCTCTTGACCAGTGCGCCCTCACTGCTTGCGGACGCACCCATCAGCGCATAGTTCAGCCCGTAATAGGACAGGGTCTCGTTTGCCTGGGATGCGGTCATGCCGATCAGATTCGGCACGGTGACCAGGTCACGTGTGGTGGTCTGCTCTGTATACAGCAGCACCTTTCCGCCCTTGGCAACGCTTGTGCCGGTGGTAGGCGACTGGGAAACTACTGTCGAGCCGCTGCCCACAACTTCATAGGTCAGTCCCATCTGTTCCAGCGTTGCCTGCGCATTTTCGATCGTGGCATCCTGGAGCAGCGGAACAGCAACATTCATTTCCTTTGCCTCTTCGTCGGTATATTCCGGATAGAATCCCATATACGGCAGGATCTCCTCCATGATCTCCTGTGCATAAGGCGTTACGACCTTCGAGCCGTAGTAGCCGATCTCCGGATTCGGATAGTCCGCCTGGATCAGCATAATGAGTTCCGGATCATCTGCCGGCGCAAAGCAGCAGTACGATGCCACATAGTCATCTTCGATGTCCCGGGTGGCACGGATTTCTGCCGTACCGGACTTACCGCCGATGCGGTAGCCCTGGATATAGGCGTTATGCGACGGGTTGCCGGAAACTACTGCCTCCAGCTGTTCCCGTACCGTTTTCGAAGTTTCTTCCGAGATGATCTGCCGCTTTTCAGTAGTGGTATTTTGCAGGACTGTGTTGCCGCTGCTGTCTACGATATGGTCTACCACATAGGGCTGTACCACATAGCCGCCGTTGATGGCTGCCGCATAAGCGGTAATCAGTTCCAGTGCAGTGGTTTCATTGGTCTGTCCGAATGCGCCGGATGCCAGATCGACCTGTGTCATCTTGTCTTCCGGTACGCATACGCTGGCAACTTCACCCGGCAGGTCGATGCCGGTCTTTTCTGTCAGCCCAAAGCCCTGGAGATAATAGCTGAACTTCTGCACGCCCAGCCGCAGACCGATCTCCATAAACGCCGGGTTGCAGGAATTGGTCAGCGCCTGGGTAAAGGTCTGTGCGCCGTGACCGGAACGCAGCGAGCAGCCGATGTCCAGATCCTGTACCTTCAAAGAGCCGCTGCAATAAAAGCTGTCGTTGTTCAGATCGATCAGATTTTCCTCAAATGCCGACGCAGATGTGAAGATCTTAATGGTAGAACCCGGCGGGTTGATCTCACTGATTGCCTTGTTCCGCCACTGCTTTTCTCTTGCCTCCAGGTATGCGTCCTGGTATTCGCTCTCCGGCAGCTCTTTCAGCTGCGCCGCAACCACCGGGTCGTATATCTCCGACGGGTTGTTCAGGTCGAAGGAAGGACAGGTCGCCATAGCGTAGATAGCGCCGGTTTTCGGGTTCATGATAATGCCGGTGGCACGGTCATTGACCTCGAACTTTTCCACCATCTCGGACATACTCTTTTCCAGATAGTACTGCATGGTGGAATCCAGCGTCAGATACAGGGATGCGCCGTCCTTCGCCTCATAGGTGGTGGAATACCGATAGGGCATTTCCTCGCCGTTTGCCGCCTGTGCGGAAATGATTCTGCCGTCTACGCCGGACAGATATTCGTCATACTGATATTCCAGACCATACTGTCCGTCGCCGTCGCCGTTGGTAAAACCAATGACTGCCGCCGCCAGTTCATTCTGGGGATAATACCGCCGTGTGGTCGCCTCTGTTCCCACAAAGGTGAGCTTCAGCTTATCAAAATATGTGGTGATCTCGTCTGCCGTGTTCTTTTCCACCTGGGTTTGCAGGACGCAGTATCTGCCGTCCTTGGCAAGCGCCTCCTGCACCTTGGATGCGTCGATCTCCAGCTTTTCCGAGAGGAAAGAGACGATGGACTGTTCCAGCTGGGTCACGTCCACCAGGTTTGCCGCCTGTTCCCCCTTTTCCTCTGCCGCAGATTTTTTCTTGTCGTTGGACTTTTCGATCTCCTTGATCTCATCCCGATACAATTTCGGGTCAACATATATATTATATACCGTTGCGCTCCACGCCAGCGCCGTTCCGTTGGCATCATAGATGGCGCCACGGTTTGCGTCCAGGGTCATGGTCCCGAAGTGATAGTTGTTCGCCAGCGTCTCATACTTGGAATTGTCCACGATGGAGACCTTGAACAGCTTTCCGGCAACTGCTGCGCCCATTACCACCAGGACAGTCATGCTGACCGCTGCACGGCGGCGCATCACTGCGGACGCAGAACGTGGTGTCTTTTCCGGATTTTTTTTCTTTTCCTTGGATTCATTTATCATGCGCACGTTCGGCACACCTCCGTTTTTTCTGCAATTTTCCTCTGTTCCCGGTGTATTCTACAGAGCGCAATGCCTGCGTCCATGCCTATATAATAGAATCAGGCAGGGAATCGTTGCCATTACCCCGCCTGTTTCAACCGTCATCCGGGCATATTTCCACAGCGACGGAAATTTCCCATTTTGCAGCAACAGATTCCCTTGCTGCAAAACGTATGCAGGAATGGGGACACCGCCTTGCAACGGTCACCTGTCCGGCAGCCATATGATTGTCAGCCCGACTGTGTGCATTCCTACTCGGTAACTTTATGTGAACTAACAGCATTG
>ENA-OUQK01001646-OUQK01001646.1-human-gut-metagenome-genome-assembly--contig:-NODE-1646-length-10810-cov-3.426127_pt1 | contig 10810 bp, 14 predicted proteins | sample MGYA00237954_ERZ548842 | MGnify/ENA primary metagenome ERZ548842 (study PRJEB26490, sample SAMN05194704) | human gut metagenome | biome: terrestrial biome; feature: human-associated habitat; material... | reverse complement strand
GTTCTTAAACTGCTGAAGGCTCAGAAACCATATAAATGGATTAAAAGTTTTTTTGAAAAGAATAATTACATGCTTCAAGAAGATTCTGTTTTCAGCAGGGAGAAGTTGGAAGAACAGGTAAGATTCTTAAACTGTGCCCAAAAAGAGAATCAGATAGCATCAGAAAATGCTTATGTAAGTTTTAATAACTCAGAATTCACTATTGTGCCAGAAACGGAAGGCAACGAATTAAATACCAAAGAAGCTTATCAGATGATATGCAGGGCAATCGATAACGATGCGGCAGAGGTAAATCTGGAAAGTGATCCAAAGGCTTATAAGAAAGCAGATGTGACGAAAGAAAGTTCAGAACTTCAGAATATGGTAAATACATATAAGAACCTGACAAAAGCAAATATCACATATACATTTGGAGACGAAACGGTAACACTCGATGGGAATACCATCAAAAACTGGCTGCAGTTTGACGAGAAAGGGCAGCTGCTCCAGAATGATGAAGCCTTCCGGCAGCATGTAGTGGATTATGTGGCACAGCTTGCAGCAGATCATGATACAGTTGGCACTGAAAGACAATTTCAGACCATAAGCGGAAGGACAGTGTATGTATATGGCTCAGCCTATGGATGGAAGATTGATCAGGACAAGGAAGTAGCACAGCTCATGCAGGAAATTCAGTCAGGAACCCAGACAACCAGGGAACCGGTATATTCTATGAGGGCAAATGCACACGGGATCAATGATCTCGGAAATACATATATAGAGGTAGATCTTACAGAGCAGTATATGTGGTATTATCAGAATGGAAATATTATTTTCCAATCAGAAATCGTATCCGGACTGCCAAGCGATCCGGATAGAAAAACACCCCCTGGAATATTCACACTGAATTCAAAGAGCAGTCCGTCTGTGCTGCGAGGTGAAATGACAGCAAATGGAACATATTCTTATGAACAGCCGGTAACGTACTGGATGCCATTCAATGGAGGAATTGGCTTTCATGATGCAGACTGGCAGCCGTATTTTGGTGGTGACAGATATCTTACAGGTGGTTCTCATGGATGCATCAATCTTCCACCAGAAAATGCCGGACAGCTTTATAGTCTTATTCAGTATGATGTCCCGATAATCTGTTTTTACTAATTCTATATTCAAGATGTACAGGACAGGAGCTAAGTTGTAATGCAGCTGGCTCCTGTTTTTCATTGTCAACAGTATCAGCCTGACGCATGATCACCATTTCGGTAATCCAGAACAAAGCAGACTTGATGTGGAAGTGGAAGAGCGATTGGTAAAAGCTAGCAATCTCTTCCTTTCACAAAGAGTGAAGAAGAGAAGGCACATTAATGGGATTGACGTATCAATACTGGAACCATATAATGGGTACAAAGAAAAATTTATTTATGGAAATAAACACATTGACAGAGCATGCAAAAGTGCTGTGATTAAAGTTTAAAAAGAATCCTTATGAATATCATAAGTAATGCTGTCAAGTATAACAAAGAAAAAGGAGAGATACTGCTCAGCTATTATGAAACACAGGTGGATGACAGACATATACTGTTTGAGTTTCACTGCAAGGATACCGGAGTTGGAATGAGTAAAGAATTTCAGAACCATATTTTTGAACCATTTACTCAGGAAACAGGCGGTGCAAGATCTGTTTATGGAGGAACAGGTCTTGGTATGCCAATTACAAAAAAACTAATAGAGAAAATGAAAATTTTTCATAAACATTTATATCAAATTTTAATAATCCAACAAATATCAAAGATAATAATACTTCAAAGAATGCAGCAAATACATTATACACAATTGTATAGTAAACCGAATCAGAAATATTCTTTTTAAATAATGAAAAATACAATGATGTTATCATTATAATTATATTTAATAATAATCTTGATATTCCAGAAAAATGAAAACAACTTATAATTAAAAATACAGTATAAACACTTAAATATATTAATGTTTTTTTAACATTTAATTCTTCTTTTGAAAAATTTTTTATAGTCATCAATGATAATAATGCTGTTATAATCCCACTTAAAACTACATTTAATATGTTCATAAAATCACTCCTTAATTTTACTTTTATTGCTTGATGTTTTTTTTATAGAAGCAAGTATTTTATATAATACTGATAATAAATTTTGTTCATAATTTTCAAATTTTGATATAAAATCAAATAACATCAATTTAGATTTTAAAGTATATGGTAAATAATCTATATATGAAGTTGATATTATAATAAAACTATCCAAATCTTTTTTTCTTATTTCAGCTGCTATATCAAGGCCAGAAACATCTTCTAATTCTATATCCAAAATATATATTATCTGACCAATATTTGAATTCATTAATTCCTTTAATTCTTCTGAAAAACTACTAAATGAATATACTCTATAATTTATATTATTTTTAAACATAACACTATTAATTATATCTATATTTTTCTGTAAAATAACTTTATTGTCTTCACATACTACAAAATTTAACATCTTGCTCCTCCTATTTTTTACAAGCAAGATAATTATACCATATTTTACCAATTTTTGATTAAATATAAAGAAAAAAGAAAGATTTTTTTACTCATTATCTTCCTCTTTTTCATTTTTGTTCTTTTCTCTATTTTTATGTTTTAAATCATCTTTTATTGTTTTTCTATCAAAAAGTATATCTGTTGTTAATACGAACCATACAACAATAACTAATAAAACAGCATAAATAATTTGTCCAAGCTTTGCATTTTTTACAACATATACAACCGAAGCAAATGAAAATAATATGTTTATTAAATATATTATTAAAACTGTTTTTACTTGACTTGATGTCATTTGAAGTAATTGATGATGTATATGTTTTTTATCACCTTTTGTTGGCGACTGTCCTTTAATTAATCTTCTTGTTATAGCAAAGAATGTATCTAGTATTGGAATTGCAAGTATTAATATTGGGACTACAAATGAGGTAATTGTTACATTTTTAAATCCAAGCAAGGATATAACCGCTATCATATAACCTAGAAACATTGAGCCACTATTTCCTAAAAATATTTTTGCTGGGTGAAAATTATGTACTAAAAATCCTAAAGTTGCACCTATCATTATTAATGATAATGAAGCATCAAGACCATTATATATACCAGTATAACCTATTATTACTGAAATAGTTACAAAGAATATTGTTGCTATACCACCTGCAAGTCCATCAAGACCATCTATAAAATTTAAACAATTCATAAGTGCGACTATAAAGATTATAGTAATATATGGTGCAAATACACCAAAATTTAAATATATACCATATGCTGATACATCTTGCATAACAATATTTCCATAGAATACAACTACTACTGCACTTGCAATTTGTCCAACAAATTGAACAGATGCTGGAAGTCTTTTTATATCATCAAATATGCCAAATATTAATATTATTATTCCACCAATTAATATTGATATCATTTGTGGAGTTTGAATGCAAAAAAGCATATATCCTAATAAAAATCCTGTAAATATGGCAAGTCCTCCAAGTTTTGGCATAACTTTATCATGTATATGTCTTCCACCTGGAATATCAACTGCACCTATATATACGGCAAGCTTTTTTATAAATGGAATTAAACATGCTACAAATAAAAATACAATTGAAATTATTTTTAGATTATTCAATAAACTACTACTCATTTTCTCACCTACTAATAGAATTATAACACATATACAAATGAAAAAAAATAAGTATTTAACTTATTTTTCAAGTAATTTAATATTATCAAGCATGATTGCAGTTCCATCAACAACACATGTAAGTGGCGAATCTGCTATCTTTATTGGTACTTTTAATTCTTCTTCAAGTAGTTTTTTTAATCCTGTTAACAATGCTCCTCCACCTGTAACAACTATACCTTTTGTAACTATATCTGCTGATAATTCAGGTAATGTTTCTTCTAATACTGATTTTGTAGCAAGTACTATTTTATGAACAGAATCTTTTAAAGATTCTTCGATTTCTTTTGAATTTACAGTAATAGAATTTGGTAATCCTGTTACCATATCTCTACCTCTAATAGTCATCTTTTCTTTTTTTTCTTCTGGATAAACAGTACCTATTTTTATTTTTACATCCTCTGCTGTTCTTTCACCAATAATCAATTTATATTTGTTTTTTACATACTTTATTATATCTTGATCAAATAAATCTCCAGCAACTCTTATTGACTTACTATTTACTATATCTCCTAATGAAAGAATTGCTATATCTGTTGTTCCTCCACCAATATCAATAACCATACTTGCTGATGGGGCACTTATATCAAGTCCTGCACCAACTGCTGCTACTTTTGGCTCTTCTTCAACAAATACTTTTTTTGCTCCTGCACTCTCAGCTGCTTCCCTAATTGCATTTCTTTCTACTTTAGTTATATTTGATGGACAACAAATTAAAATTCTAGGTCTAGTAAATGTACCCTTTGCTTTTATTTTTTTTATAAAACTATTAAGCATTGCTTCTGTTAGTTCAAAATCTGCAATTACACCGTCTTTTAGTGGTCTAATTGATCTAATTTTACCAGGAGTTCTACCTAACATCTTATGAGCTTCTTCACCTACTGCAAGAACCTTTTTTGTTTCAGTTTCAATTGCTACTACACTAGGTTCATTTATGACAATACCTTGTCCTTTTACATATATTAAAACATTTGCTGTTCCTAAATCTATTCCTATATCTTTACCTAGCAAGATATCATCCCTTTCTTAATTTTTCATATTTTATTTTAGTTGCATATCCTCCATTAATATGTCTTACTTCTAAATGTTTTTGTAATATTTTATTTACTTTATTAAATAAATTATTATCAATATCATAAAGCCTTTCATGTAAATCTTTATGAACTGTACTTTTACTTACATTCATTTTTTTTGCTATTTCTCTTACTGTCAAATTTTCTTTTAATATATAATCTGATTCTTCTTTTATTCTTTTATATATCTTACTATTCAAGTTAAACACCTCTATAATAAAATATATAATTTTTTTATTTTTTTATGATTAAATTATTGATCACTGATTTTTTTATCTAAATAATTTAAAGGATTTACATATTTACCATCTTTAATTAATTCAAATAATAAACTATTTTCTAAAGACTCACCTAATTCAAGTTTTCCACTTTTACCAATTACATCACCTTGTTTTAAAAGTTGGTCTTTTTTTACATTTACTGTGGATAATCCTTCATAAGTACTTATTAAATTATTAGAATGTTTTACTTCTACAACATTACCTAAAACCTCATCTTTTTTCACATCAACTACTGTACCATCAAGTATATTAACAATATCAAATGATTCATTAGATTTATACAAAATCCCTGAATTTTGCATATATGTATCATTATAATAAATAAGTGAATTTTGTTTTTCTTCATCACTTTCATTTGTATCATAGAATTTTTTTGAAATTTCTACTTTTTCACTTGTATATGGTTTTACCATAATTTTTTCTTCTTTTACTACAGGTACATTACTTGATATTATACTATTATTAACATATGTATAATTATCATCTGTTTTTGACACCTTTTTATTTTGAATACTATCTAATGCTGATAAAGATAATACTAATGCTGTAAATGCTAAAGCATATACCATTGGCATTACAAATGGTTTTAATTTTCTTTTTCTTTCTTTCATTTTATCCACCTCATTTTAAGTTTGGTAGATTTTTCTTATTTTATACAATATTTTTATAATTTTTGTAAATTTGTACCTTGATAATAATATTTAAGTATTTCATCATATGTTTTATGTCTTTTTGCAAGTGCATTTGCTCCATATTGACTCATTCCAACACCATGACCAAATCCTTTTGTTGTTATTGTTATATTTTCATTATTTTTTTGAATAGTAAAATCATTTGATCTAAGTGATAATCTTTTTTGAAAATCTCTTCCTGTAAAAGTCTTCCCATTTATCATAATACTTGATATTCTACCTGATTCTGTTTTTACTATATCAGTTATATTTAATTCATCACTTTTTTCTAAATTTAATTGTTTATAAAAATCATCTAATGATACTATTTTTACTGTGGTAAAATTCTTTGTTTCAGATTCATCAAAACTACTATCTACAACTTTTAAGTATGGTAAATCTTTTCCAAATACATTTTTATTATCTTCTGTTTTTCCATTACTTGTGGAAAAGAAAAATGCATATATTACTTCATTATTATATGAAACATATTCTCCTTCTGTTTCGTTTACGCATTCCTTTATTTTTTTAACATATTCATCATAGTTATTACCCCATTTATTTCTTAATTCTTCATCTGTTTGATATACCTGTGATGATGTATCATCTTTTACATCATATTCATAATTTTTATGGTTTTCTATTTGTTTTAATGCATATGTTCTTGCCGCTACTGCTTGCGCTTTTATTGCCTCTTTTTCAAATGAAACAGGTACTTCTCCTGATACTACTCCAACTAAATAATCTTCTAAATTAATTTTTTCCACAGTATTATTTTTTGTTAGAACTCTAACTACTGTTTCATCTTTATTTGAATTAAATCCAGATTTTATATGTTGAAGTTTATACTCATAAAAAAAACTAGTAATTATAAAAGGTATAAATATAACACTTATTATGATTACCACTATTTTTTTCATAGTCTTCACCCGTTAAAGTATATGTTAATTTAATCTTTCATATTCACTAATTTTATTAATTCTTTTTATATGTCTTTCTTCATTACTAAATGGTGTATTTATAAATTCTTCTATCATTCTTTTTACTTTATCATAATTTACATCACTAGAAAACGCTATTACATTTGCATTATTATCTTTCTTTGTTACTTTTACATCTTTAATAGTTGTAACTCTTGCACATCTTATTCCTTTTACTTTATTACACGCAATACTTATTCCTATACCTGATCCACATATTGCAATTCCTAAATCTACTTTTTTATTTATTATTCCTGTGCATAACTTAAATGCATAATCAGGATAATCCACACTCTTATCTGAATCTGTTCCAAAATCTACAAATTCTATATTTTTCATATCTTTTATTATTTTTTGTTTTAAGTCATATCCTCTATGATCTGACGCTATTCCTATTTTCATTTTATTCACCCATTATTATTATAAAACATTAAAAAAAAATAAACTAGTATTTAGCTTATTTTTCTTCTGATTTAAATCCATATTTAGCATTAAATTTTTCTACATTACCTGCTTTAGATGCTCTTGTTTGTTTTCCAGTATAAAAAGGATGACATTTAGAGCAAACATCTACACGAATTTCTGGTTTTGTTGACTTTGTTGTAAATGTTTCACCACAAGCACAAGTAACTGTAGTATCCATATATTCAATATTTCCTTGTTTTGCCATTTTTATTTCTCCTTCCGCCATAACTATTTTTTTAGTCATAGAATTACTAAAATCTTTAATATTATAACAATTTAGCGTTGTTTATGCAAGTATAATTGATCAATTTTACGATATAATTTATTAAAAATTGCAATATTACCCTCATTTGTTATATAAATATTGTTTCCTTTTGTTAAATAATCATCATTTTTATTTAATACATAAAATAAATTTAAGTAATCTATGTCATTTGAATGCATTAATAATTCTAATTTTTCATTTATATATTTATAATATTTATCATTATCTTTGTTTCCTGTATCATTATCGTTATTTTCATTACTATCAACTTTTGATAATTTATAATTTATTTCATTATTTCCTGTATTTATTATAAGAACATTTGTCCTTTTTAATATATTTTGTATATATATATTATCTATATTTACATTATTATTAATGTTATTTATCATATCAATTGTTCTTATATTTTTATATGTAAATTCTTTTGAATAAAAACCAAAATTATTCTTTTTTGACAATTCATCATATATTAAATCAGAAAAATTTTTGGATATAATATTATTTGAAAATAGTTCTTTTTCTCCTATTATTGTATAATTTATTTCTTCTTTATTACTCTTTACATACGAAATAAATATAATGCCCGTAAAAAACAGGAATATTATTAATATTTTCATCTTCATATACCCACTCCCTAGTATTACTACTAGTAAATTATATTTGAGTTAGTTCTATTTTAGCACCTAAAGATGTAAGTTTTTCTGTTATATGCTCATATCCTCTTAATATGTAATCTGCATTGTTTATTGTTGTTGTTCCTTCTGCGATAAGAGCTGCGAGTACAAGTGATGCACCCGCTCTTAAATCTGTTGCATTTACTGTTTTTCCTCTTAATTTTGTAGGTCCAAAAATATATCCTTTGTTACCACTAACCTCAATATTTGCCCCCATTTTCCTTAATTCATATAAATTTTGAAATCTGTTTTCAAAAATAGTTTCTTCTATTACAGATTTTCCTTCTGCTTTAGTCATAAGTGCTGACATTACTTGTTGCATGTCTGTTGGAAAGCCTGGATATACCTGTGTTTTTATTTTTACCGCTTTTAATTTATTTTTATTTGATATATATATTGAATCATCTTCTATTTTTAAATCTACTCCCATTTCTATTAGCTTTTGTGTCAACGCTTCTAAGTGTTCTGGTATTATATTTTCTACGACAAGTCTCTTACATGCACAAGCACCTATCATTATATATGTTCCTGCTTCTATTCTATCTGGTATAACTTCATGTACTGATGAGTGCATATTTTTTACACCTTTTATTCTTATAGTACTTGTTCCAGCACCTGTTATTTTTGCTCCCATACTGTTTAAAAACATTGCTATATTTACTATTTCTGGCTCTCTAGCTGCATTATCTATTATTGTTGTTCCTTCTGCTTTTACTGCTGCAAGCATTATATTTATAGTTGCACCTACGCTTGCAAAATCTAAATATATATTACTTCCTCTTAATTCTTCAGCACTAATAATTATATTATTTTCTTCATATTTAATTTTAGCACCTAGACTTTCAAATCCTTTTAAATGTAAATCTATAGGTCTAGATCCAATACTGCATCCTCCTGGATATGAAACTACTGCTTTTTTATATTTACCTAGAAGGGCTCCCATAAAATAATATGACGCTCTTAATTTATTAGACATTTCATCTGTTATTGGTTTATTTTCTATATTACTAACATCAATCTTATATGATTCTTCTCCTAAATTTGTTATTTTAGCACCTAAATATGAAAGAATATCAAATAATGCTACTGTATCTGAAATATCAGGAACATTAAGTAAATTTACACTTTCATCACATAAAAGAGTTGCTGGTAATAATGCAACTGCACTATTTTTAGCACCACTTATTTTTACTCTTCCCTCTAATTCTTTTCCACCTTGCACTTTTAGTATGTTCATATGTACCTCCTATATATTTAGTATATGTGTCTATATTATTTTAGCACACTTTATTAAAGAACAAAATATAAAGTGTAAAGAAAAAGCAGACTTTTGTCTACTTATCCATTTATTGATATGCTATATCCATATGATTTAGAATTTATTTCATTTTCTACATTTGAACAAATGCTTTTATAAGAATCTTGTTTCATTTGTGATAATAAATTTTTCTTTGCTTCATACATATCTTTTAATTCTCTTCTTGATTGTGTTAAATTATTTTCTTGAATTTGTTTTATTATTGATGCTAATTCACTACAACATGTTTCAATATATTTTCCTTGTTCACACTTGGCAAGTAATTCTCTTAGTTCTTTACCATCTGAAAATGCAACATCATCTGTTCCAGTATAATCATATACTTTTTCTCCATTTTCATCTACTGATACAGATACATTAGATACTAAATATATAGTAAATCCTTCTGAAGATTCCATTTCTGGTTGATTAACTGATATTGAATTTAACATTCCAATTATATTTTTTTCATAATTACTTGCAAGCATTCTCTTAGGTGATGATAATGTATTATCATTCATTATTGATTCATTATTTCTATATTGAATTGCTTCATAATCTACTAATTTTGCAGCATCTTCTGTAGCCACTTTTCTATCTTCTTCTGTACCGACAGTATATGCATTATAAATTTCATCTCTTAAATTTTCTGTTCTAATTAAGAATTCTTTTAAATCTACATTATCATTTGATATAAATTCTGATATTCTTGGATGTGTATATACTGGTATATCAGTTGAAACTGACGAGAATATATATTTATCAATTTGATGATGCATATTATCTGATAAAATAATTTGATCTATTAATGCATATGCATCTCTTGCATCATCTGTAGTTATACCAGATAAATCCTCATTTAATATTTTTACTAATTTTTCTATTTGTGAAGAAGAAACACTAATATCATCATAGAATTCTTTATAAGTATTATATGAATTTTCTGCTAAAGTTTTATATTGTAATTCACGAGCTTTTGCTCTTTCTTCTTCTAAATCAATGGTTTCTGTTGTTAATACATTTTCTGTAGTAATTTCAGTTGTAATATCTTCTGTTAAATCAACTGTATTTGTTTTTTCTTTACAACCTGTAAGACCACTTGCTAACATCATAGCACCAAGTGACATAGTTGCAAGTCTTTTTTTATTTGATTTCATAAATTATACCCCCTTAAATTACATTCTATATGTAAGAACTTGTGATTCTTCCATGTTCTCAGTTTCTACATTATTTTGAGCTAATGCTGATGTTATAGCTTCTCTTAATGCAATATATTGTTCTTTTTCTTCTGTTATAGAAGATTTTTCTTCTTCTATTTCTGTAGGTGTTTCAAATGAAGGAACTTCTTCATTTTCTTCTATAGTAGTTTTTTCCTCTTC
>ENA-OUQK01001644-OUQK01001644.1-human-gut-metagenome-genome-assembly--contig:-NODE-1644-length-10846-cov-3.396627_pt1 | contig 10846 bp, 8 predicted proteins | sample MGYA00237954_ERZ548842 | MGnify/ENA primary metagenome ERZ548842 (study PRJEB26490, sample SAMN05194704) | human gut metagenome | biome: terrestrial biome; feature: human-associated habitat; material... | reverse complement strand
GGTGAAGTCCGCTCTGGCCGGCGTACCGGCGGAAAAGGTCCGCAAGTGCGTCATCGCCTATGAGCCCATCTGGGCCATCGGCACCGGCAAGACCGCCACCGCCGAGCAGGCCGCCGAGGTCTGCACCTTCATCCGCACCACCGTGCGCCACCTGTACGGCGCCCGTATCGCCCGCAGCATCACCATCCAGTACGGCGGCTCCATGAAGCCCTCCAACGCGGCGGAGCTACTGGGCCAAAGCGATATCGACGGCGGCCTGATCGGCGGCGCCAGCCTGAAGCCCGCCGAATTCGTGGAGATCATCAACGCAGCCAATCAGGACTAATACCGAAGAAAGGAAGGTTCCGTCATGAATAAGACGCCCACTACGCTTATCATTATGGACGGCTTCGGCCTGGCCTCTGCCAGCGACGACAACGCCGTAACGCTGGCCAAAACGCCGGTGCTGGATAAGCTGTTCAAGGAATACGCGCACACCACTCTGTCCGCCAGCGGACTGGACGTGGGTCTGCCCGCCGGTCAGATGGGCAACAGCGAGGTGGGTCACACCAACATCGGCGGCGGCCGCGTGGTGTTCCAGGATCTGCCCCGCATCAGCCGCGCCATCGAGGACGGCAGCTTCTTCCGGAATGAGGCCTACAACAAGGCCATGGGCGACTGCCTGAGCAAAGGCAGCAGCCTGCACCTGTACGGCCTGCTGTCCGACGGCGGCGTACACTCCCACATCCAGCACCTGTTTGCCCTGCTGCAAATGGCAAAGGACAAGGGACTTACCAAGGTCTATGTCCACTGCTTCCTGGACGGTCGCGACGTGTCCCCCACCAGCGGCAAGGGCTTTGTGGAGGAGCTGCGGGACAAGTGCGCCCAGCTCGGCGTGGGCAAGATCGCCACGGTGATGGGCCGCTATTACGCCATGGATCGCGACAAGCGGTGGGAGCGTGTGCAGATGGCCTATGACGCCATGGTATACGGCGAGGGCATCCAGAACGCCGATCCGGTGGACGCGGTGGCCAAATCCTATGCCAACGGTGTCACTGACGAGTTCGTGGAGCCTGTGGTGTGCGACAAGGACGGCACTATCGGAGACAACGACAGCGTGATCTTCTTCAACTTCCGTCCCGACCGCGCCCGTGAGATCACCCGTGCCATCGTGGATCCGGACTTTGACGGCTTCCAGCGGGAGTTCTTCCCCACCACCTATGTGTGCAACACGGAGTACGACGCATCCATGCCCAATGTGCTGGTGGCATGGCCCCGCGTGGCGGTGAAGAACGGACTGGGCGAGTATCTCAGCAGCATGGGCATGACCCAGCTGCGCATCGCCGAGACGGAGAAATATGCCCATGTGACGTTCTTCTTCAACGGCGGCGTGGAGAAGCAGTACCCCGGCGAGGATCGGGTGCTGGTGCCCTCCCCCAAGGTAGCCACCTACGATCTCCAGCCGGAGATGAGCGCCTACGAGGTGTGCGACAAGTGCGTGGAGCGGATCGAATCCGGTGCGTATGACGTCATCATCCTGAACTTCGCCAACTGCGACATGGTGGGCCACACCGGCGTGCTGGAGGCCGCCGTGAAGGCGGTGGAGACGGTGGACACCTGCGTGGGCAAGGTGGTGGACGCCACGCTGAAGATGGGCGGCATCGCCATGGTCACGGCTGACCACGGCAACGCCGAGGACATGAAGCAGCCCGACGGCAGCCCCATGACCGCCCACACCACCAACCTGGTGCCCTTTATCCTGTGCGGCGCCGGTACGGAGCTGCGCCCCGGACGGCTGGCGGACATCGCGCCCACCATTCTGGACGTGATGGGTCTGGCCTGCCCGGAGGAGATGGACGGCAAGACGCTGATCGTGAAGTAAAGTAAACGATCCGCTTTTACGCGAAGTCCCGAAGCGCGGCTTCGGGACTTCCTTATAAGGAGACAAACCCATGAACATATTTGTCATCGGCTGCGGGCGGTGGGGTTCCCTCATCACCTGGTATCTGGATCACATCGGCCATCATGTGACGCTGTACGGGCGGCAGAGCTCGCCCCGTATGCAGTCCTTTCTGGCCACCCGGCAGAACGATCTGCTGACGCTGCCAGACTCCGTGGGGCTGACCACCGACCTGCGGGACGTGGAGCAGGCGGAGACGGTCATCATCTCCATCGGCTCCCAGAGCCTGCGGGGCTTGATGGAGGAGCTGCGGCCCATGGCACTGCGGGACAAGACCTTTGTGCTGTGCATGAAAGGTCTTGAGATCGGCACTGGAGAACGGCTCAGTCAGGTGGCCCGCGAGTATCTGGACAGCTCCAACGCCATCGCCGTATGGCTGGGGCCGGGTCACGTGCAGGAGTTCTATCGCGGCGTGCCCAACTGCATGGTCATCGACAGCGAGAACGCCGACGTGAAGCAGCGGCTGGTGCGGGAATTCTCCAGCGACCTGATCCGCTTCTACTACGGCAGCGACCTGCTGGGCAACGAGGTAGGCGCCGCCGCCAAGAACGTGGTGGGTATCGCCGCCGGTTTTCTGGACGGTCTGGGCCTTGTGACGCTGAAGGGCGCGCTGATGAGCCGGGGCACCCGCGAGGTGGCCCGCCTAATCCGTGCCATGGGCGGCAACGAGCTGTCCGCCTACGGTCTGTGCCATCTGGGCGACTATGAGGCCACGGTGTTCTCCCCCTACAGCCACAACCGGCAGTTCGGCGAATGCTACGTGCAGGGCAAGTCCTACACCCAGCTGGCCGAGGGCTACTACACCGTCAAGGCGCTGGTGCAGTTGGGAAAGCAGTACGGCGTGGAGCTGCCCATCTGCCAATCCGTGTACCACATCCTCTACGAAAACGCCGATCCCCACGAGGCCATCCGCCTGCTGATGGGCCGCGACCTGAAGGGTGAATTCGATAGCTGAACCAAAAAATGTATAAAAAGACCTCTGCTTGTCCAAAATAGGCGGCAGAGGTCTTTTTTTCATTCCGGCAGGCCGCCGGCCGTAACGGGCGGCCATCGGATCGCTCCGGTGAAAGGAGAAGCTATGAAATTTATGAGACAGCACCGCCGCGCCATTTACATCGCGCTGGCGCTGTGCGTGGTCGCCGCCGGTGTGACGGGATATCTGCTGACCAACCGCGAGACCCCCAACCAGCAGGCCTCCGCCAACCAGCCCGTGGTGGACGTAAAACCCCCTGTGGTAACGCCGGTCACGCCTGACCTGCCGGTTCAGGAGGAGCCGCAGGAGGACGAGGAGCCGCCCGTGGAGGCGGTGGCCGAGCTGCTGCCGCAAGTGGTCTCGCCGCTGGACGGTACTACCGTGACGGTGTTCAGCATGTCGGAGCTTTTGTATGACGAGACCATGGCCGACTGGCGCACCCACGAGGGGCTGGACATTCAGGCCGCCGAGGGCGACGCGGTGAAAACCGCCGCGGCGGGCGAAGTGACCTCCGTCACCCGTGACGAGCTGATGGGCACCACCGTGTGCATCACCCACAGCGGCGGCTATGTGACCCGCTACAGCAGCCTGCAGGAGAATCCCCCCATCAGTCAGGGTCAGCAGGTAAAGGCCGGCGACATCGTGGGCTATGTGGGCACGGCCGCTGCCGAGGCCAGCATGGGCCCCCACCTGCATTTCGCCGTGGAGAAGGATGGAAGCCTGATCGATCCGAAGGAATATATCAAGTAACTGGCATGAAATCTTCGATTTCATTGCCCAGTGCATAGGGGAGGGGCTCTGCCCCTCCCTTTCGTTTAGCAGGCGACTTGTAAAAAGTTGGCTGCGTTTTTGCAAAAACCGGGAACTTTTTCCACGCCGCCAGCGTCACATAAGCAGGAAGATCCCAAAATGAAGGAGGTTTGTGCCCATGAAACGTATGGTATCTCTCTTGCTGACGCTGGTGCTGGCCCTGCTGCTGGCAGGCTGCGGCGGTAATGCCGCTGCAGCCGCTGACAGCGCCGCGGCGCCCCGCGACAACGGAAGCGGCTACTGGAACACCACCGCCGACACGGACAGCATCAGCGAGGATCAGAACATGGCCTATGAAGCCGAGGAGCCGGGCGCTTCGGCGTACAACGACAGCAAAGCGCAGTCCGACAGGCCCGCTAAGAAGGTCTACACCGGCTACATGGAGATGCAGACGCTGGACTTCGACAAGGCCAGCGGCGACATCGACGCGCTGGTGAAGGAGCTGGGCGGCTACTTCCAGCAGAGCAGCGTTTCCAACCGTGGAAACAGCGGCTATCGCTACGGCAGCTACACCATTCGCATCCCTTCCGCGCAGTTCGATACCTTCCTGCAGAAGGCCGGGACGCTGTGCCATCTGGTTTACAGCAGCACCGGAACGGACGACGTGTCCGAGACCTACTACGATACCGAGGCACGGCTGGAGACCGCCCGCATCAAGCTGGAGCGTCTGCAGGCGCTGCTGGCCAAGGCCACCAGCATGGACGACATCATCACCATTGAGAGCGCCATCTCCGAGACGGAGTGGGACATTGAGAATCTCAGCGGTACGCTGCGGCGCTATGACGCGCTGGTGGACTACGCCACCATCGACGTGGAGCTCAGCGAGGTCTACAAGCTGTCCGGGCAGGACGAGGCCGTCACCACCTTCGGCGGACGGCTGGGTCAGTCTTTCGTCAACGGCCTGCAAGCCGTGGGCGGTGCGCTGGAGGACTTCGCCGTGTGGCTGGCCTACAGCTGGGTGTGGCTGGCGGTGATCGCCGCGGTGATCGTGGTGATCGTCCGCGTCATGCGCCGCAAGAGCGGCGGGAAGAAATTTTCCCTGAAGCGGAAGGGCAAGGACGCCGATGCGGAGACAAAGGAATGACCGGGCTAAATACAGCGGCAATTGTCCTGCGTAGGGGGCGGCATCTGCCGCTCCCTACGCAAAGTGTGCGCGAAAAAACCGCTGTTCGCCAAATTTTCCCTTGCAATCCGGCGAAAGGTTTGCTATACTATGCAATACGAATTAAATCCTGTGTATTTCATGGGGGAGTAGTTGCGCACCTGCGGGTGCGAGTTAAGTCAACATGCATGGCGGAAACGTCTGGCTTAGCTTGAAACAGCGAGACTCATGTACAGTTCCTATTCTGTACATGCGGCTCGCTTTTTGTTTTGCCGGGCGGAAACAAAAGCGAAAGACCCAACGCCCTTTATCAGCTCGTTATATCGGGGCAGAATACCCGTATTCAGGAGGAAGGACAAGATGAAGCACTATCTGGAACAAGCGGACGCCGTATTGCGGGAGGTAGACTCCTGCGAGCAAGGTTTGACCGCCGCCGAGGCGGAGGAGCGCCTTGTCAAAAACGGCAAGAACAAGCTGGAGGAGGCCAAGAAGGATTCCCTGATCAAGCGGTTTTTCCAGCAGATGGCCGATCCCATGATTATCATTCTGCTGGCCGCCGCCGCCATCAGCGCCGTGCTGGCGGTGGTAGAGAACGAGAGCTTTGCCGACGTGATCATCATCCTGTTCGTGGTCATCGTCAACGCCGTGCTGGGCGTGTATCAGGAGAGCAAGGCGGAGAAGGCCATTGAAGCCCTACAGCAGATGGCCGCCGCCACCAGTAAGGTGCTGCGGGACGGCCAGACCGTCACCATCCGCAGCGAAGATCTGGTGGTGGGCGACGTGGTGCTGCTGGAGGCGGGCGACGCTGTCCCGGCGGATGGCCGTGTGCTGGAGAGCGCCAGCATGAAGGTGGAGGAGGCCGCATTGACCGGCGAATCCGTCCCTGTCACCAAGTTCATCGACCTGATCCACCTGCGGAACAACGCCAACGACGTGCCGTTGGGCGACCGGAAGAACATGGTATACATGGGTTCTACCGTGGTGTATGGCCGGGGCCGCATGGTGGTGACGCAGACTGGCATGGACACCGAGATGGGCAAGATCGCCGACGCGCTGGCCAACGCGCAGGAGGGTCAGACCCCCTTGCAGCGGAAGCTGACCCAACTCTCCGGCATCCTCACCAAGCTGGTGCTGGTGATCTGCGTGCTGATCTTCGGTGTGCAGCTGCTGCGTGCCGGTGAATTCACGCTGGACGTGGTGCTGCATTCCTTCATGATCGCCGTGTCGCTGGCGGTGGCCGCTATCCCGGAGGGCCTTGCCGCCGTGGTGACGGTGGTGCTGAGCATCGGCGTCACCAACATGTCCAAGCGCAGCGCCATTATCCGCCGTCTGACCGCTGTGGAGACGCTGGGCTGCGCCCAGATCATCTGCTCCGACAAGACCGGCACCCTGACCCAGAACAAGATGACCGTGGTGGACGACTACGGCAGCGAGAGAGACCTGACCGCCACCGCCATGACCCTGTGCTCCGACGCCAATCTGGCGGAGGACGGCACCGTCACCGGTGAGCCCACCGAGGCGGCGCTGGTGGCATGGGGCGCCAAATGCGGCCTGCCCAAGCCCCGTCTGCAAGAGGAACTGCCCCGTGTGGGGGAAGCACCCTTTGACTCCGGCCGCAAGATGATGTCCACCATCCACAAGAAGGATAACGGCTATGTCCAGTTCACCAAGGGCGGCCCCGACGTGGTGCTGGAGCGCTGCACCAGCTACTGGGACAGCGGCATCGTCCGACCCATGACGGAGGAAAAGAGGGCTGAGATCTTGGCTGCCAACAAGGCCATGGCCGACAAGGCGCTGCGCGTGCTGGCTGCCGCCCAGCGTACCTATGACGCGCTGCCCGCCTCTATGGAGGCCGACGATCTGGAGCACGACCTGTGCTTCTTAGGGCTGGCGGGCATGATCGATCCGGTGCGCCCGGAGGTAAAGGCCGCCATCGAGGAGTGCCGTCAGGCGGGCATCCGTCCCATCATGATCACCGGCGACCATATCGATACCGCCGTGGCCATCGCCAAGGAGCTGGGGATCCTGGAGGACGGCAAAAAGGCTGTCACCGGCGCGCAGCTCAGCGCCATGAGCGACGAGGAGTTTGAGAAGGAATACCCCAATATCGCCGTGTATGCCCGCGTACAGCCAGAGCATAAGACCCGCATCGTCAATGCGTGGCGCAATGCCGGCTATGTCACCGCCATGACCGGTGATGGCGTCAACGACGCGCCTTCCATCAAGTCCGCTGATATCGGCGTGGGTATGGGTATTACCGGCACCGACGTTACCAAGAACGTGGCGGATATGGTGCTGGCGGACGACAACTTCGCCACCATCGTGGGCGCGGTGGAGGAGGGCCGCCGCATCTACGACAACATCCGCAAGGCCATCCAGTTCCTGCTCGGCTCGAACATGAGCGAGGTGCTGAGCATTTTCACCGCGACGATGCTTGGCTTCACGATCCTGGAGCCGGTGCACCTGCTGTGGATCAATCTCCTGACCGACTGCTTCCCGGCGCTCGCGCTCGGCATGGAGCGCGCGGAGCCGAACGTCATGTCCCGCCCGCCGCGCAGCGCGCGAGAGAGTATTTTTGCCCATGGCGTCGGTTTCGACTGTGTGTATCAGGGCGTCATGTGTGCGGTGCTGACACTGGCGGCGTTTTTCATCGGCCACCACATGGAGTACGGCGTCTGGACGCTCACGAACTCGCCCGACGGCACGACCATGGCGTTTCTGACCCTGAGCATGGCGGAAATTTTCCACAGCTTCAATATGCGCGCGCACCGGGCGAGCATCTTCACGCTGCGCACGCCCAACTGGGCGCTCGTCGGCGCGGCCGCGGCGAGCCTTGCGCTCACGACGCTGTGCATCTATGTGCCGTTTCTGGCCGATGCGTTTGATTTCACGGCCATCTCCGCCGCCGAGTACGCCGTGGCCATGGGGCTTGCGGTTTTGGTCATCCCGGTCGTCGAACTCGTCAAATGTGTGCAGCGCGCGGTGGAAAAACGCGCGGCGCACGCATGATATCCGCCGCGCCGGCGCACACTAACCCCGATTTCAACGAGAGGAGATGGGTGCTGTGCGCCAGGCGCTGCCGGTTCCCCAGCGCGTGATGGCCGTGGTGCTGTCCGTGCTGTTCGTGTTCTGCCCGTTCGCGGCCCATGCCGCCGGGGAGAGCGCCCCTGCGGCCGATCCCGTGCTGCTGCCGATCATCATGTATCACGAAGTGAAGCCCAACAAATCCGGCAAGGATGCCATCCAGCCGTGGGAGTTCGAGGCAGACCTCAAATGGCTGGCCGACAACGGCTACACGACGATCGTCATGGCCGACCTCATCGCCTATGTCCGCGACGGCACGCCGCTGCCGGAAAAGCCCATCATCCTCAGCTTCGACGACGGATACTATAATAATTACGTCTATGTCCTGCCGCTGCTGCAGCAGTATTCGGCGCGCATCGTCCTCTCGCTCCTCGGGCGCAACACGGACGATTTCACCGAGTGGCCAAGTGAGAGCATCGACTACGCGCACGTCACGTGGGATCAGCTCAACGAAATGCTCGATACCGGCCTCGTTGAGGTGCAGAACCACTCGTATAATCTGCACGCTTACACATCCGAGCGGCACGGCTGCATGCAGAATCCGGGTGAGTCGGACGCGGCCTATACGCAGCTGCTGCGCGCGGACTTGCAGCGCCTGCAGGATGAGCTCGCCGAGCACACCGGCCGCACGCCGGACACGTTTGCCTATCCCTACGGCAAGTACGGCGACCTGACGGACACCGTCCTGCGCGACATGGGCTTTCAGGCGACGCTGACGTGCGACTGGGGCGTGAACCACATCACGCGCGATCCGGACTGCCTCTACCGGCTCGGACGCATCTGCCGGTCGCACAATCAGTCGCTGCAGTCCGTGCTCCGGCGCGCGCTGAAGGCGACGGCGTGAGCGGATGAAAACAGAAGACAGAAAGGGCACGCATCTTGCGGATGCGTGCTTTTTCATGCTTTGCACGCACCATGCGCCTTGGGCATACACTGAGGAGAAAGCGATTTGGCGCAAGCAAAGGGGGAGACGCCATGAAAATCGAGCTGCGCCGGGCCGCCATGACCTATCAGGCGCCGGACGGGGAAGTGGCGGCGCTGCGGGATGTGACCTTCGGCGTGGCCGACGGGGAGTTTGTGAGCATCGTCGGGCCGTCCGGCTGCGGAAAATCCACGCTGCTGGCGCTCATCGCCGGCATCGAGCATCCGTCGGGCGGGGAGGTGCTCGTCGACGGCGAGCCTGTGCGCGCCCCGACGGGCAAGGCGGGGCTCATGCCCCAGCGCGACCAGCTCTTTGACTGGCGCACGATCTGGGGCAACGTGACACTCGGGCTGGAGGTCCGGCACGAGAACACGCCGGAGCACCGCGGCGGCGTGCACGATCTGCTCGAGCAGTATCAGCTCACGGGCTTTGCGCGCAAGCTGCCCAATCAGCTCTCCGGCGGCATGCGCCAGCGCTGTGCGCTCATCCGCACGCTGGCCACATCGCCGGATGTGCTGCTGCTCGACGAGCCGTTTTCCGCGCTGGATTATCAGACGCGGCTGGCCGTCTCGGGCGACATTTCGCAGATCATCCGCCGCGAGCATAAGACGGCCCTGCTCGTCACGCACGATATTTCCGAGGCCATCAGCCTCTCGGACCGCATCGTCGTCCTGTCGCACCGGCCCGCGACCGTCAAGGCCATCCACGACCTCGGCGCGCTGCGCACTGTGCCGCCGCTCGAGCGGCGCAGCCGGCCGGAGTTTCAGACGCTGTTCAATCAAATATGGGAGGGACTGGATGTCAATGTCTGAACGATCGCCCTCCCCGCAGCGCGCGGCCTATCTGCGCGCGCAGCGCCGCCGCCGTCGGCTCGTGCTGGCGCTGCAGATCCTGCTGCTGGTCGTGTTTCTCGGCTGGTGGGAGCTCTCGGCCCGGCTCGGCTGGGTGGATGCCTTCATCGTCAGCAGCCCGTCGCGCGTGGTGCACACGCTCGTGGGCCTGCAGGCTTCCGGGGAGCTGTGGCTGCACATCGGCACGTCGTGCCTCGAGGTCGTGGTCGGCTTCGTGCTCGGGACGCTGCTCGGCACGCTCATCGCCATCGGCCTGTGGTGGAGCGAGCTGCTCTCGCGCGTGCTCGACCCGTATCTGGTCGTGCTCAACGCGCTGCCGAAAACGGCGCTCGGCCCGGTGTTCATCGTCTGGATCGGCGCGGGCACAGAGTCGATCATCGCCATGACGATCGCAATCTCGATCTTTGTCACGATCCTGAATATGCATGTCGGCTTCCTGTCCACGGACCGGGAGAAGATCCGCCTGATGCAGACGCTCGGCGCGACCCGGCATCAGATCCTGTGGCGGCTGGTCATCCCGGCCAACTACGCCACGCTCTTCAATACGCTGCGCGTGAACGTCGGCCTGTCGTGGGTCGGCGTCATCATGGGCGAATTTCTGGTCTCCAAAGCCGGTCTCGGCTATCTGATCGTCTACGGGTCGCAGGTGTTCAACATGGACCTCGTGATGGCGACCGTCCTCGTGCTTGCGGTGGCGGCCGTCGTGATGTATCAGCTGGTGCTGTGGCTGGAGAAATTTTTCAAAAATCGGTTGGGAGTGACGCAATGAAACGGTTTCTTTGTGGGGTTCTGGCGGCGCTGATGCTGGTGGCCTTGTGCGCCTGCGGCAAGCAGGAGACGGCCACCGTCCGCCTGAGTGAAGTGACGCATTCGGTGTTCTACGCGCCGCAGTATGTGGCGCTGGAGCAGGGCTTTTTCGCCGATGAGGGGCTCAATATCGAGCTGACCAACGGCGGCGGCGCCGACAAGGTCATGACGGCGGTGCTCACCGGGCAGGCAGACATCGGGCTCGCCGGGCCGGAGGCGTGCATCTATGTGTACAATCAGGGCAAGGACGATTACCCGGTCGTGTTCGGCCAGCTCACGAAGCGCGACGGGTCGTTCCTCGTCGGGCGCGCGGATGTGCCCTTCAGCTGGGAGCTGCTGCGCGGCAAGACTGTTATCG
>ENA-OUQK01001641-OUQK01001641.1-human-gut-metagenome-genome-assembly--contig:-NODE-1641-length-10859-cov-3.150222_pt1 | contig 10859 bp, 8 predicted proteins | sample MGYA00237954_ERZ548842 | MGnify/ENA primary metagenome ERZ548842 (study PRJEB26490, sample SAMN05194704) | human gut metagenome | biome: terrestrial biome; feature: human-associated habitat; material... | reverse complement strand
GACCAAGGACATCAAGGACGCGGGCGTCTTCAACGGCAAAGTCCGCCTCCATGTCGGTGTCGTGGCTTCCTTCAAGGTCCAGGTAGAAGTGGAGCAGGCCTGATTTGACCGCTATCTGCGCCCCCTCTCGGCAGGGGGCGCTTTTTGGCTTTACGGCATTTATATAAATAAAGCAGAAGGATAACGACCATGCCGAACGAACGACATTATAACGAACTCAACCTCGAGAGCGTGGGCATCAACCTGCCCTACAATATGCAGGCAGAGCAGAGCGTGCTGGGCGCGGTGCTGCTGAAACCCGAGACCCTGACCGACCTCGTCGAGATCATCCGGCCCGAGATGTTCTACACCCGGCAGAACGCTCAGATCTACTCCGAGATGCTCCGCCTCTTTACCAGCGACCAGACCATCGACTTCGTCACCCTGCTGGACGCCGTCATCTCGGACGGCGTGTTCCCCAGCGCCGACGAGGCGAAAGTCTACCTGACCGGCCTCGCCGAGACGGTCCCCAGCATCTCCAACGTCAAGGCGTATGCGCAGATCGTGCAGGAAAAGTATCTGGTGCGCCAGCTGATGGGTGTCGCAAAGGACATTTTGCAGGACGCGGGCGACGAGCCCGACGCCGACCTGCTGCTGGAAAACGCCGAGCAGCGCATCTATGAGATCCGCTCCGGCCGCGATTCCAGCGCCCTGACGCCCCTTTCTTCCAGCATGGTGGAGACTCTGACAAATCTGCAAAAGATCAGCGGCCCCGACGCCGACAAGTATAAGGGCATCCCCACCGGCTTCCGGCTGCTGGACACCGTCCTCACCGGCCTTGGCCGCGGCGACCTCATCATCCTCGCTGCCCGCCCCGGTATGGGCAAGACCAGTTTCGCGCTGAACATCGCTACCCGCGTGGCCATGCAGCAGAAGGTGCCGGTGGCCATCTTCAGCCTCGAAATGACGAAGGAGCAGCTGACCAACCGCATCCTCTCCGCTGAAGCGGGCATCGACAGTCAGGCGTTCCGCACCGGTGCGCTCCGGGCCGAGGACTGGGAGTATCTGGCCCTCGCCACCGAAAAACTGCACGACGCACCGATTTATATGGACGACACCTCGGGCATCACCATCACCGAGATGAAGGCGAAGATCCGCCGGGTCAATCAGGACCCCGCCCGCCCCAACGTGGGCCTCATCGTCATCGACTATCTGCAGCTGATGACCAGCGGCCAGCGCAGCGAGAACCGCGTGCAGGAGATCAGCTCCATCACCCGAAACCTCAAGATCATGGCCAAAGAGATGAACGTGCCGATCATCGCTCTGAGCCAGCTGTCCCGTGCGGTGGAAAAGCAGGGCAACAACTCCAGCCACCGCCCGCAGCTTTCTGACCTGCGCGACTCTGGTTCCATCGAGCAGGACGCAGACTGCGTTCTGTTCTTGTACCGCGATTCCTACTACGCCAGCCAGAACCCGGACGGCGCTGAGGTGGATGCCGATACCGCCGAGTGCATTGTGGCAAAGAACCGTCACGGCGAGACCAGTACCGTGCCGCTGGGCTGGGATGGTGCCCACACCCGCTTTATGGATGTGGACTTCAAACGCTGATGAACTACGAAGAGATCTTACAGACGGTGCGCGGCTTCTGCGCCCGGGAAAAGCTGCTGGACGGCAAAAAGCATCTCGCGCTGGCTGTTTCGGGCGGGGCCGACAGCATGGCCCTGCTCTGCCTTATGCGCCCGCTGGCCGGGGAAAAGGGCATCGCCCTCACGGTCTGCCACGTCAACCACGGCCTGCGGGGGGAGACTGCGGACCGGGACGAAGCCTTCGTCCGGGAGGTCTGCGCCCGGCTGGGCCTGCCGCTGCGGGTGTTCCATGCGGCAGAGCTGACCCCGCCCCCGGCACACGCCGGGGAGGACTGGGCGCGCCGTCTGCGCTACACGGCCTTTGTGCAGCTGCAAGGGCAGGGGATAGATGCCATCGCCACGGCCCATACTGCAAATGACCAAGCCGAAACGCTGCTGCTGCGGCTGGCGCGCGGCACCGGGCTGCACGGTGCGGGCGGCATCCGGCCAAGGCGCGGGTGCTACCTGCGTCCGCTGCTCTGCCTGAGCCGCGCCGAGACCGAGGCTGTCTGCCGGACTGCGGGGCAGCCGTGGGTCACCGACGAGACCAACGATACCAATGCCTACGCCCGCAACCGGCTGCGTCATAACGCCCTGCCGGCGCTGGAAAGCACCAACGCAGCAGCGGTGCAGAATCTGGCACGGTTCTGTGAAAAAGCCGCGCGGGTGGATGTCTACCTTGCCGCTGGGGCTGCAAAGCTTCTGGCGGCGGCACGCCTGCCCGGCGCAGAACCGGCGTGGCAGCTGCTGCCTTTGCAGGCGGCAGACCCGCTGCTGCTGGAAACTGCGCTGCACAGCCTTGTGGCTCCGGTGCGGGACGCAGAGGAAAAATATGTGCAGCTGCTGTGCGCCGTGGTGCGGCAGGGCAGCGGTGCAGTACAGCTGACCGGACAGGTACGCTTTTGCGCCGGGAACGGCTGTCTGCGGCAGGAAACGCTGCCGCAAGCGCTGCCCGAGCAGCCGGAGAACCTGCCGCCGCAGCTGCCCTTTTTGCCCCAAAAACAGCCGGAATTCCGGCTGCGCGGGGGCTGGAAGGGGACTGCGGAGCTGTTAAGAGCCGATTTTGAAGAAAAAATACAAGTCGTTCATAAAAAAGACTTAAAAAATCGGGCGGATTATGCTAGAATAACTACGTTGTACACTAGTCTTGTTCTGCGTGCCCGACAGCCGGGAGATCGCTTCCGGCCTGCGGGGCGGGGGTTGAGCAAACCGCTGCGTAAGTGGATGAACGAGGCCGGTGTCCCGAACGAACTGCGGGATACGCTGCCGCTGCTTGCCAGCGGAAGCGAAATTTTATGGGTGTGTGGAGAAGGCTTTGCCGATGGCCTTGCACCGGACACGGAAAGCAGATGGATCCTGCACTTGGATGCAGAGATCGAAACACAGGAGGAAAAAACAAATGAGTATGCACGATGATATCAAGACCGTTCTGGTCAGCGAAGAGCAGCTGAAGGCCAAGGTGGCAGAGCTGGGCGCTCAGATCAGCCGGGACTATGCCGGTAAAAATCTGGTGCTGGTGTCCATCCTCAAGGGCTCGGTGGTCTTTATGGCCGATCTGATGCGGGCGGTGAGCATCCCCTGCAATATCGACTTTATGGTGGTCTCCAGCTACGGCGGCAGCAACACCATCACCAGCGGTCTGGTCAAGATCATCAAGGATCTGGACGGTGATCTGTCCGGCAAGGATGTGCTGATCGTGGAGGACATTCTGGACACCGGCGTCACCCTGTCCAACCTTGTGCCCATGCTCAAGATGCGCAACCCGAACTCCGTTAAGATCTGCACCATCCTTGATAAGCCCAGCCGCCGCAAGGCCGATATCCAGCCGGATTACGAGGGCTTTCAGGTGCCGGACGAGTTCGTGGTGGGCTATGGTCTGGACTACGATGAAAAATACCGCAACCTGCCCTATGTCGGCGTGCTGAAACCCGAGGTCTACACGAAGTAACCTGTCCATTATAAAAATCCAGAACTGGAGTTGATTTTTTTGCAACCGAAGAAACCCCGTTTCAATCCGCTGGTGATCGCCATTGTGCTGGCAGCCGTGCTGATGGTGTGGTCGGTGCTGGGCGGCACCGGCGGCAGCGCCAGCGGCTCCTCTATGGCTTATTCCACAGTGGTACACTATTTTGAGAGCAATCAGGTCACCAAATTCTCGCTGGATCTGAATACCGGCGTGATCACCATGACCCTGAAGGAGGGTGCACAGGAGCTGCCCAACGCTGCCGAGCAGACCACCACCCAGTCCACGGGCGGGCTGCTTTCCGGCCTGCTGTCCTCCTCTTCCGCTGCCCCCACCGGGGTGAAGAAGAACGAGGACGGCACCGAGACGGTCAGCTATAAGCTGCCCTACGCCCGGATGTTCGTGGATCATGTGTCGGACTACATCGCCCAATACGATGCAGCCAACCCCGATGCACCCATGGTGTACGACTATGTGCCCGCCAAGGAGACCATCCCCTGGATGGAGATTTTGTTCTATCTGGCTATGCTGGGCTGCACCGGTTTCCTGCTGTTCTCCATGATGCGCGGCGGTGCCGGTGGCGGCGGCATCATGAACGTAGGCAAGGCCAAGGTGAAGGACGAGCACGAGAACAAAAAGACTGCTACCTTTGCCGATGTGGCCGGTGAGGACGAGGAAAAAGAGGAACTCAAGGAAGTGGTGGAGTTCCTCAAGAGCCCGGACAAGTTCAATACGCTGGGTGCCCGCATCCCTCACGGCGTGCTGCTGGTAGGCCCTCCGGGTACCGGTAAGACCCTGCTGGCGCGCGCCTGTGCAGGCGAGGCCGGAGTGCCCTTCTATTCCATCTCCGGCTCTGACTTTGTGGAGATGTACGTCGGCGTGGGTGCATCCCGCGTGCGCGATCTGTTCGATAAGGCCAAAAAGACCATGCCCTGCATCATCTTTATTGATGAGATCGATGCTGTGGGTCGTCAGCGCGGCGCAGGTCTGGGCGGCGGTCACGATGAGCGCGAGCAGACCCTGAACCAGCTGCTGGTGGAGATGGACGGCTTTGAAGCCAACGACGGCATCATCGTCATGGCCGCTACCAACCGTGCCGACATTCTGGATAAGGCGCTGCTGCGCCCCGGCCGCTTTGACCGTCAGGTCTATGTGGGTCTGCCGGATGTCAAGGGACGCGAAGAGATCCTGAAGGTGCACACCCGCAACAAGCCCCTTGCACCGGACGTCTCCCTGAAGGTCATTGCCCAGCGCACCGCCGGTTTTGCCGGTGCAGACCTTGAGAACCTTGTCAACGAGGCCGCGCTGCTGGCCGCCCGCCGCAGCCGCAAGGCCATCACGATGGAGGACATCGAGGAGGCATCCATGAAGGTCATGGCAGGCCCCGAAAAGAAGAGCCGCGTCGTGACCCCCGAAGAGAAAAAGCTCACGGCCTACCACGAGGCAGGCCACGCTGTGGCGGGCTTCTACTGCAAGCACCACCCCCGTGTGCATGAGATCACCATCATCCCCCGCGGTCAGGCCGGCGGCTACACCATGTATCTGCCCGAGAAAGACCGCAGCTATGTGACCAAGGGCGAGATGTTCGAGGACATCGTGTCCAGCCTAGGCGGCCGCGTGGCCGAGCAGCTGATTTTGGAGGACATCTCCACCGGTGCTTCCAACGACCTGCAGCAGGCCACCAACATCGCCCGCCAGATGATCACCAAGTACGGCTTCTCCGAGCGCCTTGGCCCTGTGGTCTACGGCACCTCTCAGGAGGAGACCTTCCTGGGCCGCGACCTCGGTCAGGGCAAGGGCTACAGCGAGACCACCGCTGCTGAGATCGACAGCGAGATGCGGGACATCATCGACGAGGCCTACGAGACCTGCCGCCGCACCCTGACGGAGCATATCGACCAGCTCCATGCGCTGGCACAGGCCCTGATGGAGCGCGAGAAGCTGAACGAGAAGGAGTTCAACGCCGTGATGGCAGGCGAGACCCTGACCCCGCGTGAGGACCCCGACGCAAAGCCCGCCGAGGATCAGCCCGCTGTCCAGCCTGTGGAACAGGCCGAGACCGCAGAGGCTGCGGAGCCTGCCGAACCTGCTGAGGCAGTGGATGCTGTCCCGCAGGAAGCTCCGGCCCCCGAAACGCCGGATGAAGGCGAAGCCAACCAGTAAACCAAGAGAAAGGGGAGAGTGTTGTGGAGGAAAATTTTGAACCGGTCGCGCGGACACGGGCCAACTATTACACCCCGGGCAGCCCGGTGCAGTTCGTCTGCGTGGAGCTGCTCAAGGGCGAAGTCAGCGGCGAACACGCGGTCTGTCTGACCTTTAAGAACATTTCCCGCGTGACCCTGACGGCACTGGAGATCCACTTCAAGTGCAAGGGCGTGGACGGCGTCATCCTCTGTGAGGACGAGTTCGAGTACCGTGACCTTACCGCAAAGCCCGGCGAGAGCTTCGGCATGGACGATGCCGTCTTCGTCACCCAGAAGGCCATCACCAGCGTGGATGTCACCCTGCGCAATGTCTACAGCGGCAGGAAGGTCGTCCACCTCGAGAGCATCAAGCGGGTGCGCCTGCCGGCCCCCCGCCGCCTGAGCGTCGAGATGCAGAAGGCCCTCGAAGCCCGGATGAACCGCACCGGCATGAAGTTCATGCCCCAGGTCTTCGAGAACGGCTGGTACTGCGCCTGCGGTGCCTTCCACCCGAAGGAAGAGGACACCGTCTACTGCTCCGAGTGCGGCAGTGACCGCATCCTTTTGCAGAACGCGCTGAACACCCTGTTGCAGCCGGAAGCCCCGGTGCGCCAGCCCGAGCCGCAGCCTGCGGCCCAGCCGGTACGCTCCGCTGCGCCTGCTGAGGAACCCACCCGCATCGTGGGTGCAGCGCAGGAGGAAGCCACCCGTATCATCCCGCCCCGGGCGGCGGAGCCTGCGCCCGACTATGCGCCTGCCGCTGAGATGGACGCGACCCGCGTGGTGTCCTGCGCCCCGGAGCAGGAGGCGACCCGCGTTCTGTCCCGCCAGCCTGAGCCGGTGCGCCCGGCCAAGTCCTTTGCGCCGGACGAAGAGGTGGAGAAGTACGGCACCCGTGTGGTACCCTCGACTCCCGCCGCCGCGCCGTCCCGCCTGCAGGCAAAGCCGCTGGACGAGGAGGACGACTGCGAAGAGGAAGACCCCCGTGACAGCATCGCTGAGACGCTCATCCGCTGGGTGCCGCCCATCACCGCCATCGTGTGTGCGGGCATCGCCCTGTGCGGCTTCGTGTATTCTCAGTTCATGATGTAAAATAGGATGTACGGCGGAGGAGGCAGAGGCTTCCTCCGCTTTTAATTTAAGGAATAACCTCTCCGTCTGCTTCGCAGACATGGCCGGGCAGTGGCACGCCGTAGGCGTGACGGAGAGGTTTAACAAGGAGAGATGATTATGCCTGACGAAGCTCTGCAGGCCGCGTTCGAGATCAAAGCGGCCTGCGACGACATCAGCCGGAAGCTGCTGCGCTGGCACTGGGAGGAAAAGCCCGGCGCTCACAGCGTGGACGCCCTGATGAAGCATCTGGCCCAGCGCCAGAAGGAGAGCCCCGACTACTACGAGCGCCTGCCGGAGCTGAATGGCCGCACCGGCTGGCAGCAGCTGGATACCACCCTCTGTATGCGCATCCTGCTGGACCCGGAAAAGGACGCCGCCCGGCCTCTGGACCTGCTGGGCAATACGCCCCACCCGGCAGCGGCCAGCCGCGCCTGCAACGCGGTGCGGATGGCCCGCAACGAGGCCGCCCACGCCTCCGACAGGACCGCAGCCGCACAGGCGGCGATCCGGTTCAACGAGGCCGTGGAGGAACTGGAAGCGGGCTATGAGGGAACGGCCCTGACTACCGGCGACCTCGAGAAGTATTACCGGATGGCGGAGGACTTTCTGTCCCGCTGCGGCGCGTCGGAGACCATCGAGCCTCAGAAGAAGGCTGAGGACGAAGCGCCCCGCCGTCAGAAGTCCCAGAAAAGCGGCAGCACCTCCCGCAAGCGCCAGAGCGGCGGAAGCCGCACGACCTCGAAGGGGACATCCAGCCGCAGCCGGAATACCTCTGGCCGGAACAGCCGCAGCCGCCAGAATATGCAGACCACGGCCCGCCGCAAGAAGCGTCAGCGCACCCAGAGCCGTGCTCTCACCGTGGTGCTGCTGGCCGTCGTCCTGCTGGGCCTGCTGGTCCGGGCATGGACGATGGGGCTGATGAAGTGATACGCTCTACTGAGGTAGATCATGTGATGAAGTGACCAAAAAATAACGTACTATAATGATTAAACGTCACTTTATCAACTTGATAAAGTGACCCTGATTGATAAAGTGACCCACTTTATCAGCAAGCCTCAGTTTATCACCTTGAGAAAGTGAGATTTTTGGCGATGCTGCGTTAGAAAAATGTCACTTTATCAGATAACGCGCGGGTCTCGGAGGACATCTCAACTTTTTGGGATGTCCTCTTTTTGCATTTCCGGGACAGCCCCCTCATACACTGACGGACAAGGGGGTGTGCGGATGGAGCAGGGGATGGAGATGCTCTTTGCACTGTTCGGCGGGCTGGCGATGTTCCTCTACGGGATGGACAGGATGAGCCACGCCTTGCAGCGGGCGGCGGGCGACGCCATGAAGCGGCTGCTGGCCCGGCTGACGGCCACGCCGCTGCTGGGCGTCCTCACCGGGCTGGCCGTGACGGCAGTGCTCCAAAGCAGCTCGGCGGCCACAGTAATGGTCATCGGCTTTGTCAGCGCCGGGCTGCTGGAACTGCCCCGGGCGGTGGCCGTCATCTACGGCATCAACATCGGCACCACCATGACGGCTCAGCTCATCGCCTTCGATGTCCAGACGCTGGTATACCCGGTGCTGTTTCTGGGCTTCCTCCTCGACTTTGCGGCCCGCAGGCCCCGCTGGCAGGCCGTGGGCGAGGCGGTGTTCTCCTTCGGGCTGCTTTTCGAGGGCATCGACATTTTGGGCCGGGCTTTGCAGCCGCTGGCCGGGCAGGCGGTCTTTCTCGACTGGATGACCCGGGTGAAGGAGTCGCCGCTTCTGGGCATCCTGCTGGGCCTCTCCATGACCATGGTGGTGCAGAGCAGTTCGGCCACCATTGCGCTGCTGCAGAACGTGGCCCGGCAGGCCGGGCCGGACGGCATCCACAGCGTGCTGGGCCTTGCCGGGGCGGTGCCGGTCCTTCTGGGCGACAACATCGGCACGACGGTCACGGCCCTGCTGGCCTGCATCGGGCAGGGGAAGGACGCCGCCCGCGCCGCACTGGCCCACAGCTGCTTCAACCTCAGTGGGAGTCTGCTGGCGGCGGTGCTGCTGCCCTGGTTCGTCCGGCTGGTGGAGCTTATCTCCCCCAAAGGCCCGGAGCTGGAAGTCATTTCCCGGCAGATCGCCAACGCCCACACCACCTTCAACGTCTGCTGCGCCCTGCTCTGGCTGCCTTTTTTGCCGTGGATGGTGCGGCTGGTGTGTGCGCTGGTGCCGGAAGAGTAGCCCTCTCAGTCACGCCGTAGGCGTGACAGCTCCCCCAAGGGGGGAGCCTTTGGCATGTCGGACAACTCTGAGCTGCCCGCCGGAAGTTCAATATGGCGTAAAAGATAGTGCCCTGCTACCAAGACTAGCAGCAGCTTGACAAGGAACCGTTGTTCCGCAGCTGCTGCCCTCTGTAGCAGGGCACTATTTTTTGCGTTATATCAGGCTTCCGGCGGCCAGCTCAGAGTTGACCGGCCTGCCAAAGGCTCTCCCTCTGGGAGAGCTGGCGGGCGCAAGCCCGCCTGAGAGGGCAAGGACGCTGCCAAACAGCTCTTGCACTGCGATCGTATCGCTCTGACAAAGAGCCTGCTTACCGCTGTGCAGCAGCTTTAAGGCTCTCGTTCATCTTATGCCGTACCACCAGCAGGCAGGCCAGATGCACCAGTGTAGTGAGGATCCAGCTGACGGGGTAGCTGAGGTAAAGCATCGTGGTGGTGTGGAACAGCCGGAAGATGGTGGCGATCCAGACGAGGCGGAGCAGGCAGCTGCCCACGAGGCTGACCACCATCGGCAGGACGGAGTAGCCCCGGCCGCGCAGACAGCTGGCCAGCACATCCATGCCGCCGCAGAGCAGATAGGTGGTGCAGATGATGTGCATACGGGCCAGACCGGCAGTCACCACGACCTCATCGGAGGAGTAGAAGTGGAGCAGCGGTTCGCCCAGCAGGGAAGCACCGCCGCCCAGCACGAGGCCGGTGACGATGGAGCAGAGCAGGCAGTTGCGCATGACGCGGTCCAGGTTGTCGTACCGGCGGGCGCCCATGTTCTGGCTCGTGAAGGTGACAGCAGCCTGGGCGAAAGCGTTCATGGCGGTATAGACGAAGCCCTCGAGGTTGGAAGCGGCAGAGTTGCCGGCCACGACGATGGAGCCGAAGGAGTTGACCGCCGACTGGATGACGACGTTGGAGAGGCTGAACACGGTGCTCTGCAGACCGGCAGGCAGGCCGATGAGCAAAATCTGGGTCAGGGCCCCTTTGTGGAAGCCCAGCTTGTGCAGGTCGAGGTGGAGGGGGCCCTCCTCTTTCAGAAGCAGGGCCGTGACCATGCAGGCGGAGACGGTCTGGCTGATGATGGTAGCCAGAGCGACGCCCGCCACGCTCATGGAGAAGAGGATGACGAACACGAGGTTCAGCACCACATTGATGACGCCCGCCACGGCCAGACAGAACAGAGGCCGCTTTGTGTCGCCCACAGCGCGCAGGAGGGCCGAGCTGAAGTTGTACAGCATGGTCATGGGCATACCGATGAAGTATATCTTGAGGTAGAGGGTGGACAGGCCGATGACGTCCTCCGGGCAGCTCATCAGCTCCAGCAGGACGCGGGCGGCAAAAAAGCCCACCACGGCCAGTAAGAAACCGCTGACGAGGCCCAGCGTCACGGAGGTCTGGACGGTGTTGCGGACCCCGCGCTCGTCTTTGGCACCAAAGCAGCGGGCTGCGACGACATTCGCGCCCAGCGAAAGCCCTACGAACAGGTTGACCAGCAGGTTGATGAGCGCACCGTTGGAGCCGACAGCGGCCAGCGCCGTGCTGCCCGCAAAGCGTCCTACGACGACGACATCGGCTGCGTTGAACAGCAGCTGCAGGATGCTGGATGCAGCCAGCGGCAGGGAAAACAGGATGATCTTTTGCAGCATGGGGCCGCTGGTCAGATCGCCTGTCCGGGTATTCTGTGCCATGAAAATGCTCTGCCTCCTCAAATATCAGATGGTACTCACGAAAAAACGCGCCGCTCAACAGCGAGCGACGCAGATAG
>ENA-OUQK01001635-OUQK01001635.1-human-gut-metagenome-genome-assembly--contig:-NODE-1635-length-10867-cov-5.583796_pt1 | contig 10867 bp, 10 predicted proteins | sample MGYA00237954_ERZ548842 | MGnify/ENA primary metagenome ERZ548842 (study PRJEB26490, sample SAMN05194704) | human gut metagenome | biome: terrestrial biome; feature: human-associated habitat; material... | reverse complement strand
GTTGCAAATTTCGGAAGCCCGTTTTTAGCATAATTTTGACGCTTTAGTATTTCCCACCGACGGAACCTGAACAGGAACGGCTTCCTACTTTTTATGCAGGTCCGGGTAATCATGCCTTCCTGAATTAAATCTCTTCTTCTCTATGCCTTATCTTCCGATATCCTTTCTGCAATCCTTTTACCAGAAGTGTCAGGTATCGCAGTACAGCCTCGGTTGCAATCGAGAATACCACGAATAACATGATACACTTCGTTGACATTCCCGTAATTGCGAATAATTTCGGCAGGAAGATGATACATAAGATACAGCCGGTCAGGCATCCTCCCCAGACTACACCGCGGAAGATATTGACCGGTTTACAGATATTGAACAGGATGATGAATCCTACGATCAGAAGCAACATCGTTGCTGCTGTCGAGATATCTGTAGTATTTACATCAAATGTTTTACCGAATACGACCAGTGCGCCGACCATCAGTACATCGGTCAGGCCTGCCGGCAATGCCTTCAGGAATACATTGGTCAGGAAATGTCCCTGTATTCTTTCTTTATTTGGCTGGAACGCCAGGAAGAATCCCGGTACTCCGATCGTAAACATGCTGATCAGCGATATCTGGGATGGTTCCATCGGATAGGTGATCATCAGCACTACGGAGAATAAGGACAACAGGAAGGAGAAGATATTCTTCACCAGGAACAGACTGGCTGAACGCTGGATGTTATTAACCACCCGTCTTCCTTCCATTACTACCGACGGCATACATGCAAAGTTGGACTCCAGTAATACCACCTGCGAAGCCTGTACTGCCGCGTCACTTCCGGATGCCATGGCTACACTGCAGTCGGCATCTTTCAATGCCAGTACGTCGTTGACACCGTCTCCGGTCATTGCTACTGTCTTGCCCTGGTCTTTAAGAGCGTGTACAAATTTACGTTTCTGATCCGGTGTTACACGTCCGAATACTGTATAATTGGCAACCGCATCTGCAATCTCTGCATCACTGTGAAGAGTCGCTGCATCGACATAACGGTCTGCATTTGCAATTCCGGCTTCTTTTGCCACTTCAGAAACGGTCAGGGGATTATCTCCGGATATAACTTTCACTTCTACACCCTGTTCTGCAAAGTAAGCAAATGTCTCCGGTGCTTCTTTTCGGATTGGATTGGCAAGAAGGACATATCCAAGCGGCGTTACCTTGCCGGTCAGTGCTTTTCCGTCCAGTTCTCCGTCATACGTACCGAATACCAGCACACGGTTTCCTTTTCCTGCATACCCTTCAATCTCTTCTTTATATTCATCAAAATCATCTCTCAGCACGAATTCCGGTGCTCCAAGTACATGTACTTCCTCTTCGTATGTGACACCACTGTATTTGGTTGCAGATGTAAATGGAGTTACAGACTCAGCCTTTTTTCCTGTTCCTTCTTTAAAATATTCTTTTAACGCCTCCATAGTGATGTTATCACTGCTCATTGCTTTCGCAAAATCACCGAGCATTTTCGGAAGTTCCGGCATTTCATCTTTTTTATAATTGGATGTCGGAACCACATCCTTTACACTCATGTTCGTCTCTGTGATCGTTCCGGTCTTATCAACGCAAAGCACATTAACTCTTGCAAGGGTCTCAATACTCTTCATATCGTGAAGTAAAACCTTCTGTTTTGCCAGACGCATTGCACTGACTGCCATTGCCACACTCGCAAGAAGGTATAACCCTTCCGGAATCATACCGATCACAGCCGCCACCATAGAAGTAATACTGCTTCGGAATGGATCTCCGTTAAAGAAGAAGCTCTGCACGAACAGTATAATTCCGATTGGGATCAATGCGATACCGACAAATTTTACCAGTTTGTCAAGTGAACGGATCATTTCTGACTGCTCACCCTTCTGCATTGCTTTTGCTTCCAATGTCAGTTTGGAAATGTAGGAATCCACACCTACTGCATCCAGTCTTGCATGACATTCTCCTGCCACAATAAAACTTCCCGACATCAGATGATCTCCCGGATTCTTGGTAATCTCATCTGATTCTCCTGTCAAAAGAGATTCATTGACCTGTACACTTCCATGTACCACTTCTGCATCAGCACAGACCTGATTTCCTGCTTTAAAGATTACAATATCATCCAGAACCAGATTCTCCGAATTAACCCGTGAAGTCTTTCCGTCTCTGACCACTGTTGCATGTGGTGCATTTAGCATATTTAATTTTTCCAGTGTCTTTTTAGAACGGATTTCCTGTATGATACCGATCAGTGTATTAAAAATGATGACCGGAAGGAATGTCAGGTTACGGAACGAGCCCACAATTATCAGAAGAATCGCCAGAACCAGAAAGATCAGATTAAAATATGTAAATACATTTTCTTTAATGATCTCTTCCGTTGTCTGCGCCGGTGGATCGACCGATACGTTGCCCCACCCGTCACGCCTGTGTTCTTCTGCCTGCGTCGACGTCAGGCCTTCCTCATAATCCGGCTCGTATCTGGTTGTCGGTGTACGTTCTATTTCATAATCACAGGCTTCTTCCTGCAGTTTTCGTTTTCGCCTGTCGTTTTTTTTCATAGAGTTCCTCCTTATCAGCTGCATTCTACTGTTACATTCTGATTTTATCTATTATTTGTATTTAGTATACACCAGAATATGCCAATATTGTATTAACACTTTATGAATTCTGTATGTATTTTTGCTGAAAATGCAGTTCACATCTTCATGTAAACTGCATCTGCTTCCTCTATATACTCACATTTTCATCCGTACGAAGCAACGCACTTTTCGCAAGCTGATCCGCTTCTTCGTTATAATGATTTCCTGTATGCGCCGCGACTTTACAGAAAGATATCTTTATCTGCTCTGCTGCTTCCTGCATATGTGCCGCATACTTGCTGGTAAGCGGTGTCTTGGCCCGCCACACGCCTGTCACCCATTTTTCCACACCTTCGTAATCATAGCGGATCTCTACTGCCGGATACTCATGCTCTTTCGCCCATTGCACTGCATTCATCGCGCCGAGCATTTCTCCTGCAACGTTCCGGATCTTCACGCCTTCCGGATCACAGCCGCTTCCGGATTTTCTGAATTCTTCTCCGGCCGGTGTCAGGATCACACAGCCAAATGCATATCTTCCGATGCTTTTTTCAAAGCTTCCGTCCACATAGGCAATCACCATATTTTCCGGCACTTCAACAATTCCTGCTGCTTCTTTTTCTTCATCCTTAGATACATTTGCAGTAGTTGACATTTGCAAGAATGCCATGGCTTCTTCCCTGTCTGTAAAGCCTCTGAACTCTGCTCCGGAGTATCCGGACGTCGCTTTCTGACACTCTGCCCAGGTCTCAAATAATCCTGTCTTATGTCCTTTTCTTACTGCATATATTTTCTTTTTTGCCATATCTATTATCCCTTTCTGAGAATTTCTAAGAATCTATCTCCATACTTTTCCAGTTTATGCTCTCCGACACCCGATACTTCCAACATCTCATCCCGTGTCGCCGGACGCATTACACACATACCGGCAAGCGTCTTATCTGCAAATACCATATACGGCGGTACCTTTTCTTCCGATGCAATCTCACGTCTGAGTTCCCGTAAGCTTTCGAATAATTCTGCATCTTTTTCTGTAAGTTCCGCTGCCACTGCGCCTTTTTTACGTCTGTTCTTCTTCTCTTTTGATTCAGATTTCTTTTCTGTCTCTTCTTTCGGAAGCTTCATGACCAGCAGTTCTTCCGTCTCCATAAAAGCTTTCCCTTCCGGAGTCAGACAGATCACCGGATATTGTTCGCCCTTTTCTTCCACATATTCACGGAACTGTAATTCCCTTAATATCTGTCGTAATCTCGGAACCGTCCGCTCACTTAACACTGCATATTCTGGATTCTTATCCAGATTCTTGCCCAGGATCTTCTGACTCTTTCCGCCGTGCACAATATCGATCACCGTCGCTGCCCCGTAATTCCAGTCCAGTGCATCCAGACACCGCAGGATTGTATTCGCCTCCAATGTGATATCTACCTCTTCAAACTGTGTCTGGCAGTTCAGACAGTTTCCGCAATAAGAACTGCTCTTTTCTCCAAAATAATTCAAGATATATTGTCTTAAGCATTCCGACGTAAAGCAGTAAAATGTCATCTGTTTCAACCGTTCCAGATCCCGTTCTTTCACAATTTTGCGCGTCTCTTCATCCAGTTCGCTGTTCTCTTCTCCATTTTCAATAAAGAGACGGTTCGTTCTTACGTCTCTCGGCTCGTAATACAGGATACATTCTGACGGCTCCCCGTCTCTTCCTGCACGTCCGGCCTCCTGATAATAGCTTTCCATATTTTTCGGCATATTATAATGAATGACAAAGCGTACATCCGGCTTATCGATTCCCATTCCGAATGCATTCGTCGCCACCATGATCTGACGCTTTCCATATATGAAGTTCTCCTGATTTTCCTTCCGTTCTTCATCCGATAATCCGGCATGATATCTGGTTACGGAGAACCCTTCATTTCTCAGATCGTAACAGACCTGCTCCACGCTTTTTCTTGTCAGACAGTAAATGATTCCACTGTCACCGGATGTATCACATCCTTTTTCCTTCAGATAACTGACTAATTCCTTATACTTATCCACAGGTTTCTTCACTGCGAAGAAAAGATTTCCACGATCGAACCCGGTTGTTTCCACATACGGGTTCTGAAGCTTTAAGATATCAAGGATGTCTTCTCTTACCTCTGCTGTTGCCGTCGCCGTGTATGCACCGACCACCGGACGGTACGGCAGACGATCCAGAAAATCCAGGATTTTCAAATACCCTGGGCGGAAATCCTGTCCCCACTGTGATACGCAGTGTGCCTCATCTACTGCAACGAAGGATATCTTTACATGCTCAGACAGTGCAAAATCCAGAAAACTTTCTGTCTCCAGACGCTCCGGTGCCACATATATAATCTTGTACCTTCCCTGCTTTGCAAGCTGCAGTGCTTTGTAATACTGTCCTGCAGTCAGAGAACTATTTAAGAAAGCGGCATGGACTCCCATCTGGTTCAGCGTTCCCACCTGATCTTTCATAAGCGAGATCAGCGGCGAGATCACGATTGTAATTCCTTCCATCATAAGTGGCAGGCACCTGATAACACACCGACTTTCCTGCTCCGGTCGGCATGATTCCAAGCACATCCCTGCCTCCCAGTACCGCTTTGATCACCGGGATCTGTCCCTCCCGGAAATGGTCATAGCCGTAGTATTGTTTCAGTATCTTTTCCGCTTCTTTGATTGCCTCACTCATTCTGTCCTTGCTCCTTACATTTCGTCTTTTTCTACTCATCACTTTTTTGATCCGCAGATTTTCCCACACCCACTATGTCTTACTATCTTATCACATTTGCCCCTGTCTTTCATCCCATCTTTCATAGACAAATTCTTTTGACTTTCCAAACTTTTTTCAGTATAATTGTTTCAGTTTCTGAATAAACAAAATTATGTCTTAACAATATCAAAGTATTACAACAACAGCAGATTTTTCTATAATCTGTAATATTTACTGAAAATAAAGGAGGATAAACACATGGATTTCCGACAGATCACCATGATGCAAAAGATAAAATCAGGCATGGATCGTTTTCGTGCCAACCATCCAAAATTCCCGCTGTTTTTACGCGCCGTATCACAGGACGCATTAGTAGAGGGATCAATCATCGAGATCAATGTTACTACACCGGAAGGGAAAAATTATTGTACCAATGTCAAGCTGAAAGCCGATGACATGGAACTTTTTGATTCGTTTAAAAATATGCAGGGTTAATTTTCCCTGCATATTTTTTATTCTTTGGAAACATACTAATTCTGTCATAAATATATAGCAAGGAAGGTATTTATTATGGAAGAAATGTTTTGTTTCCAGTGTCAGCAGACCGCTCATAATTCCGGATGTGAAGGGCGTGCCGGTGTCTGTGGAAAGAAAAGTGACACCGCCAATTATCAGGATGAGCTTACCGGTGCGCTGATCGGCCTGTCACGTGCCGTGCGTAAAAAGCTTGCCCTGAATCCGGATGCTTCTTTCGAACATGCGGATGAACTTATCTTAAAAGGGTTATTCACCACGATTACCAATGTTAATTTTTTCAATGATACGATTATCGAACTCATTCGTGAAGTAAATGTCGAAAAGGACCGGATCTATCCGGATATCATGAATTATGATGTCCACCATATCTGGGAAGATCAGGAAGATATCCGCTCGTTAAAGTCTCTGATTCTTTTCGGACTGCGCGGCATGGCTGCTTACGCTTATCATGCTTATGCGTTGGATTATGTAGACAGAAATGTCCTTGATTTCTTTTATGAAGGACTCGAAGCCCTCGGTTCGGAAAAAAGCAGTGACGAATTACTTGCTCTCGTATTAAAAACGGGTGAGATCAATTTCCGCTGCATGGAGCTTCTGGATCATGCGAACTCTGGTACTTATGGCAATCCGGTACCGACAGAAGTTCCACTGACCATCGAAAAGGGGCCTTTCATCGTTGTCAGCGGACATGATCTTCATGATATGGAACTGTTATTAAAGCAGACGGAAGGAAAAGGAATCAATATCTACACCCACAGTGAGATGCTTCCGGCACATGGATATCCGGAATTAAAGAAATATTCTCATTTAAAAGGAAACTTTGGAACTGCCTGGCAGAGTCAGCAGTCAGAATTTCACAACATTCCGGCACCTGTGTTATTTACTACCAACTGTCTGATGCCGGTACGCCAGAGTTACTGCGACCGGGTATTTACCACCTCCATCGTATCATATCCGGATCTGGTGCATATCGGAGAGGACAAAGATTTCACTCCGGTTATTGAGAAAGCTCTGGAATGCAAGGGATATCCGGAAGATCATCCAATGACCGGAATCAACGGCGGGTCTACAGTCACAACCGGATTCGCCCACAATGCTGTTCTTTCTAATGCCGGGCATATCGTGGAACTTATAAAGGCCGGTAAGATCCGCCATATCTTTCTGGTCGGCGGATGCGACGGTGCCGCTCCGGGACGCAGCTATTATACGGATTTCGCCAAAGCTGCACCTATGGACACCTTGATTCTGACTCTTGCCTGCGGAAAATACCGGTTGAATGACCTGGATCTTGGTTCCATCGACGGTATTCCAAGGATCTTGGACATGGGGCAATGTAATGATGCTTATAGCGCTATTAAAGTTGCTCTTGCACTTGCAGAAGTCTTTGACTGTACCGTAAACGACCTCCCGCTCACCCTAGTTCTTTCCTGGTATGAACAGAAGGCCGTATGTATCCTGCTTACGCTATTATCTCTCGGTGTGAAAAATATCCTGCTTGGTCCAACACTTCCTGCATTCGTCTCTGAAAATGTATGGAAGATACTGGTGGAGAATTATAATATTCAGAAGATCAGTACTGTGGAAGAGGATATGAAGAAAATCCTTGGTTAATGATCTTCAAGATTTGCGAAGAACAATTCATAGAAATCATCTTCAGCCTCGATCATCGGCGAGTTCTCCCCTCCGCCATTGGTGCTTCTTTTCATTGCGGCATGGAATTCTTCTCCTGCCGCAATTAATTCCATTTCGTATAATTCGTAACCAAGATTCCGGCAGGTCTTGCAGAAGGCAGATAGCGGGTCTGCTTCTGTTCTGGTTGCGAGGAGCTGTTGTTTTAACTTTTCGTCTTTTAATGCTTTGTTTTGTAATTCGTCTAATATACTTACTACGTCTGCCATAATCCTCAATCCTTTCCTGCTAAAAAAGAGAGTAACACATTTCCTATGCTACTCCCTCGTCTCTAAAACTATTATATGAATTTCATTTTACTTGCGCAAGCTTTATTTTCATAAATGCATTTACTTAAATATGTTTCCCACAGATATCTGCCAGACAGCATTTCTCACAATGCGGCTTCGTCCTCGCTGTACAGACGTCTCTTCCGTGATATACCAGCCTGTGGCAGAAATCACTGCCTTCTTCCGGCGGGATGATCTTCCAAAGTTCCATCTCTACTTTCTTCGGTTCCTTGATTTCATCTACCAGACCGATCCGGTTACAGAGTCTGATGCAATGCGTATCCGTAACAATCGCCGGTTTGCCGAACACATCCCCCATGATCAGGTTCGCACTCTTTCTTCCGACTCCCGGAAGTTTCAACAATTTATTAAAATCATCCGGGACTTTTCCATCATATTCATCACGGAGCATGCGCATACATGCACTGATATCCCTCGCTTTACTCTTGCCCAGTCCGCATGGTCTTACAATTTCTTCGATCTCTTCCGGTGTGGCTTCTGCCAGTGCATTGACATCCGGGTACTTTGCATATAAGCCTTCTACTACTACATTGACTCTCGCATCCGTGCACTGTGCTGCCAGACGTACACTGACCAGCAGTTTCCACGCATCGTCATAATCCAGCGTGCATCCCGCATCCGGGTATTCTTTTTTCAGGCGGTCGATGACCACCAGTGCCAGTTCTTGTTTATCCATTTTTATTACTCCTGTTCATTTCCATCCGAAAGCTTCACCGTAATATAATCATGATGGATTTCTTTCAGAAATTTATCAAATACATCCGCTGTCTTCATCTTGATACTGGAAGTGTTCACACATGGATGACATCCGAATTCTTCCTGTTCCAGAAGTTCCTCATCCACCAGAAGCTGCACTTTATTCTCCGGATCAAAGATCAGTCCCATGACAGTAGCTGAGCCCGGCGTTACATTCAGATATGTTTCCATGTCTTCTCCCGATGCAAAGGATAATCTCGTGGTCGGGATCTGCTGTGACAGTTCTTTTGTCTTGAGCGCTTTGTTTCCTGGCATCAAAAGCAGATAATATGACGTTTTCTTCCGGTTACATAAGAACAGATTCTTACAGATCTCCATTCCCAGCGCTTTATCAATCTCTTCACAGGCTTCCATTGTCATGACTGCTTCGTGATCCGCTCTGATGTAGGGGATATGCAGACTGTCCAGTATATCGTAAACTTTTATTTCTTTTTCTTTTCGTCCGGATGTGTCTTCCGGGCGTCCATTGTATAACTCCATTTTATCTCTTATCCTATATCAATTTTCTTGTTCCTTCTTTTCTCACTATTATACAATTATCAATTTAGTACTACAAGTAATTTCCAGTTTATAGATTCGATTGCCACACCGTTTTGAAATGCCTGTACCCTTTATTCTCCTCTATTCCACTTTCAGATATTTCTCCATCCACACTTCTGCAAGCTGCGTCCAGCTCTGTACTTCTTTCAGCGTTTTGCGGATTCCCTCTTTCTGCTTTTCCGTCCATCTTGCCGGCTTTTTACGTCCGATACCGAACTTCACCAGAAGTTCCTCTCCTTTTTCCTTTGGAAATGGAGTCTCGCCGGCCTCGATTGCCTCTGCAAGCATCTGCACCTGTTCCTGTGTATATCTTTTTCCTTCTTCCTGTCCTATATTCTGCTCTAACCACTCTTCGGTTGCCACAGATAGTCCATGGATTCCTTCTGAAAATACATGCTGTGCAAATGGTACACCGGCCTGTGCACAAGCCTGTGCAAAGAGATAACTGTTCTCCACCGGAACTGTCTGATCTGTTACGGTCTGCCACAGGAAACATGGCGGTGTATCTTTTGTCACATGATTTTCCAGCGACATATAGTCCAGTTCCTGCTCTGTCGGATTCTTTCCAAACAATGCAACAAATGAATCTCTGTGTGCATATTTTCCAGAACTGATGACCGGATAAGACAGAATCGCCGCATCTGGGCGGTTGGATATGTTCTGGTATGCTTCTTCCGGATCTTCCACATCTTTATTATGTACACAAAGGCTTCCACACAGATGTGCTCCTGCTGAGAATCCGCAGACTGCGATTCTGTCTGGTCTGATATGGAATTCCTCTGCACGTGAACGAATCATGCGGATTGCTCTTGAGATATCGTGTAACGGCTGCATCTTCAGCGCTGCTTCATCTAACTGATTAATCGTATATTCCAGAACGAATACATTGTACCCTGCACCATAGAATTCCATTGCCGGCAGGTGCGCTTCCGATGGGGATACTTCCCGGTATGCGCCGCCCGGTGCGATGATCATTGCCGGATGCTTCTTTTCATCCTCATGAATATAGCTGAACATCACCGGTATAAAACCATGTGCTGCCGGATAATGATACTCTTCTTTTTTCCAGATTTCGATTCTTTCATTTATCATAATTTTTACCTTCTCCTTTATTCCTTAACAATTACTTATTTCTACCGTTCTTTCCCCATTATATTTCTCTACGTCTTCGAAAACAAATAAGGATATTTCCGCATTTGTGCAAATATAATCGTTTCCACCCGTTTTCGTATCTCATCTGAATAGCCTTCTGCGTTTTCAAGCAATTCTGTCACGTCTTTTTTTGTAAAACGGAACTTTAGATTCATTTTATATAAAGATTCGGAAATATCTAATTGTTCATCGAATGCATTACATATTGTTTTGGGCTGAACCTTCTCCATAAGTGTGTAAATATCTCCCGTCAAAGGATAATCCATCGTTGTATCTGCTAAAAGTCCTGCTCCATTATCAAAGATCGGGCAGTATGCATAATCACCTTTTCCATTCATCAAGACGGCTATGTTATGCATATGCCGGTCTTCATTCAGGAAAAATGCATCTATCGTCAGCAGTTTGTTCATATATACTCCAAAATTCTGAAGTCCCGTTATTCGTTCCACCTGTTGCACTAAGAAACGTAATCTTTCCTCATGATCGGGGATTCTATACATGCTTTTATACAGACTTTCTCCGAAAAAATTATGAAACAACCTCTCTAAAGTTATAATCTGCCAGTCTTCATTCAGAAAATTTTTACTCTTTGCCCCATTATAAATT
>ENA-OUQK01001625-OUQK01001625.1-human-gut-metagenome-genome-assembly--contig:-NODE-1625-length-10911-cov-4.108604_pt1 | contig 10911 bp, 8 predicted proteins | sample MGYA00237954_ERZ548842 | MGnify/ENA primary metagenome ERZ548842 (study PRJEB26490, sample SAMN05194704) | human gut metagenome | biome: terrestrial biome; feature: human-associated habitat; material... | reverse complement strand
GATCATGCCTAGTCTCGTGGGCTCGGAGATGTGTATAAGAGACAGATCATATCGCATCCAATACATAGTATATCAGAAAGATCAGGCAGAAACCAAGAGGTGGAAGCCTGGTCTTTTTTTGGCAGGAGGTCGATCGTCTGCTATCAGCAAAAATAAGGGAAAGTGTTCACATAGAAGAAGGCATTAATTATGATAAAAGCAGTAAAAAGCATCAATGTGTAATAGAAAAATAGGAGAGCAATGAAAGGTCATCTGTGAAAATTCTGTGTCACTACTTGAAAATTCATCCAAAAACTTCTATAATTAAAAATTATAATGCCAGGGGTAAAAGGTGTTCACGTTATAGAAGAAAGGCAAGATGAATGAAAAACAGATATTTATATAAATTAGGCTGCATGATGCTGGCGGGGAGTATGCTGATGAGTACAGCACCGGTGGCTTATGCATCGAGTTTGCAGACGGAGCTTCAGAAAGAGGCGGAGAGTAATACGGAAGGCTCTCAGACAGAAACCAGTCAGCCGGAGACGAGTCAGAGCGAGACACCGGCAACGGAGACTGAGACCAGTCAGCCGGAGACGAAGCCGGAACTGGAAACGCGGCAGACTGAGACGGCGGCAGCCGAAACAGAAACAAATGCATCTCAGACAGGGGATACGGATGCATCCAAAGAGGATGGAACATCGGACAGCGATAAAAAAGACGATGGTTCGGATAAAAAAGACGGCGACAAGAAGTCAGAGGGTGACAGCAAGGACGATAAGAATAAAAAAGACGATGCGGATGACAAGGACAGTCAGAAAGGTGACATTCAGAAACCGGATGATGAGAGCGAACAGGTGGATCATTCTGATGCGGCAGCCGATTATGCTTCCAATATCATTGCCGGAAACAGTGTTTATTTAGGTGAACTTTCCAGTGAGTATGGTATTTCGTTTGATGAAGAGTTCGAAAAGACAATGGACAAGATCGAAGCAGATTATAAAGAGTTTCTGGACAAACCGGAAGATTTCCTGGCAGAAAACTGGCAGGATGTGCTGGCTGTTTATGTGATGAAGTACGGGCAGGACGCCGGCATAAAGATGGACAAGTCCTGCAGGGATGATCTGGAGCAGATTTTTTTCCTGATGAATGTCAGAAGCAATTCTGCAATTTTACGCAAACTGGAGAAAATTCAGAAAGAGGAAGTCTCTGAAACCGAAGGCAGATCAGCCGAAACAGAAAAGGCGGCAGAAGCAGAAGAATCAGCCGAAACAGAAAAGGCGGCAGAAGCAGAAGAATCAACAGAAACAGAAAAGGCAGCCGATGCGGAAGAATCAACAGAAACAAAAAAAGTGGCAGAAACAGATGCAAAAGAATACCGTGCACTGTCGGTTCAGGATTACATAGCACTTTACGGTGCAGATGAAGAGCAGACAGCTATACTGGAGAAATACACGTCCACAAAATGCAGACAGCTCTGTGCAATCGTTACGGCATCCAAAGGATTTGTGCGTTCCGAGGCAGGCAGCGATGTCAGTGAAGAACGTGTTTCCATCGTGGCAGCAGCGTGCAGCCTGATCGGAAAAGTCGGCTATTTCTGGGGCGGCAAGTCCTATGCAATCGGCTGGGATGACAGCTGGGGAAGTCCGATGACCGTGTCCGCAGAGGGCAGCAAGAGCAGTGGAACGGTGCGTTCCTATGGTCTGGACTGTAGTGGATTTGTTGCATGGTCTTACTATAACGGACTTGGCGGCAAGGATGCCGGTATCGGCAATCATACCACAACACAGTGGAATGCAAGCGAGATGGTGGACAGCCAGAGTGCCAGACCTGGTGATCTTGTCTTTTATCATCCGGCAAGTGCAGGAGACGACAACCACGTCGGCATCGTAGTCGGAGTCAATGACAACGGAAGCCTGCTGGTCGTACACTGTTCCTCAAGCCAGAACGGAGTTATGACAGGAGAAGCATGGTCAGCCGGATTCCAGTATGTGAGAAGTCCGCTGGGGTTGGAATGATAAAAAATGAAAACCGTGCGGTTGACAAATAAAGGCGGCACTGCTATCATATAAAAGAAAGGCTTTTATGAAAAAGCAGAGCACTTGTGACTTCGTCATGAGCGGATGCTGAAAATGCAAACTAATTTGACTGGAACAAGGGTGTTCTGATTTATTCAGTGCACCCTTCTTTTCTATTTATAGGAGAATCCCTTGTAAATAAAAAAGAAGAATGAAATAATTGTGCAGAGATTCGAAAATGAAAATGTCTGCTTCGCAGACTTGCATATTATCAGGCTTTTTCTAATGGGAATCATAAAAGGAGAATATATGAAGTATACAAAACAGGATGTCCTGCGTCTTGTGCAGGAGGAAGATGTAGAATTTATACGCCTTCAGTTTACGGATATTTTCGGAACGATGAAGAATGTGGCGATCACTTCCAGCCAGCTGGAAAAGGCACTGGATAACAACTGTATGTTTGACGGATCTTCGATTGAAGGTTTTGTGCGGATCGAGGAGTCAGACATGTATCTTTATCCGGATCTGGATACGTTAAATGTTTTTCCGTGGCGGCCGCAGCAGGGAAAGGTGGCACGACTGATCTGTGATGTGTACCGTCCGAATCGGGAGCCGTTTGAGGGGGATCCGAGATATATTCTGAAAAAAGTGGTAAAGCAGGCGGCAGAGCTTGGTTATCAGTTTGATGTCGGACCGGAATGTGAGTTTTTCTTGTATCATACGGATGACAATGGACAGCCGACGACGATCACACATGAACGTGCAGGCTATTTTGACTTAGGTCCGATGGATCTTGGTGAGAATGCAAGGCGTGATATGGTTCTGACGCTGGAAGATATGGGATTTGAGATCGAGGCATCTCATCACGAGATGGCACCGGCACAGCACGAGATCGATTTTCGTTATGACGAGGTACTGACGACGGCAGACAATATCATGACATTCAAGCTGGCAGTCAAGACGATCGCCAAACGTCATGGACTGCATGCAAGCTTTATGCCAAAGCCAAAGACTGGTATCAATGGCTCCGGCATGCACATCAATATGTCCCTGTCAAAGGATGGAAAAAATATTTTTGCGGATGACTGTGATCCAAATGGCCTGAGTCAGGAAGCATACTATTTTATTGGCGGTCTGATGCGGCATGTCAAGGGAATGTGTGCGATCACCAATCCGCTGGTCAATTCTTACAAACGTTTGGTTCCGGGATTTGAGGCACCGGTTTACATTGCCTGGTCAGGCACAAACCGCAGCCCGCTGATCCGCATTCCGGCAGAACGTGGGGAGGGCACGAGAATAGAACTGCGTTGTCCGGATCCGTCGGCAAATCCATACCTGGTGCTGGCAGTCTGCCTGGCAGCAGGACTGGACGGCATCCAGAAGCAGATCATGCCTCCGGCAGCTGTTGATAGAAATATTTTCAATATGACAGAAGAAGAGATCCAGGAAGAGGGGATTGATGTCCTGCCGAACAATCTTCTGGAAGCAGTCTATGAAATGGAAAAGGACGAGCTGGTAAAAGAGGTGCTTGGAACACACACCAGCCGGCGTTATATCAAGGCGAAAAAGAAAGAATGGGCAGAATATTCCCGCCAGGTTTCCGGATGGGAACTGGATCAGTATCTTTACCGCATATAAATTTTCCTCCCGAGATGGATCTTGATTTTTAAGATTGTACAAGAGGAGGAGGGTTACAGTGGTAAACATAATAGTTGTATTTCCAAAGCTGGAAGATGCGAAAAATATCCGTAACCTTCTGGCGAGAAATGGATACAGCGTGATCGGTGTATGCTGTACCGGTGCACAGGTATTGCAGATTATAGACAATCTGGAAGACGGCATTGTGATCTGCGGATACCGTTTTAACGATATGATGTATGCGGATTTGAGGGAAAGTCTGGCATCTTCGTTCCAGATGCTTTTGGTAGCATCTATGCATATTTTGGAGTCCTGCGACCACAGGGATATTGTATCTCTGCCGCTGCCGCTGCGTATCGGAGATCTTGCCAATACGCTGGAGATGATGGCGGCCGGAATGTATCGACGCAGGCGGAGACAGAAGTCACAGCCGAAGGAACGTTCCGAAGCAGAGAAAAAAGTGATTCTGGATGCGAAAAAGTTACTGATGGAGCGAAACCATATGTCAGAAGAAGAAGCACATCGTTATATGCAGAAATGTAGTATGGATAGTGGAAACAATATGGTAGAGACAGCAAAAATGATTTTTGCCCTGATGAAGTATTAAACTGTCGTCAGGCAGACCAAGAAAGGATGGCGAACAGATGAAATTTACAAAAATGCAGGGCATAGGAAATGACTATGTCTATGTCAACTGTCTGGAAGAGACGGTTGAAAATCCGGGAGAAGTTGCCAGAAAGGTCAGCGACCGCCACTTTGGGATCGGCTCGGACGGACTGATCCTGATCAAACCTTCGCTGGAAGCAGACTTTGAGATGGATATGTATAATTCCGACGGTTCTCAGGGAGCGATGTGCGGAAATGGGATCCGCTGCGTGGCAAAGTATGTTTATGACTATGGACTTACAGATAAAGATGAAATCAGCATTGCGACAAAGAGCGGCATCAAATACGTGAAACTGCAGGTGGAAAACGGAAAAGTGAAGACGGTCCGTGTGGATATGGGGGCACCGATCTTAAATGCAGGCCTGATTCCGATCGTATCGGAGAATCCGCAGGTCATCAATGAAGCGATCACGGCAGGCGGCAGGGAATATCGCATGACCGGTGTTTCTATGGGAAATCCGCATGCAGTTGTTTATATAGACGATGTAAAAGGTCTGGATATTGAAAAAATCGGACCGCTTTTTGAGACGCATCCGTGTTTTCCGGATCGTGTCAACACAGAATTTTCCAGAGTACTGGACGATCATACTGTTGAGATGCGTGTATGGGAACGCGGAGCCGGTGAGACACTTGCCTGCGGAACCGGTGCATGTGCGGTGGCAGTGGCATCCATTCTGAATGGGTATGTGGTAAAAGATCAGCCGGTGACCATAAAACTGCTTGGCGGAGATCTGGAGATTTTCTGGGATCAGCAGAAGAATACTGTCTTTATGACGGGCCCTGCGGAAGTCGTCTTCGACGGCGAAATTAAATTGTAACGATATAGGGCAGATGCAAAAGGCTGCCATGAGTAAAAGCAAAAGCGGGCGATGAAGATCCACTTTATAAAAATGCCGGAACTGCCGGCAGAAATGAGAATCACAGGAGGCACATATGTTTAAAGTAAATGATAATTATCTGAAGTTACCGGGAAGCTATCTTTTTTCTACAATCGCGAAAAAAGTCAATGCATTTACAGCGGCTAATCCACAGGCAGAGATCATCCGTCTGGGTATCGGTGATGTGACACAGCCGATCGCACCGGCCGTGATCGAAGCATTGCACAAAGCAGTTGATGAGCAGACCACAACAGAGGGATTCAAAGGTTATGCACCGGATCTTGGCTATGCATTTCTGCGTGAGACGATCGCAAAGAATGATTACGAAGCTTACGGATGTGACATCGCAGCAGATGAGATTTTTGTATCCGACGGTGCAAAGAGCGATTCTGCAAATATTCAGGAGATTTTCTCTCTGGACAATAAAATTGCGGTATGTGATCCGGTTTACCCGGTTTATGTGGATTCCAACGTTATGGCAGGCAGAACCGGCACTTACGATCCGAAAAGTGAGACCTGGAGTGATGTGATCTACATGCCTTGTACCGCAGAAAACAATTTCTGCCCGGAACTGCCGAAAGAGACTCCGGATATTATCTATCTGTGCTTCCCGAACAACCCGACCGGCGAGGCGATCACAAAAGAACAGCTTCAGGTATGGGTAGATTATGCCAATAAAGCAGGTGCAGTCATCATCTACGATGCTGCTTACAAAGCTTATATCACAGAAAAAGATATCCCGGTGTCTATTTATCAGTGTGAAGGTGCAAAAACCTGTGCCATTGAGCTTTGCAGCTTTTCCAAGACAGCCGGATTTACCGGACTGCGTCTTGCATACACGGTTATCCCGAAAGAGCTCAAATGCGGCGATGTACAGCTGCATGCACTCTGGGCAAGAAGACACGGCACAAAATACAACGGTGCACCTTACATCATCCAGAGAGCCGGAGAAGCGGTATATTCCGAGGCTGGAAAGGCTCAGATCGCAGAACAGATCGCATATTATCACAAGAATACATCTTATATCTTCAACGGACTCAAAGAAGCCGGCTATACCGTTGCGGGCGGCGTGAACTCCCCGTATGTATGGCTGAAGACGCCGGAGCAGATGAATTCCTGGGAATTCTTTGATTATCTGCTGGAAAAAGCAAACGTGGTCGGAACACCGGGTTCCGGATTTGGACCAAGCGGAGAAGGTTATTTCCGTCTGACTGCATTCGGTACTTACGAGAATACTGTAAAAGCAATCGATCGGATTAAAAAACTTTAAAAACTATTGCGTTTGTTAAAAAATACACGATATTTTTTATAAAAAATACTTGCAAACAGAAAAAACTTGTGCTATGATTTTGAATCATAAAAATGATAAAACGATTAAGAGATGCCATAAAACCACTCTTGTGCGAGCACATCGTGGTTTCAGGCTTTTGCCCCTGGCATCATGCAAATGCTGAGATGAAGACTCATGATCGTGAAAGCCGACAGGAATAAAGTGTCACCGACTGAGAGCACTTTTTGGCGGAAGCGGCAAGATGGGAACACTTCGGAGCAGACCGTTCGAAGGAGATACAGGTAGGGCGGTACGTGAGCGTGCGTTAAACGTCAAGAGAGGCAGATGATTCATCTGCAAGGCGGGTGGTACCGCGGATAAAGTTTATCCGTCCCGAAACAGTTCAGTGCTGTTTCGGGATTTTTTTATTCCATTCTTTTCCCGGACAGCGAAAAGTTGAAAGGAGACGAAAGACTATGATGGAGTATTTAGAAGGCGTAAAAAAAGCAAAAACATTGGAGATTGGTGAATTACTGGTGCAGGCAGAAGGCACAGAGGTAAAAGTAAACGGAGCCGTGCATACGATCCGTGATATGGGAAATGTGGCATTTGTGATCCTGCGTAAGCGTGACGGTCTGGTGCAGTGCGTGTTTGAAGAAGGTGTGACAGCCTTTGACTTAAAAGAACTCAAAGAGGCATCTGCGGTGGAAGTACTCGGTACGATCCGCAAAGAAGAACGTGCCGCACACGGCATTGAGATTCGATTGAAAGAGATCAAAGTGCTGAGCGAGCCGGATGAACCACTGCCGCTGCCGATTTCCAAATGGAAGCTGAATACTTCACTGGAAGCGAAACTGAACATGCGTCCGATCTCTCTTCGAAATGTCAGAGAACGTGCGAAATTCAAGATCCAGGAAGGTCTGGTCCGCGGTTTCCGCGATTTCCTCTATGAGCAGGGATTTACGGAGATCCACACACCGAAGCTTGGGGCCAAAAGTGCAGAGGGCGGTGCAAACCTCTTCAAACTGGAGTATTTTCACAGACCGGCGATCCTGCAGCAGAGCCCGCAGCTTTATAAACAGATGATGGTTGGTGTGTTTGACCGGGTATTTGAGACAGGACCGGTGTTCCGTGCAGAGAAACACAACACAAAACGTCACCTGAACGAGTATACATCTCTTGATTTTGAGATGGGATACATCGACGGATTTGAAGATATCATGGCGATGGAGACCGGATTTTTACAGTACACGATGAAACTTCTGGCAAAGGATTATCAGAAAGAGCTGGATATGCTTGGCATCACACTTCCGGATGTATCGAAAATTCCGGCGGTCCGTTTTGACAAAGCAAAAGAGATGGTTGCAGAGAAATACAACCGTACGATCCGCAATCCATACGACCTGGAGCCGGAAGAAGAGCATCTGATCGGGGAGCTGTTCAAAGAAGATTATGGTGCAGATTTTGTGTTTATCACACATTATCCGAGCAAAAAGCGTCCGTTCTATGCAATGGATGATCCGCAGGATGCAAGATTTACCTTAAGTTTTGACCTTCTGTTTCGCGGACTGGAGATTACAACCGGAGGACAGCGTATCCACAGTTATCAGCAGCTGCTTGACAAGATTGAAGCGAAGAAAATGACAACGGAAGGACTGGAGCAGTATCTTGATACGTTCCGTCATGGCATGCCGCCTCACGGAGGACTTGGTATCGGGCTGGAGCGACTGACCATGCAGCTGATCAGCGAGGACAACGTAAGAGAGACAACTCTCTTCCCGAGAGACTTGAGCAGACTGGAGCCATAGAAAAACAAAAATAAGACAGATAATAGAATAAGAATTGCAAAGAAAAGATATTTTATATGGCGGCAAAGAGAGGAGAAAGAACATGGCAAATGTGATCTCAGATGAGACAATGGAGTATGTGGGCATTCTGGCAAAGCTGGAACTTTCAAAAGAAGAGCAGAAAGCAGCCAGGAAAGATATGGAACGCATGCTGGATTATATTGATAAATTAAATGAACTGGATACAGCAGGTGTAGAGCCGATGTCCCATATTTTCCCGGTGTACAATGTATTTCGTGAGGATGTGGTCACAAACGGCGATGACAGAGACAATATGCTGAAAAATGCACCGGCAGAAAAAGACGGAACATATAAAGTACCGCGAACGGTAGAATAGGAGGCACACAGTGAAGATAACAGAATTGACAGCAGTGACGCTTGGCAAAAAGATCAAAGCGAAAGAGATTACAGTTGCAGAAGCTGTAAGTGCCGTACTCGAACAGATTGAGGCAGTGGAAGGAGACGTTCACGCCTATGTGACACTGAAAGACAAAGAAAAAGTCCTGAAAAAAGCGGAAGAGATCCAGGCAAAGATCGATGCAGGAGAGCTTGACGGTCCGCTGGCAGGTGTTCCGGTAGCTGTCAAAGACAATATGTGTACAGAGGGAGTTTTAACTACCTGCAGTTCGAAAATCCTTTCAAACTTCAAACCGACTTACACAGCGGAGGCAGTCAAAAATCTGGAAAAAGCCGGAGCGGTAATCATCGGAAAGACCAACATGGATGAATTTGCGATGGGAAGTACGACTGAGACATCAGCCTATGGTGTGACCAGAAATCCATGGGATCTGGAACACGTACCGGGCGGCTCTTCCGGCGGTTCCTGTGCAGCTGTGGCAGCAGGTGAATGTCTCTTTGCACTTGGAAGCGATACCGGAGGATCGATCCGTCAGCCGAGTTCTTTCTGCGGTGTGACAGGATTAAAACCGACTTACGGAACCGTTTCCCGTTACGGACTGATCGCTTATGGTTCTTCCTTAGATCAGATCGGACCGGTGGCAAAAGATGTGACAGACTGTGCGACAATCCTGGAGGCGATCGCATCTTACGATAAAAAGGACAGCACTTCCGTAAAACGGGAAGATTATGATTTCACTTCTGCTCTTGTGGATGATGTGAAGGGCATGCGGATCGGCATTCCGAGAGATTATTTCGGAGAAGGACTGGATCCGGAAGTCAAAGAGGCAATTCTGGCTGCGGCAAAAGTGCTGGAAGAAAAGGGAGCTATTGTGGAAGAGTTTGATTTAAGCCTTGTAGAATATGCAATCCCGGCTTACTATGTCATCGCCTGTGCGGAGGCCAGCTCCAACCTGGCAAGATTTGACGGCGTGAAATATGGCTATCGTGCAAAAGATTACGAAGGACTGCACAACATGTACAAAAAGACACGTTCTGAGGGCTTCGGAGCGGAAGTAAAACGTCGTATCATGCTTGGCTCCTTTGTACTGAGTTCCGGATATTACGATGCATATTATCTGAAGGCACTTCGCACAAAAGCTTTGATCAAAAAAGCATTTGACAAAGCATTTGACAAATATGATGTGATCTTAGGACCGGCGGCTCCGAATACCGCACCGAAGATCGGAGATTCTTTAAGTGATCCGCTGAAAATGTATCTCGGTGATATTTATACGATTTCTGTTAATCTGGCAGGACTTCCAGGCATGAGCGTTCCGTGCTGAAGAGATGCAAAAGGGCTGCCGATCGGTCTGCAGTTGATCGGGGACTGCTTCAAAGAAAAGAATATCATCCGTGCGGCGTATGCTTATGAACAGACGAGGAAATACGAAGCACCAAAGCTTGCAAAAACAGCAGAAGGGGAGGCAAAATAAGATGAGTAAACAGTATGAAACCGTGATCGGTCTGGAAGTCCATGTAGAGCTTGCGACCAAAACAAAAATATTCTGTGCCTGCTCCACTGCTTTCGGAGGAGCACCAAATACCCATACCTGCCCGGTCTGCACCGGTATGCCGGGTTCCCTTCCGGTACTGAACAAACAGGTGGTTGAGTATGCCCTTGCGGTGGGACTTGCAACAAACTGCCAGATCCATCAGTACTGTAAGTTCGACCGTAAAAATTATTTCTATCCGGATAACCCGCAGAACTATCAGATCTCACAGCTGTATCTGCCGATCTGTCATGACGGCGGTGTGGAGATCGAGACAGCCGGCGGCAAAAAGATCATCGGGATTCACGAAATCCATATGGAAGAGGATGCCGGAAAGCTGGTCCATGATGAGTGGGAAGACTGCTCCCTGGTAGACTACAACCGAAGCGGTGTGCCGCTGATCGAGATCGTGTCCGAGCCGGATATGCGAAGTGCAGAAGAAGTCATTGCCTATCTGGAAAAACTTCGTCAGATCATCCAGTATCTCGGAGCATCAGACTGCAAACTGCAGGAAGGCTCGATGCGTGCCGATGTCAATTTATCCGTGCGCGAAGTCGGAGCAGAAAAGTTTGGCACCAGAACCGAGATGAAAAACCTGAACTCTTTCAAAGCCATTGCACATGCGATCGAAGGCGAAAGAGAGCGTCAGATCGAGCTGATCGAGGCGGGCAGAAAGGTCATTCAGGAGACCAGAAGATGGGATGACAACAAAGACAGTTCCTTTAC
>ENA-OUQK01001607-OUQK01001607.1-human-gut-metagenome-genome-assembly--contig:-NODE-1607-length-10998-cov-4.457553_pt1 | contig 10998 bp, 8 predicted proteins | sample MGYA00237954_ERZ548842 | MGnify/ENA primary metagenome ERZ548842 (study PRJEB26490, sample SAMN05194704) | human gut metagenome | biome: terrestrial biome; feature: human-associated habitat; material... | reverse complement strand
GGCTCGGAGATGTGTATAAGAGACAGCATAAATACGCCTGCCCAAGTAAAGTCTTTCCAAGAACAGGCTTTGGTCACAAATGCCTTGATAAGGAAATAAATCGCCCCCATCATAAATGCATGGCAATAAATGTCCCACGAGGCCGTACGCCCCATCAGAATAATATTGTAACAGGTGCAAAGCAAAATGGTGGAAATAAAGGCATAACGCTTATTACGCATCACTTGCACAGCCGTGAGGTAGAAGAAGGCAACCAGCAAGATGGCTGCAAAACCTGCCATCGCACGCTGAAGAGCCAGATTGTCGGGCGAAATCATCTCCGCCACTGCAGTCAGCCACGTCGGTAAAGGTGGTTTCTCCAAACGCAAATCTCCGTTCATGGTCGGTACCAGCCAATTGCCGTCATGTACCATTTCACGGGCGGTTACCATGTTGCGTGCTTCCATGATATCCGGCACAACAACCCGATTATTAATAAAAAAGGAGATGATACATATCAATAATATCACCCATCCTTGCTTGCTTAGCAATTTATCTTTCATGCTCTAAATCAAGTTCCAAGTTGAGATGGGTACAAAATTAAGTAAAAATACAGAGACTTCTCAATAGTCTGCCTAGAAAATAAGATAGAATAACAATCAGACGGATAAGTCCTTTATCAGACGGTACATTCTCTCTTTGGTATAAAGCGACAAAAGTATCTGCCTGTTTTTCAACTTCGTTTCACGGTCTAAGGGTGTATCCAGCTCTTTTTGTGACAGTTTCTCCAATTCATAAACAGTCAGCCCGTGAGACTGTGCCCATTCATAAACCGGATTTACATGCGAAAGGAATACTTTTGCTCCCAAATAGAGTGCTACAATAATATTTCCGATAGCTTCCTGCCGCCAATTGCCGAACAAGGCAACACTGACATCCGACTGAAGACGATTATACTCGTCCAACGGCATAAAATCCAATAACGGCGAAAAATTCTCACCCAAAAGCAATCTGCCTGATTGAAGAACATGGTCCACATATCCTTTCTTACCCGAATAACTCAACGGAACAATCACTCGTCGCGAACCGATATCCAGCTTAGACAGAATACGCATCACATACTCATGGTTGTTAGTGCCGGAAGCGGAGTTGCCAATCATGATGCTGTTGCCGCAGACTTCGCTATTCATCAGCTCTTTACCCAAAATAATGTCCAAAGGATAGTAAAAGAAATCTTTCCAAGGCTTTGATTGCAATTCCGGATAATAGCGCATTAAATACTGATAATCGTTTTCTGTCGTATCAGTAACAATATAATCCACTTTCTGCTTGATGAAGCGTATTGTCTTTCGGGCATTCCATTGCTGTTTCCATCTGTCAAACGGACGCCACAACACATTCTGCCGATTTTTTCTTTTATAATAGGAAGTAGTGGGATCAATCATACGGAAACCTTTGGGGACCAACAGCTTATTATACAAATCCATCCCCCATACAATCCAATAGACAACCGCTCCCTGCAAATCCAGTTTATTAAGAACATCCATCTTACGCTTATTGAGCAGATGAATATAGACCTCAGAGAACGAAAACTCATCCTTGCGGGCAAAAAATTCTGTCCGCGAAAGTACATTGGTTTCCTTTCTTACCCATTTAAAGGAAGAAGTGCGATTGGTCACAACAAACAGATTCTCTCCCGGAAACACTTCTTCGAAGGCATCAATCGTACGATTGATAATCTTCTCATCGTTCACCAAATGAAGCTTCATCTCTCTCTGATGTATAAAAAGACTTGATTTGTTCACAGATATACTTCACTTCATCGAGCTCCAAAGCATAAAACAACGGAAAACGCACCAGGCAGTCTGTGTATTTATCTGCCTGTGGCAACTCTTCTACCTCCCACTTTTGATTCTTCACAAAATCACTTTTGTGCAGACTCAAATAATGGAATACAGAATAGACACCATGAGATTTCAGATAACGGATTAATGCCGTTCTTTCTTCGGGAGTGGCACACACAGCATAAAAGGCATGGGCATTATTTGTTGCATAATCGGGCAATACAGGCAACGACAGGCTCGAAATGCCTTGCAGGTTCTGATAATACATATTCCAAATCTCTTTCCGCTTCTGCTGGATGGAGTCCAATGCTTCCAGCTGTGCCCACAAGAAAGCAGCCACATACTCGGGCGGAAGAAAAGAAGAGCCTGTATCCACCCAGCCGTATTTATTAATCTCACCCCGGAAAAATTCGGCACGGTTCGTTCCTTTCTCCCAAAGGATTTCGGAACGCTTCACAAAGCGGGGATCATTAATGGCCAATAAGCCACCTTCGCCGCACTGGATATTCTTTGTTTCATGGAATGAGAAAGCGGCCAAATGACCTATACTGCCTAACGGACGCCCTTTATAGAAACTATCTATTGCCTGCGCCGCATCTTCTATCACCAGCAAATTATGGCGTTCGGCCACTGCCAGAATAACATCCATATCGCAAGCTATTCCGGCATAATGTACAGGAACAATGGCACGGGTACGAGGAGTTACCAGGGCTTCCAGCTTCTGCTCGTCAATACAGGGGTTATCCATACGGCTATCGGCAAAAACAATCCTGGCTCCCTGCCTCACAAAGGCAAGGGCTGTAGAAACGAAAGTATAAGAGGGCACAATAACTTCATCACCGGGCTGAATGCCGGCCAGCATAGCACACATTTCAAGTGCATCAGTACAAGAGGTGGTCAGTAAACATTTACAACTTCCAAGCTTTTCCTCAAAGAAAGACTGACATTTATGAGTAAAGTTACCATTGCCACATGTTTTTCCTTCTGATAATGCCTGAGTTATATAATTTTTTTCATTACCGGTCAGCCATACCTTATTAAAAGAAATAGTTTTCATTATATCTTTTTCTAGTTTATTAGTTCTCCCATATTGGCTTACAGGCAACAAAAGTAGTAAAAATAAGTAGAACCCTTTATTCTTTTCAAAGAAATAATCTATCTTTGTCCACATTATATCATAACAATAAATCATGAAGCAAACTTCTGCCTACAGTATCGGAGTAATTATCTCTACTTACAACAACCCGGCATGGCTTGAAAAAGTCCTCTGGGGCTATCTTTTTCAAACACATCCTGCGGATGAAATTGTCATTGCCGACGATGGTTCCAAAGAAGACACCCGCCGACTGATAGAAAGTTTTAAAGACAAACTGCCTATCAAGCATGTATGGCATGAAGATAACGGCTTCCAGAAATCACGAATCCTGAACAGTGCTATTCTGGCTTCCGAATCTGATTATCTGATATTCACGGATCAGGACTGCATTCCGCGCAAAGACTTTATAGCCACACATGCCGCATACGCCGAAAAGGGTTATTTCCTATCGGGAGGCTACTTCAAATTGCCGATGGATATCAGCAAACAGCTTACTTATAACGATATAAAGAGTGAGAATGCCTTCTCTCTCTCCTGGCTGAAAGAACAGCACATGAAATGCAACTTCAAATGTACCAAGCTTATTAAGAATAAGACTTTTACGCGTTTTATGAACGCCATCACCCCGACCAAAGCCACATGGAACGGTTGCAACGCCTCTGGATGGAGAGAAGATATATTCACCGTCAATGGATTTAACGAAGAAATGCATTATGGCGGACAGGACAGGGAGTTCGGAGAACGGATGTTCAACTTGGGAATCAAATCCAAACAGATACGCTATTCTGCCATCGTACTCCATCTGGATCATAAACGCCCTTACAAGACAAAGGAATCGATAGAAAAGAATATCAATATCCGTCGTAATACACGTAAAACAGGTATCACGGAGACACCGTTCGGAATCAAACAATTACATTAAAAAAGCTGCCGGGCCCTCATGTCCTACACATGGGTACCGGCACTCCGGAGAAGGAGGAGAAAGGATAACAAACCGTTTATCGTCTTCCCAAATCGTCGTATACACTTTGAAGAATTGCTTTGCCTTTGTCTATACGGGTATTGGTTCCGGCAGGTTCCTCCAGCAATATATTTCCCGAATTATTATCAACCACTGTCACTCCCGTACTGTCACGGAAAGCAAAGCCATTATTGAAACTATAAAAAGCAAACGGGTAGGTGTAATCACTGCCCAACACATTACGGCTGAAGTTGAAAGAAGAATGATCCAAACCCAGTTGCCCCAACAAAGTAGCGGCTAAATCGGCCTGATTCATAATCTTGTCTATTTTTACCGGTTGCTTCACTGCTCCTCCAAGCCACAGCATGGGTATGTGATAGAACCGGGGGGAAGTGTTCAGCCCTTCACGGGGATAATAAAAACCATGATCGGGCAAACAGATAACCAGTAAATCTTTCCACACCGGAGTCTGTTTCAATTTCTCTATAAATTTGCCCAAGCAATCATCCGTAAAGGCAAAGGCATTGGGAATCTGTTCGTCCAAGCGATGATAAGGAACTTCAAACGGTTCGTGACTGCTCAGAGTAAGAAAAGCCGTGTGCCACGGAGTTTCTTTTCTATCTTTCAATTGATTGTACAGATACTCAAATGTAATATCATCATTTACTCCCCATGCATTACTGGTCTGTTCGGCTAAAGAGAAATCTTTGTCGGCAGTAAGACGCTGATAGCCCTTACTCAACAAATAGCTCTTCATATTGGTAAAGTTGATATCTCCTCCATAAAGAAAATCGGTCTTATACCCTGCTTTCACCAATTCCTCTGCAATGGAAGGCAAAGTGCGGCTCTTTGCCGGGATTTTCATGACCGAGGCCGTCGGAAGTCCCAGATATCCACTGAAGGTACAGACAGTACCGCGGTCAGTCCGAAAACTGTTGGCATAACAGTTGGTAAAGAAAACGCCCTCTTCTGTCAAGCGGTTGAAATGAGGAGCTACATCGGGAATACCGCCCAGAGGTTCGATAAAAGTACCTCCATAACTCTCCATCAAAATGATAAGAATATTGGGGCGCTTTGTATTCAACACCTCAATGATACTGTCTCCATCTGTCGAAGGATAAAGCCCGTCAAACAACCCGGCGCGTTTTTCTTCTTCGAAGAAATTAAATTCAGAAGCAAAGTCCTGCGATTTCCCCATAGAAGAAAGCAAACTGAAATCAGGATTGACAGCCGAATGATTCAAAAACTGCTCGCTGCTGAAATACACCTGACCGACGTTGGAAGTCGACTCGGTAACTCCCCCACGGATAATGATAAACAATACGCCGCCTATCAGCAACATAGCTCCTGTGGCTGCCACCCTCTTCCGCGCAGCAGTTAATACCGAAGGAGTTATTTTCAGCAATATCCACGTATTCAGCACAATAAGCAATACTATCGCCAGCACCCGCAGCAGGATGAAACCAATCGAAACACTTGCCAAAGCCTCTTTGGGAGAATCAATATAAAGGAAAACAGAGGCATCCAGTTTAAAGCCCCAGAAAGGATAAAGACCCATGTCTGCCACAAATATAACAGAGACAAGAGTGGCAACAAACGCATAATATCCCCAAAGGATTTTCTTCAACGGAAACCGCCGAAACCAAATACTAATTAATACAAGAAGGAAAGGAAATGCGGTCAGATAACCGGTCATGGCCGCATCAAGACCGGCCCCGTGAATCATCACGTGCAGAAAATCAGTAAAGCCGAATCCTTTTTCAATAGCGCCATTATAAAGCATAAATAATGGCTTCTGCAAAATAAATATCAGTAAGACCGTAAAGAAATACAGGCTGATATAAGCAATCCGTTTCTTCATATCCTTAAATTATTATAGATATCTTTATTTCCGCCCGAAGTCTGCGGGAACCTCTCCCCACCGGTCGGTCTCCCATTTCAACAAGGGAGTGGTATAAGCATTATTTTTCAACCAATTCTCGGCCCGCTCTATCATCTGAAATAGTTCCTCGGTCTTTGGCGTACGTTCGAGCTTGGTCTTGCATTTTTTCTGTTTCACCCAACTCAGGGCATTCCGGCTATCTGAGTAAACAGGCATATTGATGTTTTTTTGCTTCATCAATGCCAATGCATGCACAATGGCAAGAAACTCACCGATATTGTTGGTTCCATATACAGGACCGAAATGAAAAATTTCCTGTCCGGTAAGAAGATAAACCCCACGATATTCCATAGGACCGGGATTTCCGCTGCAAGCGGCATCGACAGCCAAACAATTCATATCAAAGTTCTCGGGAAGTTGCCGGGGAGTTTCTTCTTTCTTCACCGCATTCTTTCCCACATAATGGAACGCAGAGGAAGCAAATGCCTGTTCTGCTTCTTCCCGGGTGTCAAAGGATTTGTAGAGTGCACCTTCATAACCCTTAATCTGTAACTGGCAATCAGTCCAGGAATGATATACCCCCGGACTGACTCCTTTCCATACTACATAGTATTTTTGTTTTTTTGCCATCTGCTTTGAGATTACACCCTGCGTGTGAGCTGCTTACATGCGCTCCGGCACTTCAATACCCAACAGACCCATCGCACTCTTTACAATCTTACCCACATTGGCGCTCAATGCCAGACGGAAAATCTTAAGTGCTTCGTCTTCTTCACGCAAAATGCTGAAATCATGATAGAACTGATTATACTCCTTCACCAAATCGTATGTATAGTTGGCAATAATAGATGGGTTATAATCCGTACCTGCTTGCTTCACAACTGTCTTAAAGTCAGCCAACATCTGAATCAAGCCTTCTTCTTTTGTACTCAGTTGCAATCCTGCCGGAATCACTTCGGGAATAGCGATACCTGATTCGGCTGCTTTACGCAACACCGACCGGATACGGGCATAAGTATATTGGATGAAAGGTCCTGTATTGCCATTGAAATCAATGGATTCCTTCGGATTAAACGTCATGTTCTTACGTGCATCCACTTTCAGGATAAAATACTTCAAAGCTCCCAAGCCTACAATGCGGGCAATATCATCCGCTTCTTCTTTAGACAAGCCATCCAGCTTACCCAGCTCGGCTGAAGTTTCTTTCGCAGTCTCAATCATAGCTTCCATCAAATCATCGGCATCCACCACGGTTCCTTCACGGCTCTTCATCTTACCTTCCGGCAATTCTACCATACCGTATGAGAAGTGAACCAATCCTTTGCCCCATTCAAAGCCCAGCTTATCAAGCAAGATGGACAATACCTGAAAATGATAATTCTGCTCATTTCCCACTACATATATCATCTTATCGATAGGATAGTCCTGAAAACGAAGTTTGGCAGTACCGATATCCTGAGTCATATACACCGAAGTTCCGTCTCCACGGAGCAGCAGCTTGTGATCCAATCCTTCCGCAGTAAGGTCGGCCCATACCGAATTGTCTTCTTTGCGATAGAAGAAGCCCTTTTCAAGACCTTCCATCACTTTATCCTTTCCTTCCAGATAGGTATTCGATTCATAGTAAATCTTATCAAAACCAACCCCCATCATCTTATAGGTCTCATCAAAACCGGCATACACCCAATCATTCATCTTTTTCCAAAGCGCACGGATTTCGGGGTCGTTAGCCTCCCACTTACGCAGCATTTCGCGGGCTTCCTGCATCAAAGGTGACTCAGCCTCAGCTTTTGCTTTAGCTTCTTCCTCGTTCATCCCTTCTGCCTGATATTGAGCCATCAGCTCTTTTACTTCCGCTTTGTAATGCTTGTCAAAAGCCACATAATAATCGCCAATCAGGTGGTCGCCTTTCTTGCCTGACGATTCGGGAGTTTCGCCATTACCATATTTCAGCCAAGCCAGCATAGACTTGCAGATATGGATTCCACGATCGTTCACAATATTGGTTTTCACCACCTTATTGCCATTTGCCGCCATTACATTTGCCAACGCATTACCCAACAGATTATTGCGGACGTGTCCCAAGTGTAAAGGCTTGTTCGTATTCGGAGAAGAATACTCAATCATCACCAGCGGAGAGTTTTCAGTAGCTTTCTCGATGCCATATTCCGGTTGAGCCTGAATAGAATTCAACAGCTCAATCCAACAATCCGAGGCAATAGTCAGGTTCAAGAATCCTTTTACCGCATTATAAGCAGATATCAGCTCAGGAGCATTTTGGCACAAATATGCACCGATTTCCTGTGCAGTCTGTTCAGGGCCTTTCTTAGACATTTTCAAGAAAGGGAAAACAACCAATGTGAGGTGTCCTTCAAACTCTTTCTTGGTCTTCTGGAGCTGTACCATTTTTGCTGGTACTTCCTGTCCGTACAGCATGTTGATAGCGCTGATAATGGACGCGGTAAGTTTTTCTTCTATATTCATAGCGTGTAAGTACTTATTTGTTATTGAGTTGCAAAGATAAACATTTTAGATGAAATCTTTTCTATCATCCTCTATTTACTATACCAACGTTGATAAACCCGTTCAGTTCTTCTTCAAGCTTTCGGGAGATACCAACTTATAAAGCTTGTCGCTGGGGCGTATCTTTTCGGGAACTTTAAATGAAACATGCTGACCTTTCCGCACCACATCTACCGGCTTCAAATCGACTCTTGCCTCATCCAATGTGAAGAATACGGCACCTGTGGTAGGCCCTGTTATCAACAACTTGTCACCCACCTTCATTTCGGCCGCCTCCACCAGAAACTCAGCCACACCGATATTGGAGAAGTATTTAATGCCTTTTCCCACATATACTTTACGTTCGGTGGCTTCGGAACCATAATTCCTGCTCCATTCACCCAATCGCTGTCCCAGATAATAACCATTCCAGAATCCGCGGTTAAAGACTGTTTTCAGGCGCTCATCCCACTTCTGTTTCTTTTCCTCTGTAAACGTACCTTCCAGATAAGAACGGATAGCATCTTTATAACATTCCACCACCGTGCGTACATACTCAGGGCCGCGGGCGCGCCCTTCAATCTTGAACACACGCACACCGGCCTCAATCATTTCATCCATGAAATGAATGGTCTTCAAGTCTTTGGGAGACATGATATATTTATTGTCTACTTCCAGCTCTATATCACTTTCTTTATCCTTCACTTCGTATGCACGGCGGCAAATCTGCATGCAAGCGCCACGATTGGCAGACGCATTCATCTCATGCAGACTGAGATAGCACTTGCCCGACACTGCCATGCATAACGCTCCGTGACAGAACATTTCTATCCGGACCAGCTCACCTTTCGGCCCTTTTATCTGTTCATTCCGGATAGTATCATAAATCACTTTCACCTGTTTCAGATTCAATTCACGTGCCAGCACCACCACATCGGCAAAGCGGGCATAGAATTTCAGAGCCTCTGCATTGCTGATATTCAACTGAGTGGAGAGATGTACCTCCTGTCCAATCTCATTACAATAAGCCATCACCGCAACATCGGCAGCAATCACAGCACTGATTCCGGCTTCTTTTGCCGCCTCCACAATTGTACGCATCAAGGCAATATCCTCGTCATAAATAATAGTATTGATGGTCAGATAACTCTTGATGGCATGCGCATCACAAATCTGCGCTATCTCGCGCAAATCATTAATAGTAAATGTATTGGCAGACCGGGCACGCATATTCAGGCTTTCAATACCAAAATAAATGGAGTCCGCACCTGCCTGTATAGCGGCAGCCAACGACTCACGCGAGCCGACAGGAGCCATTATTTCAAAATCTTTCAAACTAAGACTCATAGAATATATACTTATTTGTATCAGTTAAGCAAATGAATGCGTACAAAGGTAGGCTTTTTTCCGTATTTTTGCAGCGAAAAGAAGAAGTTACTTCAATCATAAACAGCAAATAACAAAATCGTATATGAAGATTAACCATATAGACTTGGGAAAACATCCTATCCTGCTTGCTCCCATGGAAGACGTGACCGACCCGGCTTTCCGCCTGATGTGCAAAAAGTTCGGTGCCGACATGGTATATACCGAATTCGTGTCGGCCGATGCCCTGATACGTTCGGTAGGGAAAACCATGCAAAAGCTGAACATCAATGACGAAGAACGCCCCGTAGCCATCCAGATTTACGGAAAAGATACGGCAACAATGGTAGAGGCCGCCAAGATAGTGGAAGAAGCACGTCCTGACATTCTGGACATTAACTTCGGCTGCCCCGTGAAGCGCGTCGCAGGCAAAGGAGCAGGCGCAGGCATGTTGCAGAATATTCCGCTGATGCTGGAAATTACCCGCGCCGTGGTGGATGCAGTAAAGATTCCCGTCACCGTGAAGACACGCTTGGGATGGGACAATGACCATAAAATCATTGTCAGCCTGGCCGAGCAGTTGCAGGATTGCGGCATCGAAGCGTTAACCATCCACGGACGCACACGTGCACAGATGTATACCGGTGAAGCGGATTGGACCTTGATAGGCGAGGTAAAGAAGAATCCGCGCATACATATTCCTGTCATCGGCAATGGAGATGTAACCACACCGCAACGTGCCAAAGAGTGTTTTGACCTCTATGGGGTAGATGCCATCATGATCGGACGTGCCAGCTTCGGACGCCCCTGGATATTCAAAGAAGTGAAGCATTATATAGAAACCGGCGAAGAACTCCCACCTCTGTCTTTCGACTGGAAAATGGATGTCCTCCGCCGGGAAGTGTTGGACAGCGTCAATCTGCTGGACGAACGCCGCGGTATATTGCATGTACGCCGCCATCTGGCTGCATCTCCCATATTTAAAGGAATTCCCAACTTTAAGGAAACGCGTATCGCCATGCTTCGTGCCGAAACAGTAAAGGAGCTTTTCAGTATCCTTGACTATATAAAAGGCAACTATACTCTTTAATCATCATTGGAATGCCGATGGTGTCTGCCCTTCGTGCTGTTCTTTTCTACAGTACGGGGGTTTCCGCTGTAAGACACATCGCTATTCTTGCCTTCTTTATTGATGATTATCTTTTCGGAAGCATAGCACGAAATGTCGCCGGTACTACGCGGAGACGTATAAACCGTAGCTTGTTTTGCTTTCAAGTAAGAACCCGCAATGTCACCGGAACCGCTTAACGAATAGTTAAAATAATCCCATTTTTATTTATTTTCCACCATTTGACCTATATACGCAAAT
>ENA-OUQK01001605-OUQK01001605.1-human-gut-metagenome-genome-assembly--contig:-NODE-1605-length-11006-cov-3.895900_pt1 | contig 11006 bp, 10 predicted proteins | sample MGYA00237954_ERZ548842 | MGnify/ENA primary metagenome ERZ548842 (study PRJEB26490, sample SAMN05194704) | human gut metagenome | biome: terrestrial biome; feature: human-associated habitat; material... | reverse complement strand
ACCCATTATGAGGAAGCATTCGTCAGCCTGCCCCTGCTGGTCTCCTTCATGCCCATGCTGATGGACACCGCCGGCAACTGCGGCAACCAGATCAGCACCCTGATGGTTCGCGGACTGGCGCTGGGCGAAGTGGAGCCCAGCGATTTCCTCCGTGTGCTGGGCAAGGAGATGCGTGTTTCCGCCATTGTGGGCGCCGTGCTGGGCCTCGTGAACGGCCTGCGCATTTACCTGATGTACACGTTCCTGTACGCCGGGCAGTACGAGAATGTCCTTGGCTATGCCGTTGTGGTCAGCGTGTCGCTGTTCTTCAGCGTCATCCTGGCAAAGCTGGTGGGTGGTATGCTGCCGCTGGCCGCCAAGAAGCTGGGTGCTGACCCGGCCATCATGGCAACGCCGTTCATCACCACCATCGTCGATGCGTGCAGCCTGATCCTGTACTTCCAGATCGCGCAGATCGTGTTCCGGAATATGATGTGAGAAAACTTGAAGAGCGGCTGCATCTGCCGAGACTCCGCAGATGCAGCCGCTCTTTTTCTGTGGAAAAGTCGGGTTTTCCAACGGTTTTCAACACGAAGAAAATCCGCCCCATCCGATGTGGAAAACTTGACCGACCTGCATTCCAGCGGGGAGAAAGCACTTTACAGCTGAGAAGAGCTGGTGAAAAAAGAAAAGAAAACGGCTCGACTTTCTTTTGGAAAAAAGAAAAAGCTTCCGCATTTCTCCCCAGAAACCGCCATGGAAAATGCCGGAAAATACTTCACGTATAAAAACCAAACGGTGGAGTAGTGGAAAACTCGGTGGAAAAAGTGGAAAACATCGTGGGAAACTGGCCCTCTTTTTCACAAATTCAGTGGAAAACCCGGTGGAAAAAGTGAATAAGTCCATTTGGAAGGCACAAAAATGGATACAACCGGCTGTTTTAGCAGAAGGCGGCAGCGACAGCCAGCCGCCTTTTGTTCACAGGGATTTTCTTGAATGGCCCTGCCAAACATGATACAATGAGAAAAACAGCGGCCCCCCAAGCCGGGGCCGGAATCTTACGAGCATGGAGGCGTTCCCCTATGAACTGGCTAACCAAACTGGAGCGGAAGTATGGCCGCATCTGCATCCCGAACCTCATCTCGATCCTGGTGGGTGCGCAGGTCCTGGTCTATGCCGTGGAACTGTTCGTCAATCAGTATGTCTCGCTTTATCTGAGCCTGAGCCGCACGGCCCTGCTGATGGGGCAGGTCTGGCGGGTCATCACCTTTGTGTTCGTGCCGTTTTCGGGCGGCGGGCCGCTCAGCGTCATCCTGGGCATCTACTTCACCTGGTTCATCGGGAGTGCACTGGAAAAAGAATGGGGCGACTTCCGCTTCAACCTATATCTTCTGTTGGGCATGGTGGGCGCAGTGGCGGCCTGCCTGCTGACGGGCTATGCCGATACCTACTGCCTGTCGCTCTCGCTCCTGCTGGCCTTTGCGATGCTGTACCCGGAACTGCAGGTGCTGCTCTTCTTCGTCATCCCCCTCAAGGTGAAGTATTTCGGCATCTTTGCCGCCGCCCTGTGGGTGTTCAGCTTCCTGAGCATGGGGATGCTGGGCAAGCTGAACTATCTGCTCTGTATGCTGAACTTCGTCGTTTTCTTCGGCCCGCAGGCCTGGCGCAGTGTCCGTGCCTGGGTCCGCCGGGAGCAGTGGAAACGGAAGAACCGCCGCTGAGTGCGGGAGAAAACAGGAAAGATAGAGGACAGCATGTTAGAACGCATTGCGGGAAATGAAGAACTGAAGTCCAGCATCCGCCGGATGCTGGAGGGCCGGCGTCTGACTCACAGCGTCCTGCTGGTGGGCGAAGCGGGCCTGGGAGCCGGTTTTGCGGCCCGCTGTGTGGCGGCGGATTACCTCTACCCCCAGGGCGGTGCGCCCGCAGAAGCGCTTCTGCGGGGCGAATGCTGCCGCGCGGTGGCCAAGGCGGGCAAACGAGACAGCGGCCAGATCGAGACCGGCATCGTGCGGGAGGCCATTTCCGTCACCGGCATGGGGTCCGGCGGGCGGTATCTGGTCGGTCAGGTCACGGCCATGCGGTCGGAGATCTTCAACACCAGCCTTTCGGCTGAGGGCCGTGCCGTCCTGCTCTACCATGTGGAGCGGATGAACGAGGAATCGGCCAATGCGCTGCTGAAGGTCATGGAAGAGCCGCCGGAGGGGGTGCTCTTTCTGCTGACGGCGGATTCGCTGGCGGGCGTCCTGCCCACCATCCGGAGCCGCTGCATCAGCCTTGCCGTGGCCCCGGTCTCCCCGGAGGACTGCGCCCGCTACTGCACCGCACAGGGCGTGGGCGCAAAGGATGCGGCCCTGTACAGTGCGCTGTTCGATGGGCATATCGGTACCGTGCTGGCCGCTGCGCGGGACGAAGCCCGCCGCGAGCAGGTGGACCGGGCGCTGGCGCTGGCCAAAGCTGCTGCGGCCAGAGACAGCTATGCGGCAGCGGTGCTGCTGGCCGCTTATGAAAAAGACAAAGCCGGTGCATCGGCCCTGCTGGCCGATTTCCGGGCCGTAGCCGCCGCCGGGCTGCGGGATAGTCCTCATTCCCCGGTGGAGGGTGAGACCGCCCGGAAGGCCCTCGGAGCCGCCGATGCGGCGATGCAGCAGATCAGCGCGCAGGTCAACCCCAAAATCGTGCTGTCGGTGCTGGCGGCGAAGTTCCGGACGTTCTGAAAAAACAAAAGCAGCCGCATTGCGGCTGCTTTTGCATCGTTCTCATTTTCGATTGGCTCTCCGCTTGCGGTTCCGGTTCAGGGAGCTGCCGCCGGAGACGAGGGTGACACAGCTCAGAACGGCGAGGAGGAGCACGAGTGCGGCCATCAGGAGCAGGGTGCTCTTGAGGTCGGTGCGGAAATCCGACACGTATTCCTGATGGGTCACAAGGTCTACGGTGCCGACCTCGTAACCGTCCAGATAGACGGTGGCCTGACCGAGGACTGCATCGGCCTTGACGGTGGCGGAGACGCGCTCCGGCAGCGCAAAGCTGTAGGTGACTTTGTCATCGGCGTGGCCGTAGCCACTGACCGGTTCGGCGGCGTAGAGCTCGACGGCCTCCGCACTGCGGCACTTGGTCAGGGGCACGGTGGTCAGCGGGGTGGTGGTGTCCACCAGTCTCCGGTCTGCAAAGCTGGCGAAGGCCCAGTCCAGCAGCTCGGAGGCTTCTTTGTAAATGTTGTCCAGGTCGGAGCCGAGGATGACCAGACCGTAGGTGTGGCCGTTCTTCTGGGCAAAGGTGACATAGCAGCGGCCTGCCAGCGTGGTGAAGCCAGTCTTCATGCCCCGGATGTAGTCGCGGTAGTAGGGATATTCGGGGTTCAGCATCAGGTTGGTGGAGGTGATGCTCCGCTCGTTCTGGTGCAGGTTGGTGGCCGGGAGGGTGTAGCTCAGGGTGTTGGCGACCTTCATATAGGTCTCGTTGGCGGCGCAGGCCGAGGCGATGAGCGCGAGGTCGCGGGCCGAGGAGACGTTGCCGTAATCGTACAGGCCGTGCACACAGGTGAAGCTGGTGCTGGTGCAGCCCAGCTCCTGGGCCTTCTGGTTCATCATCGCGACAAAATTGGGCAGGCTGCCCGCCACATCGTTGGCCATGACGCTGGCGGCATCGTTGGCGCTGGCCACCAGCAGGCCGTACAGCAGGTCGATGCGGCGCACGGTCTCGCCGATGCGCAGATTCATGGTGCTGCCGTTGGCGTTCTGGATGTCCTTGAACTCCTGTGTCAGGCTGGTGGGAATGGTGATCTCTTCGTTCAGGTCTTTGCCGCTTTCGAGAAAGAGCAGGGCCGTCATCATCTTGGTCAGGCTGGCGATATACCGCTGCTGCCCGGCGTTCTGGTCCAGGATGGGCTTGTCGATGTCTGCGTTGAACAGATAGACCGACTCGCCCTCGTTGGCGGTCTGGATGGGCATCTCGTACACGGCCAGACCGGGCAGCGCGGCCGAGACGGCCAGCACGACCGTCAGCAGCAGAGCCGCCATCCGGCGGAAGAGCGTAGTGTTTTGCATGAGCGTATCCTCCCAAAATTTCAAATCAGCTGAACAGGAGCTGCCAGAAGGTCAGCGGCTTTTCGGGCTGGGCCGGGGCGGCGGCTTTCGGCTGCGTGGTGGTCTGCACGGGGTGCAGCTCCGGGCTGGTGAAGGCCCAGTCCAGCAGCTCGGAGGCTTCCCGGAAAATATTCTGGCTGTTCGAGCCGAGGATGACCAGACCATAGGTGTGGCCGTCCTGCTGGGCAAAGGTGACGAAGCAGCGCCCGGCCTTGGTCGTGAAACCGGTCTTCATGCCGTGGGCGTAGCTGCGGTAGGCCGCGCTGCCCGGCTGCAGCAGCTTGTTCGTGGTGGTGATGGTCCGGGTTTCATGTACATTGGTGGCGGGCAGCTGGTAGAGCACCGTGTCGGCCACCTGCCGGTAGGTCGGGTTCGCGTAACAGGCCAGCGCGATCTTCGCCAGGTCCCGCGCGGTGGAATAGTTGTTGGCATCGTACAGGCCGTGCGGGCAGGAGAAATGGGTGGTCGTGCAGCCCAGCTGGCTGGCGCGGGCATTCATCCGGGCCGCAAAGGCGGCCAGGTCTCCCCCGGCGGCATCGCTGGCCAGCACACTGGCCGCGTCGTTGGCGCTGGGCAGGAGCATGGCATACAGCATGTCGATGCGGCGCACGCTCTCCCCTGCCTGCAGGCCGATGGTGTGGCCCCGGTTGGCCTTGATGGACTGGAACTCCGGTGTCAGACTGTCCGGGATGGTGATGCTGGCGTTGAGGTCTGACCCGTTCTCGATCACGAGCAGGGCCGTCATCATCTTGGTCAGGCTGGCCACATGCCGGACCATATCCGGGTTCTGTTCCACGAGGGCTTCGCCGGTGTCGGCATCGAAGAGATAGATCGACTCCTGCGGGTAGGTGGTCTGGATGGGCATGGCGTAAACGGCAAAGCCGGGAAGCGCTGCGGCCACCGCCACGGCGGCGGTCAGCACCAGCGCGAGCACCCGGCGTACAAAAGCTGGATGGTTCATGAAAGAATGCTCCTTTGGAAGTTTCGGGCTTCCCTGATCCCCAAAATCAAAACGAACTATTAAAAGAATACCATAAATGAGCGAAAAGAGAAAGGTGGTTTTTCAACAATGATGATCCCATTTCGTGGAAAAACGCCCCAGGACTGCGGTGCGGCCTTTGTGGCCCCCAACGCAACGGTGCTGGGCGACGTGGTGCTGGAGAAAGGCTCCAGCGTCTGGTACGGAGCCGTGCTGCGGGGCGACGACGGCACCCTGACCCTTGGTGAGAACACCAATGTGCAGGACAACGCAGTCCTGCACTGCGACCCCGGCGGCGCGGTGACGCTGGGCAAAAACGTGACGGTGGGCCACAGCGCGCTCGTTCACGGCTGCACTGTGGGCGACGGAAGCCTCATCGGGATGCACGCGACCCTGCTCAACCACTGTGTCATCGGCCGGAACTGCATCATCGGCGCGGGGGCGCTGGTGCCGGAAGGCATGGTCATCCCGGACGGCTCGGTGGCGGTAGGCGTCCCGGCGAAGATCATCAAGACCATCCGCCCCGACCAGGCCGCGCACAACATCGAAAATGCCGTCCACTATGTCAGCGATGCCGAGGCCCATGCCGAGGCGGTGAAACAATGCGAAATCATCGAAATGGAAGCGAAAACGAAATGAACTTTCATCGAACCGGCTCATACCGGATGATTTTTCGGGAAAGCGACGAAATTTCAGGGCCGGATGCTTAACAAAATTTTCACAAGATTTCACAAGAATGTAATGACTTTTGTTCGGAAATCGGGTATACTATGAATTACAAGGGAGCGGGGCCGCAACCGTCTCCCTTGCACATGATTCCTCCTCACACCAAAGCAATACCCCAAAACAGGAACCCCCTCCGGTGTACCGCAAGCGCCGGAGGGGGTTCCTGTTTGTTTTCAAAAAGATATTCCAAAGACACTCCCGCTTTTTGGGAGAGGGTCATACAGCGCCGTAGATGCCATGCACCGAGACTTCACCGGTGAAGACATGCTCTTCGCCGCTGTCGGTGCGGACGACCAACCGGCCGTCCTCGTCCACGTCGATGGCCTCACCGGCACCCTGCCCGCCGCCCGGCAGGTCAAAGGTCACGCGGCGGCCGATGTTGATGCAGGCGGCCTTGTATTCGTCCCGGAAGGGTGCAAAGCCGTCCCGCGCAAAGACGTACATCGGGCGGTCGAAGCCGAAATCGGTCAGCCCCTCGGCCAGCCATTCGGGGTCGGTGGAAAGGTCCACCTTGGCCCCCTGCAGCTCCAGCGAGGTGCCGTGGGGCAGGTCGGCTGCGTCAAAATAGCTCTGCGGCTGGGCCAGGTTGATGCCGATGCCGCACAGGATGCCCCGGCCCTGCTGCTCGTAGCCGTAGGACACGCTCTCGCAGAGGATGCCCACGATCTTTTTGCCGTTCAGCAGCAGGTCGTTGGGCCACTTGATCTGGCAGTCCACACCGTAGCGCAGCTTCAGCTGGTCGCGCACAGCCAGACTGGCCAGCAGCGGCAGGGTGGCGGGCTGCGCCAGCGGCTCCCGGATGGCAACGGTGTAGTAGAGCGCCCGGCCCTCTGCGTTGACCCAGGTGCGGCCCAGACGGCCCCGCCCGGCGGTCTGGTTGGTGGTGTAGACCGCGCCCACCGGGCCGAATTCTTCAAAATGCTCTTTCACATAGGCGTTGGTGCTGCCGCATTCGGTCAGATAGCGCACTTCATTGATGCTCATGGATGCGGTACCTCTTTGTGTTCATAGTGGACGATCCTGCCCTTGTCCAGCGTCAGGATGCCGTAGGTGTTGGGTCCGGTGTAGCACCGGCCGCAGGAGCCGGGGTTGAACAGGAACACCGATCCGTGCTGTTTGGCCACCGGGACGTGGGTGTGGCCGAACAGGGCCACCTCCGCGCCGCGGGCCTCGGCGGCATCGGTCAGCGTGTCCAGATCGTATTTTACACCGTACATGTGACCGTGCGTATAGAAAATGACGACCTGATCGAAGGCGGCCAGGCCGTCCAGCGGCTCCAGCGCACCAAAATCGCAGTTTCCGGCCACGGCGTAGACCTTCATCTTCGGGTAGAACGTCAGCGCTTCTTCCAGGTCGCGCAGGCCGTCCCCCAGAAAGATGACGGCGGTCGCATCGCTCTCCGCGTGAAGGATGCGCTCGACTGCGCCGGTGCTGTTGTGGCTGTCACTCAGGATCAAAAGTTTCGTCACGGGACCAAGTCCTCCTCAAAATTTATTCTTCCGTTTCGCCGGCCTGCAACGCCAGCATCTGTTTGTAGACTTCGCTCTTGGAGTAGGGGGTGCCCTGCGCGGCGGCCTTGGCGGCAGCCGTGGGGCCGTAGCCCTCCCCGGTCAGCTCCAGCGCCCGCTGTGCGGCCTGTTCCAGCGTCAGGCTCTCTTCGGCCTCGGCAGCGGGCGCTCCGGCCATGACCAGAACGTATTCGCCGCGCGGCTCGTTCCCGGCGTAGTGGGCCTGTGCCTCGCCGAGGGTGGTCTTCCAGATCTCCTCATGCAGCTTGGTCAGTTCCCGGCAGAGGGTGATGCTCCGCTCGCTGCCAAAAGCTGTCGTGAGGTCGTCCAGTGTGGTGCGCAGCTTGTGGGGTGCTTCGTAGAAGATGACCGTCCGCTTCTCGCCCTGCAGCTCGGCCAGCCGCTCCCGCTTCTGCTTTTTGTTCACGGGCAGGAACCCCTCGAACACCCAGCGGGAGGTATCCTGGCCGGAGACCGCCAGCGCCGTGACGCAGGCCGATGCGGCCGGCACCGGCACCACCCGGATGCCCCGCGCCAGCGCATCCCGCACGATGACCTCGCCGGGGTCGGAGACGCAGGGCATCCCGGCGTCCGAGCAGAGGGCGCAGTTTTCGCCCGCCTCGATGCGGCGGAGGATGCCCTCGCCTTTCTGGAGGGCGTGCTCATAGTAGCTGACCATGGGCTTTTTCAGGCCCAGGAAGTTGAGCAGCTTCATGGTCACGCGGGTGTCCTCGGCGGCAATAAAATCAGCCGCGCCAAAGGTGGCAGCCACCCGGGGCGGCATATCCTCCAGATTGCCGATGGGGGTCGCCACGATGTAGAGAGTTCCTGCCATAATTACCTCCTGAATTTATCGTCCGTACAGCGCCGCACCGGCGCGGATGAGCACGTCCGGCTCCACCCGCAGGCCGGTTTTACGGTTCTTCTGGGCTTCCACAAGGAACAGCCACGGGGCATTTTCCGGGGCGTTCTTCACAAAGGCCAGCCGCTTGGGCTCCAGCCGGTGGGCGCGCAGCACGGCAAGCACCTCGGCCAGCCGCTCGGGGCGGTGGCACAGCGCCAGCCGCCCGCCGTCCTTCAAAAGCCGGAAGCCGCAGGCACAGACATCCTCTAACGCGCAGGTGTTTTCGTGCCGGGCAAGGGCGTGGGCGGCGTTTTTACTCTGCGGCCCCTCGGTAAAATAAGGGGGATTGCACGCGCACACGTCAAATTGCCCCTCGTCCTGCCGCCATGTGCGCAGGTCGGCACAGGCGGGGGTGATGTGGGTGAGCTGCTGCTCTTCCACCGCTGCCGCCAGCAGGGCGCTGCCCTCGGGCTGCAATTCCAGCGCGGTGCAGGGGCCGCGGTGCCCCCGGTCGTGCCATTCCAGCGCCACGATGCCGCAGCCGGAGCACAGGTCTGCGGCCTTCTGGCTGCGTTTCGGCTCACAGAAGCGTGCCAGCAGCAGCGCATCCGAGCCGAACCGGTGCTCCGGGGTGCAGTAGACCATAGTTCTATTATACAAAACTTCCGTAGAATGTTCCATAGACAGTGTGCCGTTTCCCTTCCAAAAAATGCAGGGTATTTTCCTGCGGAATTTGTGCATGAAACAAAAAGCAGGGCGGCTGCGCAGTGTTTTGCGCAGTGTCTCTTTTGCGGTGGACGATTGGAAAATATTTTTGATTTCGCGGGAAGGAGTGATTTTACTTTATGATACCACAAAAAAGGACTGCTGCACAGATGTGCAGCAGTCCTTTTTGATGCGTTTTCAGCAAAAACTACTGATTATTCAGCAGCGATTGCACCAGTGGGGCAAGCACCCTCGCAAGCACCGCAATCGATGCAGGAATCAGCGTTCACAACTGCAGCGCCGTTCTCGATGGTGATAGCGCCAACCGGGCAAGCGCCCTCGCAAGCGCCGCAGCCAACACATGCGTCAGAAACCTTGTGTGCCATAATAAACTCTCCTTTTTTATCCCGTGCCGATGTAATGTATGAAGAAACGTACCTTGGCACGGCCACGCACGCCCCCCGGAATTTGTATCCTTGTCTGCATTCTAACAAAGCAGGCCGGAAAAGGCAAGACTAACCGTGTTGCCACAACCACAAAATAAAATATTTTGTGGGGTTGCACAAAAGCACGGCCTAACTTATAGCCAAAATTGCCGGAGATTTTTAGCGAAAATCACGAAGCCTAGTTAGTTTTATAATACTAACCACTCTGACGTTCATTTCAAAGCTTAACGCTTGTCCCTTTTATATTCGCTCCTAAATCTAGAAAGTCAGCATTTATTTGCAGATACTTTTACTTTAGCTTGCTCGCCCTCTCCGTCTTTGCTTCGCAAATCCACCTCTCCCAAAGGGAGAGGCCTTGGCAGTGCGGAAAACTCTCCGGTTTTGCCAAGGGCTCCCCCTTTGGGGGAGCTGGCGCGTCAGCGCCTGAGAGGGCGAGGATGCTTACAAATTTCTCTCTTTCAAAAATCTCTCCACCTGCTCCGGGGTGGCGGCGCAGCTGCCCTGACAGATGCCGGGCTTACCGCCGCCGCGTCCGCTCAGGGCGGTGTTCAGGGCCTTGGTCAGGGCGCGCACATCGCCGTCCCGCTGGGCAAGGCAGTAGCCGGTGCCCTTTTCGGTGGGGGTCAGGGCGGCGCACAGGCCGGTGGTGGCTTCGGTCAGGCGCACAGCCAGCCGGTGCAGCCCATCCGGGTCCAGCCCCGGCAGGGTGCGGATGGCGTCTGCATCGGGCGCGGTCAGCTGCGCAAGGGCGTCAAACAGCTGGCTGCACAGTCCGAAGTGTGTAAATTTAAGCGCAGTATACTCGTCGTATATGCGGTGTACCGCCACAGCGGTCTGGTCGGCCTTGGCAGAGAGCAGCGCGCCGATATCCGCCTGACGGGCGCGCATGGCCTGCGCTGCCGCCAGTGCACGGGCGCCGCACACCACGCTCAGCCGCATACCGCCCTTGTAGTTCTCGCTGGCAAGGATCTTGATCTGCCCCACCTGACCGGTGGTGCGGGTATGAGTGCCGCAGCAGGCGCAGACGTCCGCACCCGGGATGGTCACGATGCGCACCTGTCCCTCGATCTCCTTTTTGGAGCGGTAGACAAGGGCGGCAAGCTCCTCCCGGGTGGGGTAGCTGATGAGCACCGGCACATCCTGCCACACGATGCGGTTGGCGGCAAGCTCCGCCTGCCGCAGCCCCTCGGGGCTGATGGGCACGCTGGTGTCCATGCGCACTACCTCGCTGCCCACATGGAAGCCCACGTTCTCTGCCCCGAACATCTGGTGCAAAATGCCGGAAAGGATATGCTCGCCGGTGTGCTGCTGCATCTTATCGAAACGCCAGTCCCAGTCGATGCAGCCGGTCACGGCTGCGCCGGGCGCTGCGGCAGCGGGCAGGGCATCCACCGTATGCCAGATGACACCCGCCTGCTCGTGGACGTCCAGCACCCGCAGCACCGTGCCGTCCGGCAGGGTCAGTGTGCCCCGGTCGGCGGGCTGACCGCCGCCCTCCGGGTAGAACACCGTGCCGTCCAGCGCAATGCGCCCGCCGCCGGTCTTTTCGTCCGGCTCTGCGGCAAGAATGACGCTTTCGCACCCGGTGCGGAAAGCGTCCTGCTCAAAGTATTTTTCTGTGCGCTGCATCGCGCGAGTACCTCCTGTAGATAGAACGATTGAAAATGCCCTCCGCTTATCGGGTTGCGGCACCCAGCATCCGCATCGTGCCTTGGGCGGCACTTGCGTCTTGCT
>ENA-OUQK01001578-OUQK01001578.1-human-gut-metagenome-genome-assembly--contig:-NODE-1578-length-11154-cov-3.677088_pt1 | contig 11154 bp, 7 predicted proteins | sample MGYA00237954_ERZ548842 | MGnify/ENA primary metagenome ERZ548842 (study PRJEB26490, sample SAMN05194704) | human gut metagenome | biome: terrestrial biome; feature: human-associated habitat; material... | reverse complement strand
GGATATGGCCATCGGTCTCGGGCGGATGCTCGGCTTTGAGTTTCTGGAGAACTTCAATTATCCGTACATCTCGAAGAGCGTCACGGAATTCTGGCGGCGCTGGCATATGTCGCTCGGCACATGGTTCCGTGATTATCTCTATATCCCCCTCGGCGGCAACCGCCGCGGCCTGCCCCGGCAGATATTGAATATTCTCATCGTCTGGGCACTCACCGGCCTCTGGCACGGCGCAAACTGGACATTTCTGCTTTGGGGACTGTACTATGCGGTGTTTCTGATTCTGGAAAAGGTTTTCCTTCTCAAAAAGCTCGAAAAAGTGCCGGTTCTGGCGCACATCTACGCGCTGCTCGTTGCCGTCGTCGGGTGGATGCTCTTCCAGCTCAACTCCGTCGGCGAGGTCGTGCACTATTGGGGCGCGATGTTCGGCGCAAGCGGCGCTGCGGCCACGACAGCCGACGCATTTTACGCGCGAAGCTATGCCGTCATTCTTTGTATCGCAGCCATCGCAGCGACACCCGTCCCCAAAAAGCTCTTTCAGCGCATTCCGCAGAGAGTACAAAATGTACTCACGCCGGTGCTTGTCGCGCTTTGTCTGGTGATCTCTACGGCATATCTCGTAGACGCGACGTACAATCCGTTCCTGTACTTCCAGTTCTGACCCATGCCATGAAAGGAGCATTTTCATGAATTTTCTGAAATTTCTCAAACGGTATCCTTTGATTATGGCATTTGTGGTCTCCATTGCAGTTGCAAACATCTGGGGCTTAGTACAGAATGCCAAAAAAATCGAGGATCCTGCCACAACGATGGCGCAAACCACAACACAGCCGGCAGAAACGACCCTTGCAACCGGTCAGCCCCTGGTCACGGAAACCACAGCGCCTGCCGCTGTATTCCAGACGGTGGACGATTCCTATTTTAGCGATGCCCTCTTTATCGGCGACTCCCGGACAGAAGGTCTGGCGCTGTACGGCAGCCTGACCAATGCGGACTTTTTCTCCAGCGTGGGACTGTCCATTTTCAAGGTCACAGAAAAGGCAGCCGGCAACCCGAACACCGGCGAAAGCGTCACACTGTCGCAAAAGCTGGCGCAAAAACAGTACGGCAAAGTCTATATCATGCTGGGACTGAACGAGCTGGGAACCGGCACCACTGAAAGCTGGGCGCAGACCTACGCCGACGTCATTTCACAGATACGCCAGGCACAGCCCAATGCGATTATCTATCTGCAAAGCATTCTGGTGGTTGCGGCATCCCAGGACAATCCGGGCGGTGCGATCAACAACGCAACTGTCAACGCCCGAAACCAGGCGCTGGAGGCGCTGGCGAATCCGCAGGACAACATCTACTACCTCAACGTCAACGAAGCTGTCATGGACGCCAACGGCTGCCTGGATGCGTCCCTCACTTCGGACGGCATCCACCTGCTGGGCAACTCCCTTTCTCTGTGGGAGAATTATCTGAAACAGCACGCCATTGTCCCCGGCGGCACAGGCACGGCTGCAACAACACTGACGACCTACACCACCGCAGTTACGAACACTCCGGCTGCGCAGTGATGTGATTTCCAAAAGAGAAATCCCCGTGTATCCAACTAGCAGGATACACGGGGATTTTTTACGCAAAATATGTACTTATCCAATAAATCCGGTAATACCGCCGATCAGCACCAGAACGCCGAGAACGATACGATACCAGCCGAATACGGTGAAGTCATGTTTCTTGATATAGCTCATCAGGAAACGGATGACGACGATAGATACCAGGAATGCGGAGATCATGCCGATCAGCAGAAGTGCAGTCTCCATACCGGTAGCCGGGAGTCCGCACTTCACCAGTTTCAGCAGGCTTGCGCCGAACATCGCCGGAATCGCCAGGAAAAAGGTGAACTCTGCCGCAGCTGTTCTGGACACGCCCAGCAGCAGTGCGCCGACGATGGTCGCACCGGAACGGGAGGTTCCCGGAAATATTGCTGCAATCAGCTGAAATACGCCGATCAGCAGCACGGTGCTGTACTTTAAGGAGGCGATGCTGTTCATCTTCGGTGTGCGGTTTTTGTGCCACTTTTCGATCCAGATAAAGGCGATACCGAACAGGATCAGCATGATGGCAACCGTCCAGGCGTTGTACAGATGCGCCTGGCTCCAGTCGTCCAGCAGCAGACCGATCACAGCCGCCGGCACTGTTGCCACAATGACCTTGCACCACATCTGGAGAATGTCCTTTTTCAGACAAGCGCCGAATCCGGTCTGTGCCATGGGATGCGGATTGTTCTGTTTGCCAAAGGGCCACAGCTTGTTCCAGTAGATGACCACGACCGCTAGAATTGCGCCGAACTGAATGACTACATCGAACATTTCCTTAAAAGCATCCGATGTGGACATATGGATGAATTCATCGGCCAGGATCAGATGGCCGGTGCTGGAAATGGGCAGCCATTCGGTGATGCCCTCCACAATACCGAAAATCAGTGATTTGATGAGTTCCCAAACCATATGTAAATTGTCCTTTCCATGATCCGCCGTCCGGGATCACTTTGTTTTCTGAGATGCACTCCATAGAGATCAGAGTACACTCTGCATAAGTCACCTTATGCCGCTGTTTCTTATTGTAACACAATTACCGGAATACGTCAACGATTTCTCATAAACTTTTCTGAAAATCTGCATCACATTTTTATAACCTGCTCCGTTCTCATTTCCTGTGCCGCCGCATATGCTGTAGCAAAACCACAATTGGAGTGAGGTATCATGAAAGAGCAGTCCGAAACACGTGCCGTGATTCTCGGCGAGTATATCGTCCGGCAGAAAGCCACGGTTCGTGCGGCAGCAGAATGGTTCGGTGTCTCGAAAAGCACCGTACATAAGGATGTCAGCGAGCGGCTGGAACAGATCCAGCCGGATCTGTATACACAGGTAAAAGAGATTCTGGAACAGAACAAACAGGAACGTCATATTCGTGGCGGTCTCGCCACCAAACGAAAATATGCCCTGCGCCGCCAGCAGGAAGAGGAATTTCTGCATCAGCAAAACACATGACAAAAATACCCTGTCTCCTTTTTGGGGAAACAGGGTATTTTTCATAATTCAGCAGTTGAATATACTGTGATTATTCTGCGCTGGGCAAGGTCTTGATGAGAGATACCAGGAACTTCAGCAGAACAACTGCGTCCTTGCCGTCCACTTCGCCGTTGGCATCGCAGTCTGCATTTACCTGCTTTTCTGCGGTATCCAGGGTCACTGCGCCGGCAGCTACCTTGTTCAGCAGTACGGCATCGGTGATATCCACTCTGCCGTCCAGGTTTACATCGCCGTACAGTACATTTTTCGGATCTACACTGCCGGATGTTTCGCTGGTCTTGCTTTCTGTGGTAGAAGTTGCAACTGTTGTTTCCGTTTCGGTTGCAGTAGTAGCCGATGCTGTTGTTGCGGAAGATTCCGTTGTCTCTGTGGTTTCGGTCGTCTGCTCCTCAGAGGAAGTCGTTACACTTTCCTTGGTGGTTTCCGTTGTTGTTTCCGAAGCAGTTTCACTGCTCTTCTCGGTTTCGCTGGTCTCTGTTGCAGAAGTCTCTGTGACAGTTGTGGTCTCTGACACTGTCTCGCTGGTTTCCTTTGTGGTAAGCGTTGTGCCAGGTTCTACACTCGCACCGCCATACAGATCCTCCGGCAGTTCATCCAGTGTGATGCAGTAGTCGCTGGTGTACATTTTTTTCAGCTGTGCCGGGTCATTGTACTGGCTGGACATCAGATGATCGCCGTACCACGGGCAGAAATACAGCCAGCCGGCATTCTCGATCACCATGTTCTCTTCGGACGGGATAGAGTCATTCTCAGCCATGGCAACCATCTTCTTGCCGTTGGTCAGTTCATACAGATAGTTGAAGATCGGAGAGATCGCACTCAGGTTCGGCGTGCCGGAGCTGAGACCGTCATCCCGGTTATAGTCACAGTTGTACTTATCATAAGCCACGATGTCTACATAGTCATCGCCCGGATACCAAGTATCGGAGTTTGCATAGTTATAGCTGTTGTATTCCCAGATGATATTGTGGAGGTTATACTTTTCGGTCAGTGTGGTGTACAGCAGTTTCCACAGTTCCTTGTATACTTCTGCGCCACGGTCACCCCACCAGAACCAGGAAGTACCGTCGCCGTAGTTGCCTTCATTACCCTGCGCCTCATGCAGCGGACGGAGAATGATCGGCACATTGGCATCCTGGAGTTTCTGGAGCTGTTCTGCCAGATCCTTCATTGCCTCCTGGAAGTATTCATACTCCTTGGTGCCTTCCTTCACTGCGTTTGCAGTATTAAAGGTGCTGTTCGATGCCTGGTAGTTCTTATAGGTGCATTCCTTCCAGTCTACGATGTCGCCCAGTGTATAGTTGTCGAAGTCAATGGGGACATTGATATGCCACGATGCAGTGACAATACCGTTGCGGTCCTTTGCCCACTCGATAGCACGCTCCGATGTACCGTCATCCCAGCCGTACAGCGGGTTGTAGTTCATAAAGTCAAAGCCACGGATCGCCGGCAACTTTCCGGTGTTGTCCTTGATATAGTTGAATTCCTTTTCAGAATCGCCGTCATTGCCGCCGCCGTAGATCTCCTGCTGTCCGGAAATGATGTGAGAACCGTAAACGCTCTTGAGGTAGGACATCAGCGCCTTGGTCTCCTTGGTTGCCTTCGGGTCTACCGGCGTATCGGTTGCCTTTTCATACTCCGGCTTGGGAGTCTGTGTCAGCGTCATGTTGTCATACAGGCAGTAGCCCCAGCCGCCGCCGAAGGTGATGGTATTTTCGCCCTTGGTCAGTTTCAGGTCGCCCCAGTTGAAGTCGTTCCAGTCGTCTGTGTGTGCGATCTTGACGGTCTTGGTAGCTGTGCTGTCATCCGAACGTGTGACAGTTACCTGTGCCTCACGAATATCGTTCGAAGTGTCGCCCAGATACATGATGCAGCGTGTCATCAGACGATACATACCGGTCTCCGGTGCGTCTATGGTAAAGCTCATAGTTCCGGCATTGGTGACCCAGACAAAGCCGTCACCGGTATAACCCGGATATGCCTTGCCGTATACATCTGTCGCCACCTTTGCGTCGTTTTCCAGAGTAAGATCCTCACACTCCGAAGAGAACAGCGGATCTGCCGCAGATACCACAGCAGCCGGTACAGCCTGCGCCATGCCCAGGCAAAGGGCTGCGGCTACGCCTGTACTGCCCAGACGTTTCCAAAAATTCTTCATAATTCCATCTTCCTTTCCAATCTTAGAGCTTATCTGTTCCGCTCTCACGTACAGCGGATGTATTGCACAAAACAGCCGCTGAATTTCATAGAACTATTATACACCCTTTCAGAAAATTTGTCAATAGTCACAAAAAGGTTTCTGGAAAAGTTTTTTTCACTAGGCATTTTTTTGTCGCCGAATTGACAAGGTGCATCTGAGGTGTTATAATATTAACAGGTAAAGCAACAGAATATCCGGCAGTTTTTCTCTGCCAAAACCACAAAGGACGGCGATCATATTGTATAATCCGCATTCTCTTCGGGCGGAAGAATTCATCAACCATGCAGAGATCATGGACACATTGGAATATGCCAGAGCGCACAAGGACGACAAAACACTGTTATCTGAGATCCTGGCAAAGGCGGCGCTGCGCAAGGGGCTGAACCACCGGGAGGCTGCGGTGCTGCTGCTCTGCGAGGATGAGACAGTCACAGAGCAGATGAACCGGCTGGCACGGCAGATCAAGCTGGATTTCTACGGCAGCCGCATCGTCATCTTTGCGCCGCTGTATCTGTCCAACTACTGCGTCAACGGATGTACCTATTGTCCGTATCATGCCAAGAACAAGCATATTTCCCGGAAAAAGCTGACCCAGGAGGACATTGTCCGGGAAGTCACCGCTTTGCAGGACATGGGACACAAACGGCTCGCCATTGAGGCAGGCGAAGATCCGCTGCACAATCCTATCTCCTACATTCTGGAGTGCATCGACACCATCTATCACATCCACCACAAAAACGGAGCGATCCGCCGGGTCAATGTGAACATCGCCGCCACCACAGAAGAAGAATACCATATGCTGAAAGAGGCAGGGATCGGCACCTATATCCTGTTCCAGGAGACCTATCACAAAGAGAGCTATGAAAAGCTGCATCCCACCGGACCGAAACACAACTACGACTATCACACCGAGGCAATGGATCGTGCCATGGCAGGCGGCATTGACGATGTGGGGCTGGGCGTGCTGTTCGGGCTGGAAAACTATCCCTATGAGCTGGTGGGACTGCTCATGCACGCAGAGCATCTGGAGGCAGTTCACGGCGTAGGACCGCACACCATCAGTATTCCCCGCATCAAAAAGGCAGAGGATATCAACCCGGACGATTTCGACAACGGCATCAGTGACGATGTTTTCGCCAAGATCTGCGCCCTCATCCGCATTTCTGTGCCGTATACTGGCATGATTATTTCCACACGGGAAAGCCAGGCAGTCCGGGAACGTCTCCTGCCGCTGGGCATTTCCCAGATCAGCGGCGGCTCCCGGACAAGCGTGGGCGGCTATGATATTCCTGAAAACCCGGACGACAATTCCGCACAGTTCGATGTCAGCGACCAGCGCTCTCTGGACGAGGTCGTCCGCTGGCTCATGGAGATGGACTACATTCCCAGCTTCTGCACCGCCTGTTATCGTGCCGGACGCACCGGCGACCGGTTCATGTCCCTATGTAAGAGCGGTCAGATCCAGAACTGCTGTCACCCCAATGCCCTCATCACCCTACAGGAATTTCTGGAGGACTATGCCTCTCCGGAAACCAGAGCGCTGGGCAAGGAAGTATTACAGCGCCAGCTGCTCGCCATCCCCAACGAAAAAGTACGCACCAAAACAGAGCAGTACCTACAGGAAATCCTGCACGGCGCAAGAGATTTCCGGTTTTAAGGAGAACAGGATATGGAACAGACCCCTCGTGCCAATCGGGTACACATCGGCTTTTTCGGGCGGCGCAATGCCGGAAAATCCAGTCTTATCAATGCCATCGCCGGACAAACGGTATCAGTCGTCTCCCCGGTCTGCGGCACGACCACGGATACCGTGGAAAAAGCCATGGAGCTGCTGCCCATCGGCGCAGTGGTTCTCATAGACACACCGGGACTGGACGATGTGGGAACGCTGGGTTCGCTGCGTGTCCGGCAGGCAAAACGGGCGCTGACCCATACGGACATTGCCGTCATGGTGATAGATGCCGCAGCAGGCATGACACCGGAGGACAGGGAAATCTTACAGCAGCTGGAACAGCGGCACATTCCCACCATACAGGTCTGGAACAAATGCGACCAGGCGACTCCCCCGGCAGAAAACGCCATTGCGGTCAGCGCCGCCACCGGCGAGGGAATCCGGGAACTCAAGGAGGAACTGGGCAGGTTTTATCAAAAGCTGCCCATCGCCCGGCAATCTGTCCGCCTGTTCGGCAGCCTGCTGCATCCGGAAGATGTAGTACTTCTGGTGACACCCATTGACGAATCTGCGCCGAAAGGTCGGATGATCCTGCCCCAGGTGCAGGCGATCCGGGAGATATTAGACCAGACCGCTATCTGCGTGGTGACCCAGCCGGAACAGCTCCGCCGTACCCTTTCCCTGTTGAAAGAGCCTCCACGCCTTGTGGTCACCGACAGCCAGGTATTCGGAACGGTTCGCTCCATTGTGCCGGAAGAAATTCTGCTAACTTCGTTTTCCATCCTGTTCGCAAGGCTCAAGGGCGTTCTCGCTCCGGCAATGCAGGCGGCACAGACGCTGCAAACGCTCCCGGATGGCAGCCGCATCCTCATCTCTGAGGGTTGCACCCACCACCGCCAGTGCAACGACATCGGCACGGTAAAGCTGCCGAAATGGATACAGGCTTACACCGGAAAAAGCTTTCAGTTTGACTTTTCCTCTGGCAACAGCTTTCCGGAAGATCTGTCCCCGTATCAACTGGTTGTACACTGCGGCGGCTGTATGCTGAACCAACAGGAAATGAAAAGCCATGCTGCACGGGCTGCTGCACAGGGTGTTCCCTACACCAATTACGGCGTTTTGATTGCTTTTCTCAACGGGATTCTGGAACGGAGTCTGACGTTTCTGAAAGCAATCGACGAACCCAGTCTATAACACAAAATCCCTGCACTGCGAAATATACAGTGCAGGGATTTTTTCTGCAAAAACAGCTTTTCTTATTTCTTTCTTACAGCAGCGGCAATGGCTTTCACGATCTGAATCAGAACCATAGAGCCAAAGCTAAAGCCATAGATTGCACCCAGCAGTACGCCGGACATACCGTTTTCGATCTGGAACAGCTCATGCAGCCCCGGAATCCACAGCACAGCGTTAATCAGTACCATGCCTGCCAAAAATGCCAGAATGGCAAACGGGTTATTCCACAGACGCTTGGAGAAGATCACCGGTTTCTCCGCCTTACAGCTGAATCCGTGGAACAGGCGGGACATACACAGTGTGGTGAATGCCATGGTCATGGCTGCGCCGGCATTGTGTGCGCCCTGGTAGAAGTAGCCCAGCAGGAATGCGCCGATGGTGGCGATACTGATAATGACGCCGGAATAGCCGACCTTAACGAGGAAGTCCTTGGTCAGAATGGATTCGTTTGCCGGACGGGGTTTCCGTTTCATCACGTCATCGGAATGGGGTTCCAGTCCCAGTGCAATTGCCGGGAGCGAGTCGGTAAGCAGATTGATAAACAACAGGTGGATTGGCGCAAACGGCACAGGCAGCCCTGCCAGAGAGCAGAACAGCACGGCAATGATACCTGCCAGATTGCCGGACAGCAGGAACAGGATTGCTTTCTTGATGTTCTCGTAGATGTTTCTGCCGTTCTTGACTGCCTTGACGATGGTTGCAAAGTTATCGTCCGTCAGTACCATCGCTGCCGCATCCTTGGCAACCTCTGTACCGGTGATACCCATGGCAACGCCCACGTCTGCCTGTTTCAGCGCCGGGGCATCGTTGACGCCGTCACCGGTCATCGCAACGATATTGCCACGTTTCTGCCATGCCCGAACAATGCGGATCTTATGCTCCGGCGTTACACGGGCATAGACGGATTTATCTGCCACAAAGTCCACCAGCTGTTCGTCGGTGTAAGCGTCCAGTGCCGCACCTTCTACCGCCTCTTCCGGTTTTTCCAGAATGCCGATTTCCTTGGCAATCGCAGACGCTGTGACAATGTGGTCGCCGGTAATCATTACCGGCTTGATGCCAGCAGACTTACACTCGGCAACCGCCTGTTTGGACTCTTCACGAGGCGGGTCCATTTCAGCGATCAGTCCCAGATAGTTCAGACCGTTTTCATCTGCCACATCCAGCACGTCGCCGGAAAAAGTCTTGGACGCAAAGCACAGCACACGGAGTCCCTGTTCTGAAAGTTCCTCCACCTGCTTGACGATCTCCTGCTTTTCTGCATCGGAGACCAGCATCCGGTCCAGCAGCACATCGGTTGCACCCTTGGTATACATCTTCCGCACGTCACCGCACTGGTTGAGGGTAGACATCAGCTTACGGTCGGAATCAAACGGGATTTCGCTGATACGAGCATGGCTGCTGCGCATCTCTTCATCCGAGAGACCGCAATCCTGGGCAAAGCGCACCAGAGCAGTCTCTGTGGGGTCGCCGATCTCTGTGCCGTTCTGACAGGTGGCATCACTGCACAAAACGGATGCCAGAATCAGTTCCTGTTCCTCCGGATTCTCCGGGCTGACATCATTCGCAGCAATCATGTGATCCTGTACCACGATTTTCCGGACGGTCATTTTGTTCTGAGTCAGTGTACCGGTCTTATCCGAGCAAATGACCGAAACAGAGCCGAGTCCCTCTACCGCCTGGAGCTTTCGCATAATGGCGTGTTCCTGGGACATTTTCTGAGTGCCGAAGGAAAGCACAATGGTGACGATGGAGCTGAGCGCCTCCGGAATCGCTGCCACAGCCAGGGCAATGGCGAACATCAGAGAATCCATGACTGCATCGAAATTGATGACATCCACACGAATCATGCTCAGCACAAACACCAGCGCACAGACGATCATGATGCCGATGGAAAGCCGCTTGCCGAACTGATCCAGCGTCATTTGCAGCGGTGTTTTCCGAGCCTCTGCATTCTGGATCAGCGATGCGATCTTTCCCACTTCGGTCTGCATTCCCACTTCGGTCACAAGACAGACACCTCTGCCGTAGGTGACAAAACCGCCGGAATAAACCATGTTCTTCCGCTCTGCCAGCGGCACTTCTCCGGTGATGCAGTCCGCCGTTTTCTCCACGTTGGTGCTTTCGCCGGTGAGTGCGCTCTCGTTTGTCTGGAGCGATGCGCAGTCCACCAGTCTGCCGTCTGCCGGGATCTGGTCGCCAGCCTCCAGGAGAACCAGGTCGCCTACAGTGACCTCCTCTGCCGGCAGAACCACGGTCTGACCGTCACGAAGTACCTTTGCCGTGGGCGAGGACAGCTTTTTCAGATTGGACAGCGACTTTTCCGCCTTCACGGTCTGCACCGTTCCCAGAATTGCATTCATGGTGATAACGGCAATGATAACGATAAAACTTTCCAGGTCTCCGGTAAACGCTGAGATCAGCGCCGCAATAATCAAGATGATAACCAGAAAATCCTTGAACTGTTCCAGAAAAATCAGCCATGTGGGTGTCTTTTTTGCCTCAGCGATGGCATTTTTCCCGTATTGTTCCAGATGCTTTGCCGCAGTCTCGGCGGACAAGCCCTCTGGACAGGCATCCAACTTCTGATAGAGTTCTTCCGGTGTTTGCTGATAATGTTCGTTCATACACAACATCCCTTTCCTTTTTGCAGCTGGCGAACGGCGTATTTCGGGCAGCCCTGCACAGAGCGCTGTCCAAAAGCACAAAAACAGAAAACGGCGAGACCTTACGGAACCGACAGCTATCCTGTCCACGTGCTCCGTAAAAGTCTCGCCGTTTAGATATGAAGCGGGTCGTTTCACAACAACCGTACTGACGCCGCATAAACAGGGACAAGCCCCGCCAGCTACTCTCTTTTACTCTATTATTATAGCTAATTTCAGCTATCTTGTCAAGAGATGCACAAAAAATTCACAAATGAAAAAGCGGCAGCATCTAAGACTGTCTCTTATACACATCTCCGA
>ENA-OUQK01001577-OUQK01001577.1-human-gut-metagenome-genome-assembly--contig:-NODE-1577-length-11168-cov-3.987042_pt1 | contig 11168 bp, 4 predicted proteins | sample MGYA00237954_ERZ548842 | MGnify/ENA primary metagenome ERZ548842 (study PRJEB26490, sample SAMN05194704) | human gut metagenome | biome: terrestrial biome; feature: human-associated habitat; material... | reverse complement strand
TGGTAGTAGCCGGAGTGTATCTGGTAGCCCGTATGTTCCCCTTGTTCATCGGCTTCGCGCCGCACACACTCCACTTGGTAGCCTGGGTAGGTGCTTTCACCGCATTCTATGCCGCAAGCGTAGCTTGTGCACAGAGTGACATCAAACGTGTGCTGGCCTTCTCTACCATCTCACAGATTGGTTTCATGATGGTGGCACTGGGTGTATGCACGGCTGCCAACCCGCACGAAGGCGGTTTAGGTTACATGGCCAGTATGTTCCACCTGTTCACACACGCCATGTTCAAAGCCCTGCTCTTCTTGGGAGCCGGATGCATCATCCACGCCGTACACAGCAACGAAATGGAAACCATGGGCGGTCTGCGCAAATACATGCCGATTACCCACATCACCTTCCTGATTGCCTGTCTGGCCATCGCAGGTATCCCTCCGTTCTCCGGATTCTTCTCAAAAGATGAAATCCTGACCGCCTGCTTCCAGTACAGCCCCGTGATGGGATGGATTATGGCCATCATTGCCGGAATGACTGCTTTCTATATGTTCCGCTTGTACTACTGCATCTTCTGGGGAAAGGAAAACAAGGAACTGCATGCACACCACATGCCGCATGAAAGTCCGCTGACCATGACTTTCCCGCTGATGTTCCTGGCGCTGGTCACCATCGTAGCCGGTTTTATTCCTTTCGGACATTTCGTTTCAGCCAACGGTGAATCCTACGACATCCACCTCGACTGGGCAGTAGCCGGTACGAGTATCGCTATTGCCGTCATCGCCATTGCCTTGGCTACCTGGATGTACGCCCGCGAACAGCAGCCTGTAGCCGACATGCTCGCTACACGCTTCAGCACTCTGCACCGTGCGGCCTACAAGCGTTTCTACATGGACGAAATCTGGTTGTTCGTGACCAAGAAAATCATCTTCCGCTGCATCTCTACTCCATTGGCATGGTTTGACCGCCACGTCATCGACCAGTTCATGAATTTCATGGCCTGGGGTACCAACGCAGCCGGAGAAACCGTACAGCCCATACAAAGTGGAAAGGTACAAACCTACACGCATTATTTCCTGGCAGGTATCATTGTCCTGACAATTATCTTGCTGTTGAACTAAAAAAGAAGAACTTATACGCTTATGAATATATTAAGTCTTTTCGTATTGATACCTCTGCTGATGTTGTTAGGACTATGGATTGCCCGCAACGTCAATCAAGTCAGAGGAGTGATGGTGGCCGGTTCCACTTTATTGCTGGCACTTGCGGCTTACCTCACGGTGTCTTACATCGGACAGCGCCATGTGGGAGCTACAGCTGAAATGCTTTTCACAGACAGCATCGTATGGTATGCCCCGCTTCACATCTGTTACTCTGTAGGAGTAGACGGTATCTCCGTAGTGATGCTGCTGCTGAGTTCCATCATCGTATTTACCGGTACATTTGCTTCCTGGAAGCTGAAGCCGCTCACCAAAGAATATTTCTTATGGTTCACCCTGCTGAGCACCGGAGTATTCGGGTTCTTCATCTCAACCGACCTGTTCACCATGTTCATGTTCTATGAAGTGGCCCTGATTCCGATGTACCTGCTGATTGGTGTATGGGGAAGCGGCCGCAAGGAATATGCTGCCATGAAGCTGACCTTGATGCTGATGGGTGGTTCTGCCTTCCTGCTGATTGGTATCTTAGGCATCTACTACGGAGCCGGAGCCGAGACCATGAATATTCTGGAAATCGTAAAACACCAGATACCGACCGAAATGCAACGTATCTTCTTCCCGATGGTCTTCTTAGGATTCGGTGTGCTGGGTGCCTTGTTCCCCTTCCACACATGGAGCCCCGACGGTCATGCTTCTGCCCCGACAGCCGTAAGTATGCTGCATGCCGGTGTATTGATGAAATTAGGAGGTTACGGATGTTTCCGTATTGCCATGTACCTGATGCCGACCGGTGCCGCTATCTGGGGTGATTTCTTCCTGGTACTGACCACCATTTCCGTGGTGTACGGAGCGTTCAGCGCCGTAGTACAGACCGACTTGAAATACATCAACGCCTACTCTTCTGTAAGCCACTGCGGACTGGTATTGTTCGCTCTGCTGATGATGACGCGTGTAAGTGCTACCGGTGCCATCCTGCAGATGTTGAGCCACGGCTTGATGACCGCCTTGTTCTTTGCTCTTATCGGTATGATTTACGGTCGTACACATACCCGTGACATCCGCCAGCTGAGCGGACTGATGAAAATCATGCCTTTCCTGGCCGTAGGTTATGTCATTGCCGGTCTGGCCAACTTAGGTCTGCCTGGTCTGAGCGGTTTCGTAGCTGAAATGACCGTATTCGTAGGTTCATTCCAGAATCCGGACCTGTTCCACCGCACTTGTACCATCATCGCCACGATGAGTATTGTCATCACGGCCGTGTACATCCTGCGTGTAGTAGGAAAAATCCTGTATGGCACCTGTCAGAACCCGGAACACCTGAAACTGACCGACGCTACCTGGGACGAACGCTTTGCCGTAATCTGCCTGATTATAGCTGTAGCCGGACTGGGACTCGCTCCTTACTGGGTTAGCAATGTCATCAGCGGAAGCGTAGAACCTATTATCAGCCAACTTATCCGATAACCTGAATAAACTAAAAGAAATTATATGAGCGAATTATTAACCATGCAGGCTGAAATAAGCCTGGTCGCCATTATCCTCTTCATGCTGTTGGCAGACTTGATATTGAAAACGCCTAATCACAAGCCACTTCAGACGCTTGCCTGCACACTGATGGTCGTACAACTGGCTTTAAACATTGTACCCGCCAGCGGAGAAGCTTTTGGAGGAATGTATCATGCCAGCCAAATGGCATCTGTTGTAAAAACCATACTGACTGCCGGCACGCTGCTCGTATTCCTGCAGTCGGGTGAATGGCTCTCACGAGAAGATACCCGTCACAAAGCCGGAGAATTCTATATGCTGACACTCAGCACGCTGCTGGGTATGTATTTCATGGTCAGCGCAGGCAGCTTCATTCTGTTCTACGTGGGCCTGGAACTGGCCAGCATCCCGATGGCCTGTCTGGTGGCTTTCGACAAATACCGTCATCACAGTGCAGAAGCAGGAGCCAAATTTATCCTGAACTCCATGTTCTCTTCTGCCCTGATGCTTTATGGTATCTCCATGGTATACGGTACAACCGGTACCACTTACTTTGCCGATATCACCACAGCCCTGACCGGAACCCCGCTTCAGGTAATGGCAATGGTGTTCTTCTTTGCCGGACTGGGCTTCAAGCTGAGTCTCGTGCCCTTCCACATGTGGACACCCGATACCTATCAGGGAGCTCCGACCAATGTATCGGCTTACCTGTCAGTCATCTCCAAAGGTGCAGCCGCTTTCGCTCTGATGAGCATCCTGATAAAAGTATTCGGACAGATGGTAGCCGACTGGAGTCTCTTGCTGAGCATCGTCATTGTGGTCACCATCACTATTGCCAACATCTTTGCCATCCTTCAGGAAGACTTGAAACGCTTCATGGCTTACAGTAGTATCTCACAGGCCGGTTATATCATGCTGGCTGTATTGGGAGGAAATGAACAGGGAATGGCTTCACTGGTGTACTACATCGTGGTCTATATCGTAGCCAACCTGGCTGTGTTCGGTGTCATCAGCACCATAGAGCAGCACACCGGAGGAAAGGTGGACAGAAGCACCTATAACGGATTGTACAAGACCAACCCTCACCTGAGCTTCGTCATGACACTGGCGCTGTTCTCACTGGCCGGTATCCCTCCGTTTGCCGGATTCTTCTCTAAATTCTTCGTCTTTGCCTCTGCTTTCCACAGCGGCCACTGGCTGGTAGTGTTCCTGGCATTGGTAAATACGATTATTTCACTCTACTATTACCTGCTGATTGTGAAAGCCATGTACATCACTCCAAACGATGCTCCGGTAGCCACATTCCGCACACCGGCTCTGGCCCGTACAGGTCTGTTTATCTGCCTTATCGGAGTCATTGTATTAGGAATCTGCAGTGGAGTGTATGAACTGCTTAATCATGTAGCCGGACTGGGATTTTAACCCTACATACCCCTATCAAAAGAAACAGAAAAGGCTGTCTCACAATGAGATGGCCTTTTCTGTTTCTTTTGATTAAGGAAAGCCAAAACGATAAAATATTTTTAGTCAAAATAGTTAAAGAACTATTTTTTTAGAAACAGCGAATAATAAAATAAATTTATTCCAAAACATTTGTGTTTTATAAAAAAATATTACATTTGCAACAAAGCTAAAATATAATATAAAAACCATTATCAACACTAATCTACTATGAGTTCAAAAACATGTTTTGCAAAAAGTAGTTGCATCGTATTGGCGAGTGCTTTTTTCTGCACCTCTTTGCCAGCTCTTGCAGCTTCTTCTACAGCCGGAACAAATCTGGCTATTCAGCAACAAGATCAAAAACTAAAAGGACAAGTCATTGATGCCCAAACAGGAGACCCCGTAATCGGAGTAAATGTACTTGTAAAGGGAACTACTAACGGAACCATTACAGACATTGACGGAAAATATGAGTTAAATGCCCCGGCTGGTGCCGTACTCCAGATTTCTTTTATCGGCTACAAAACAGTAGAAATAACCGCTACCGCCAGTGAACAAACTATCAAGTTACAGGAAGATACTGAAACTTTGGAAGAAGTAGTTGTAGTAGGTTATGGTGTACAGAAAAAAGAAAGTTTAACCGGTGCCATGTCTACACTGAAGGAAAACAGACTGAAAGATGTTACTACCCCAACAGTGGAGAATATGTTGAACGGTAAAGTATCCGGAGTATATGTAGCACCAGGTTCAGGACAACCGGGTTCCAATGGAGCCGTACAAATCCGTGGACGTGCTACTCTGAGTGGAAGTACCTCTCCGTTGTGGGTAATAGATGGAGTAATCGTGGGTGAAGACCCTGGTGTATTAAACCCATCGGATATTGAAAATATGACTATCCTGAAAGATGCTGCCTCTACTGCCATCTATGGTTCACAAGGTGCCAATGGTGTCATCATCGTAACTACCAAGATGGGTAAAAGCGAGAAAATGAAAATCAATGCCTCCATCAAGATGGGTGTCAGCACGATGACAAATGGAAAGATGGAAGTCATGAATGGAGCCGAACTATACGATTATTATGCTTCGTTCCCTAATCAGGAAAGCATCAAATTCTCACGCTGGAATCCTGAATTAAGAAACGCTAATTTTGACTGGGGAGAACTGGCCTCACAAGCAGGATTTACTCAGGACTATAATATTTCGTTATCCGGAGGAAGTGAGAAAATGAGTTCTTATTTCTCATTGGGATATTATAGTGAAGAAGGAACCGTAAAAGGTTATAAATATGACCGCTACAGCTTCCGTTACCGCTCTAATTACAAGCCGTTCTCCTGGCTGACCATCAAACCGAACATATCTGGTTCAATGAAAAACACGGATGATTCTCAATATGACTATACAGCCAAATATACAATGTTCCCTTGGGATAGTCCATACGATGAGGATGGCAACCTGGTTCCCGACCGTTACAGCGGATGGGTAGATAGCTCAGACTCAAATTACCTGAACTCCCTTTCTTACGGAAATCATACTACAAGAAAAACGTATGAATTCTCCGGAAACTTTGACTTTGATATAAAAATTACGGATTGGCTGACCTTTACATCTGTCAATAACTATCGCTGGACAGGATATTTCCAATCAGCCTATACAGACCCACGTACAGAAAGTGCATCTGGAGTACAAGGACGTGTAGAAGAAGAACAGACCAACAATATCCAACGATACACCAACCAGTATCTGACATTCAACAAGATGTTCGGGAAGCACTCCGTACAGGCATTGCTGGCGTATGAATTTATGGACACATCTGCCAAAGTTATCAATGCCAAAGGTACAGGTATTGTTTCCGGCTTTGAGGTACTGGATGCAACTGCTACCCCTGAAGAAGTAGGAGGCAACCTTACCGAATGGGCTAAACAGTCTGTTTTTGCCAAGGCAAACTATACTTACGACAACCGCTATCTTGCAGAAGTATCTCTGCGTAGAGATGGTGCCTCAAACTTTGGTGATGACAAGAAGTATGGTAATTTCTTCTCTATCAGTGGTGGATGGAACATCAACCGCGAAAAATGGTTCAAGGCCGACTGGGTAGACGTATTGAAACTGCGTGCTTCATACGGTTCTGTAGGTAACATTCCATATTCTAAATATCCGCAATACGGCTTGTATTCTGTTTCTTCAAATTACAATGGCATTCCTGCTATTCTTATCAGCCAGGTTGGCAATAAAGATCTGACTTGGGAACAGACTTACACCGCTGGAGTAGGTATTGATGCCAACTTCTTCAACAACCGTCTGCGCTTCGTATTCGACTACTATAACAAATACACTTCCAACATCTTATACCAGGTTCCGGTTTCCGGATTGACAGGTATCACCAGTCGTTGGCAGAATGTAGGAGAAATGCGCAACTCAGGTATTGAAATCACCATTGGAGGAGACATTATCCGCACAAAAGACTGGTTGTGGAGTCTTGACCTGAACATGGGCTACAACAAGAATAAACTTGAAAAGCTATATGGTGACGATCCGAACATGATGATTATCGGTGGTGGTGGAAACGATACTACCATTGCGGGAGCTGCAGAAAAAGTATTGAAAGTAGGCTATAGCACTGACCGTTACTACCTGCGCGAATGGGCTGGCGTTGACCCGAAGAACGGAGCTCCATTATGGTACAAAAACGATGGTAGTGGAGAAACAACCAGCAATTATTCTGAGGCTAAACAAGTAATGACAGAAGCTACTTCACCGAAACTGTTTGGTGGATTCAATACCTCTCTGACATGGAAGAACATTGATTTGAACGCTTCATTCGGATTCTCACTCGGAGGTAAAATCTATAACTATTCCCGCCAGGAATACGACTCAGATGGTGCCTATACAGACCGTAACCAGATGAAGCTGATTGACGGCTGGTCACGTTGGGAAAAAGAAGGCGACATCGCTACTCACCCTGCCGCATCTTACGGAAACAAGAGCAATTCAAACAAGGCTTCTACCCGTTATCTGGAAGATGGAGATTACCTGAAACTGCGTTCTCTGTCTATTGGCTATAATTTAGACTTGTCTAAATATTATATCCAGAACATGCGTATTTATTTCACAGCTGAAAATGTATTTACACTTACAGGATTCTCAGGAATCGACCCTGAAGTCCCGGCATATTACGATGAAACTACCGGTACCTACAAGTCAATCGGTACTGCAGGAGCAAACCTTTATCCATCTACACGTAAATTCATGTTCGGTATCAATTTAACCTTCTAATTAGCACACACTTATGAAAAAGATAACTTCAACTATACTTTTATCCCTGAGTATCACAGGAGGAGTATTTACGTCTTGTGACATAGACCGATTCCCCAATAATTACATGGCAACCGACCAAGTAGCAGACAACCAGGAAGTACTTTTTGACAACATGCTGAACGGTATGTATGCACAGCTGAAAACATGGTCTGACCCTATGCACCGTTTAGGCGAATACGCTGGTGACAACATGATGATTCGCGGTGCCTCTACTGATGCCTTCTACGAATTCATCACTTACTCACGCACCCCAGATAACTACCGTCTGCAGAACTTCTGGGACTATGGATACAAAGCCATTGCACAGGCCTCAAATATTATCAACATGGCCAAAGAAACAGATGATCCGGAAATTAAAAGCAAATTAGGAGAATGCTACTATGTACGTGGTATGATGTATTTCTACCTGTGCCGTGCTTTCGGGCGCCCTTATTATCAGGCTCCTGATAAGAATCTTGGAGTTCCTATCGTAAATGGAACTCCTAGCGAAGAGGAAATCTCAAACCTTTCTCTGCCAGACCGTTCTACGGTAAAAGATACTTATCAACAAGCGATTAATGACTTGCGTACAGCTGAAAGTCTGATTACAACCTCATTCAAGAGTGCGGACTATGCGTCAAAAGAAGCAGCTCAAGCCATGCTGTCACGAGTATATCTGTACATGAGTGGAACTTATGAAAATCCCAATACAGAATATGCCGACTCTGCACGCTATTATGCCGACCTCATCATTAACTCACCTCAATTCCGTTTGGTATCACGCGAGGATTACATGAAATCGGCCAGAACAGCTCCTGAAAACTATCCGGAAGCAATCTTTGTCATCAAACGTCTGGCCACCGACTTTCCCGGATTTGATTACTACTATGGCATCGGAGGTATGTACTCCAACATCGGTGGTATGGGATGGGGAGAAATGTATGCCAGTGCCAAGTACATCGAACTGCTGGATGAGACCAAACGTAACGACTGGAGAAAAGGTGATGAAGGAATTGTAGATGCTCGAGCTAAGTTCATTGAACCTCAATATATTACAGATGACAACGGAAAATACACAGAAGTTCTGCGTTTCATTACTCCCAATACTGCAGGAACAGGATATACTTATGTTCAGCTTCCTGTAAATGAGGGAAGAACAGAGTGCTGGACTGTAGACGAAAACAATAAGCCCAAAGACAGATATCCTATCAGCCTTTATTCAGGCCGCACTCCTGAAGAAGAATATTACACCATCAACTATAATGGTGCTACATACACAGGTGTAATTGATTATAAAATGGCTCTCAACAATGGTTACCCGATGTTCTACATCACTAAATGTTCACGCGAGGATAATCTGGAATCACAACTGCATTCACCCATCATTTCGCGTCTGGATGAAATGTACCTGAACCGTGCAGAAGCTTACGTAAAACTAGGACAGCTTGAAAATGCAAGAATTGATGTCAATGAAATACGTAAGCGTGCCATCAATGAACAAGCGACTTATGACTCAAATACTTTCTCAGCCAACGCTGCTGAATTGGTAGACAAAGAACGTCAATTGGAACTGGCTTATCAGGCAGAACGCAGCTACGATGTATTCCGTAACGGTGGCACACTGACCAGACAATATCCGGGACCTCATCCTACAAGTGATGTACTGGCCACTGACTATCGTGTGACTTACTATATACCACAGACAGCTATTAACTCTTACCCGAACGGAAGCACATTAACTCAGAATCCGACAAGTGATGAAGGGGTTATTCTTCATTAATGAAAAAATCTGACAAGACTTTATACAAGCTGCCTCATTCTACTGGATGGGGCAGTTTTTTTACAGCCAAATTCCTCAGTAAACAAAGTTTTTCTCTTATAAAAAAACGCAAGTGCGTTTGATCTAAAACGCAAGTGCATTTGAAGTAAAACGCAAGGACGTTTGATCTTAAACGCAAGGGCGTTTTTGTCTAAACGCAAAAGCGTTTGAGGACATATCGAAAAACGCTTACCAACTATTCTTTCTTACAGAATAAGAATGGTTAGTTAAATAAAAATGGAGTTAGCCTAATAAAAAATCCGGATTACTCGTTTTAGAGAACCCGGATTACACGTTGTATTATTCGTAGAATTTCTATCATTTAAACATCTTCTCCAAATCATCTTCTTTCAATACGGCCAGTACAGTCTTTCCATCTGGCGTATAGTTCGGAGTAGATACGGCAAACAAATCATCGACCAGGCGATTCATTTCCTCATCGGTCAGTACCTGTCCCGGTACAATGGCTGCTGCTTTTGCCAATGAAAGTGCAAGCATACTTTGTACTTCTTCCTTCACTTTACAACCTTTTTCAATCGCCGTCTGTACCATATCTGTAACCAGTTTCTCTGGATTCAATCCCTCAATTCCAGCTGGAATACCGTTAATAGAATAAGTACCCCCTCCCAGACTACTAAGATCAAATCCCAAGGCATTCAAATCGTCCATAAACTCCTCCAGTACAGGTATCTCAGAAGGAGAGAAATGTACCATATCCGGAAACAGCATTCGCTGGGAAGCATTCTTTCTATTTTCTATCTGCGCCATATAGCGGTCGAAGAGAATACGGATGTGGGCACGCTGCTGATTAATAATCATCAACCCAGACTTTACAGAAGTCAAGATATAGCTGCCTTTATACTGATAATGGTGCATGGAATTTTCCTGAGACTGCTTTTCACCTTCTTCACTAGAGAAAGATGGAGTAACGGCATCTTCCTGAGAAGCCTGTCCCCATTCTGTTGATTCTGGGAAAAACGGTCGTACTTCTTCTTCCGGTTGAATATCCGAATCCGATGAAGTACGTTCCAGCCCTTCAAACAAAGGTTCCCATTCTACCCGATTTTTGTGACTGCCAAACGAAGGAGTATAATTTCCGCTTCTGCCAAAATCCGGCATTCCACCTTTATTCATGGAAGAGCGTACAGAGGTACCCGCAGGCGCACTCCATTCTCGCACATCCTGTCCGAAGCTTTCTCTTTCCGTTTCTTTATTGGTTGCCGATGCAGAAGAGTAAGCAGAAGGAGGCACTGCCGCTGTATTAAACGGATTATAAGAAGGGTCAAAACTGGTTTGAGGAGGTGCCACCGTATAAGGAGAATTCTCAAAGGCAGGAATGTCCGGCATACCTTCTGTATCAAAATCAATCGAAGGTACCGCGTTGAAACGTCCTAACGTCTCTTTGACTGCAGCCGAAAGAATCTGCCACACGGCTTGTTCATTCTCAAACTTGATTTCTGTCTTGGTAGGGTGTATATTGACATCTATATCCGAAGGTTCCACTTCGAAATAAATGAAATAAGAGACTTGTTCACCCACCGGAATCAGGTTGTCGTACGCACTGGATACAGCTTTATGAAAATAAGGATGGCGCATATAACGACCATTCACAAAGAAAAACTGGCGTGCCCCTTTCTTACGGGCCGATTCAGGACGACCGATATATCCATGTATTTTCACCATGGTGGTATCAATGTCCAATGAAAGCAGCTCCTGGTTCAGTTTCTTGCCAAATACCCCCATAATACGCTGCCGCAAAGGAATGGCCGGCAGATTCAGCATCTCGGTGCCATTATGACTCAGCACAAAAGATATATCCGGATTGACCAGCGCAATGCGTTCGAATTCAGCTACAATGTTACTTAATTCCGTTTGATTGGATTTCAGGAACTTCCGACGGGCAGGTACATTGAAGAACAGATTTTTCACAGAGAAGTCACTGCCTCGCTGACAGGCTACTGCCTCCTGCTTTTCTACCT
>ENA-OUQK01001560-OUQK01001560.1-human-gut-metagenome-genome-assembly--contig:-NODE-1560-length-11277-cov-10.522010_pt1 | contig 11277 bp, 15 predicted proteins | sample MGYA00237954_ERZ548842 | MGnify/ENA primary metagenome ERZ548842 (study PRJEB26490, sample SAMN05194704) | human gut metagenome | biome: terrestrial biome; feature: human-associated habitat... | reverse complement strand
CAGTCATGACACAAGAAAAGCTCCCTCACAGGAAGGAGCTTTGTCTACAGTCTGGGCGGACGCTGATGCGTCCGCTTTTTTTCTCTCTTTTATATAAAAATATTCATATATGAGGACTTGACAAGGTATGATACAATAGAATTAACAAAAGATATATCAAAGAAAGGAGAAATTGCTATGAGTGAATATCGTAGATTAGACCTTAGTAAACTGCATTTTGCACAAACACCCATATCATATGAAGAAGCTGTAAAAAACGCTACTCCTTTTGAAATAACAGAAGAAGCATTAAGTAACAAAAGGGGAATACAAATCACGAAAGCAGAAAAGGATTACGAAAGAAAATGTGTAAAATTGGAGATATTATACTAATCTATAATGCAAGAAACAAACAACCCGTTGGTGCACATCCATTCATTGTATTAGATGACACCAACGGAACCGTAATGGGACTATATAACTATGATTTCATAGGATTACTTCTCACATCAGCAAGTAACGAAGAAAGAAAAGAACACCTCAAAAAATATGCAGGTAACTTTCCTATAGCAAAAGATGACAAACACATTAACGCAAACGAAACTAAGAACTTAGACAGTTATGTAGAAGCTGACCAGTTGTTTTATTTTGACAAATCCAAAATAAAATACAAACATCTTGGTACATTAGATACAGAAATATTTAATCTAATTATAGAGTTCATGGAAGAATTAAGCAACCGAGGTATCGAGCTAAAACAAATACTGGACAAAGCACAAAAAATTGAATTACCAGAAACATAGAAAAACCAACCATTTACTTTTTCTGTAGAATCTGATACAATCACGATAAGAACAGTTTTGATGAGTCCTGTGACGGTTCTGACAGGACGGTAAAATAAAAAGTGACCGACAGCATGAGAGGTGTGACGGTTCCGACACCTCAGTAAATAAAAAGTGACCGAGCGAAGACAAGGGCGGACGCTGATGCGTCTGCTTTTTTTGTTTCTTTCTATTCCACATTCTTCATCCTATCCCCACAGGTCTGTTGCACAGACCGGGTGGTGGCATAATTCACAAAATCTTATCACTGCAAGAAAGGACAATAACCTTATGAAAATAAAATCTGCTGACAGCCCCGACTTATTAAAAAGATTAAACGAAATTGACGAAGAACTCCAGGACTTCCATATATCTGCACACAAATGTGATTTGCTATATAAAGAACAGGATGCCATAAAAACAATATTGCACCGAAAACATATTATCGAAACACCTGCAACACCTGCCATAACAACAGGTATCCCACAGACAGGAAAAAGCAGGGATATAGGAACAGATGTAAAAAACTATCACAATAACAGCAAGAAAGGATGAACAGATATGCCAAACTATAAAAGAACCGTAGTATGCTTAAAAGATTACACAGAGAACGGAGTCCTTTACTGGTCTTCTGGTAAGGTATACGGACTGGGAGTATACAAACACAATACCTGGGATATAGAAACCAATCAGGGAGACAAGCACAAAGTCGGCGACGGCTGCCCGTTAGAAGATTTTTACACAGCTTTTGCACTTACGAACAAAATAACCCTCACAGATGCCGTAATACTGGCATTCAACAACGGCTACTTTACTGAAGAGAAAATTCGACAGGGAAATCTGCTGGATTTAGAAAATGCAGACCTTGATGACGAATCAGAATATGAATCTATCTGCGAGGACATAGAAGCCGAGATAGAAGACCTGATTACATCCGGAAGAGACCCCGAACGGGCAAAGAAATATTTAGAAGACATACTGCCAATCTGTGAGTATGACGGCTACAATGCATTCCTGCCAGTTCTTTCCGAGTGGATTGCAATAGCCACAAATAAAATGATTGAGAACGATAGGAAAAAAGGATAAAAAACATAAACATAACTGAATTTCTTTCATACAAAAACTTAGACCAAAAACAAGAAAATATGATACTGGAAATGGCAGGACTTCATCGAATGGTACAAAGAAAGATTAGTAAACAACACATAAACTCACAATAGAAAGGAATAACACTATGTGCGACGAAATTAAAATAGAACTCATAAAAGATAACAGCACAGAAAATTGTATCCGTATTTCATGTAGAAATCTGATTGTAGTAGATAATTCTTTACATGCTGCAATAGAAAAATTCGATACAAAATTAGAACGTAGACTCCGACTCGGCTGGGACCAGGCAGAGAGAATAGAAAAATCCACGCAACAGGTCTATGAAAAGAACGACCAAAATAAAGAATTTGACAAGTTCTTACAGGAGAACCATGACAGAATAAACACTATGGTTCCCCAAAACCCATCCATTGCAAAAGACGACGAAAGAAGTTTGATTGTGACAGATGATATGAAAAGGAGACGAACATGAACTACACAGAAAAATAGCTTGCCAGAATAGAAGCAAACAGCAAATTGATTGATGTTTGCTAGGGTATATTTTTTAAGAAATTTTACAAAAAACTATTTACTTTTTGACAAAAATGTGTATAATATAATTATAAGGTCAGTAATGACTTTCACTTTTTCGCTTATGTGAGGAAGTGTGTATTGAAAAGAAAAGTAGTAGTACTACAAAGTCACTCTTGCAAAAGAGTGTGTATTGAAACGATGAAATTAGCTTTAAGAGCTAACTAAAAGAGGCGAACGCCATAAGGCGTAAGCCTTTTTTAGTTTCAACCCAAGACTTTTACCATGTCCTTTTGGGTCTGCTGTACAGACCGGGTGCAATACGAAAAAGAAAGGCTGTCGTTAGACAGAATGGTAAAGAATTATGGATCGAGATATGGACTTATGGAATGCTCTACAGAAGCACATGGGGCATAATGTGAAAATCACGTTCGAGGGTGCGGAAGATAACCCCGAAAATATCTTACTGCAATGTGAGGACTGCCATTTCGATATTTTGAGTGCTGACATTGAGACCGTGTGTGCGAGAGAGGATTGTTGACAGAGGAATAAGGAAAAGCATACCGCAAAGAATAATAGCATACTCCATTGACTGCATAACAAAATTTGTGTATAATTTTACTATCACAGAAGGAGGTGCTTTTATGCCGACCATTAAATCAAGTGCTGACTTGCGGAACAATTATAATGAAATATCGACCTACTGTCATAACTACCCGGAACCTGTTTTTATTACGAAGAATGGAAAAGGTGACCTTGCTGTAATGAGCATTGAGGCATACGAAGAATTAACCAGCCGCTTTGAACTATATAGCCAGATTAAGGAAGGAATGGACGATATTGCCGATGGCAATACCAGACCGTTTCAAGAAGCCATGGCTGATATTCGGAGCCGCCGCAGAAGATGAATTATCAGGTACACATCACCAAAACTGCGGAGCATGACATTGCGAGAGCAGCAGATTACATCGAATTTGTCTTGAAGAACCCACAGGCAGCAGACCATCTGTTGGATGTTGCAACGGAAAAAATCGGCGAACTGACCCAGATGCCGGAGAAACTACAGCTGGTGGATGATCCCGTTTTGGCTGGTTGGGGAATTCGATTTATTAGGGTAAACAATTATCTTGCGTTTTATACAATAGATGAAGACAAGAAGGTGGTAATCATTGTACGTTTTCTTTATCAAAAAAGCAACTGGAACACCATTCTTCGACAAGGATTTTCACTCATTTAAGGAACCTGCTTTTGCAGGTTCTTTTTTTGCAGTCCGCCGGACTGCCGACAGGGTGCTTGGAAGGAGTGTGGCAAATATGAGGAAGAGAATGCTTTCAGGTATCAGAGACTTATGGATTGTCCTGTTCTGTCTGACGGAGAGAACGTTATTACAGATTCTTCTTGCAGTACCCGTTCCGGTCAGAATAGTTCTTATGGGAATACTGGGAGCAAAGTATTTAGAGTGTCTGTTCTGCACAAGTCTTAGTATGACAATCCTTACCGTTGTGATGACTGTCTTTGTGGCGACAAATATCAAGAAGTGGAACGCAGAATTTCAGATCATATATGTGACAGCAAGACTCAGAAAGCGTTCACGAAAAAAAGTATATAATTTTATTTAGAATAAAAAATCTACGGGCAGCCGAAAGGCCGCCCGTTTTTTTAGTCAGGTAATGTACCACTTTTGGGCGCAGAATGAGCCACGGATTGTACCAGGTCTGGGTTGAACTTTTCCGGGTCAGAGAATGTACCACTTTTGGGTTTATTTTGGTACATTTCCTGTACCGGAAGTGGAACAGAAAAACAGATACCCAAAAATGGAACAATGATGTACCGAAACAGTCCCAGACTTGGTACAATCATTGTACCAAAAAGGAAAGAACAGGCATTCCCTACATTTGTGTACCAATATGCGCCCAAGATTGACCCAAATCTGGGCGGAAACTGGTACAGGGAATGGTTCACTTTTGAAAGAAAAAGGTATGGCACGATGCACAGAACGACTGGCAGCGGTCACATATTTTTAGAAGGTTCCCGTAAGGGAACTTATTTTTTAGGGCAAGCTGCGCAGAACCCTACGGTGCAGTCAAAGGTCTGCGCAAAGAACTTTCTTGTAAACATTGTTTACAAATTTTGCAAATAACGTCCCGTTTACACGTCGTCACAGACCCTTACGGCTTGTAAACAAGTTCACTTAAAAAATGCCCGTTTTACGGGCGTTCTGGCACTCTCGTTTACAGCTGTAAACAATGTTTACAGAAAAGTGCCAATATTCTGACGGCTCGTTTACAGGCTCAAACCCGCATGGTTACGGGGTTTTCGCAGAAATCTCATTGCTTTCTCCGCTAAAGGCTCCGGAAAGCAAAAAGGGCATAAGAGGTTGTGACGCAGCTTCGCTGCGGTCGGCATAGCCGACGCAACCTCTTACTGCGCTGCGCTTGCCCTTGAAACGTCCACCGGACGTTCCTTCGGGTGCCCTGAAACAAGCAGAGCTTGTCACGACATCCGTCGTAAATAAATAATTGCTTTTGAAAAGAGACCTAAAAAATAAGAGAAGCTACACCTTACGGCAGATTTATTTTTCATAAAATCATTTTCCAAAAGATAATCAGTGAAGAAAGGATCGAAAAAACAGTTGTACCAACGAGTGGTTGTAGGAAGAATGTTTGACATCCTGTGTCGGAACATTCATAATAAACTACAGGATAAAAATAAGGGAAAGCGAAAGGAGAAAGCAGCATGGAATTAGAGAAGTTTGAGGAAGTATATCAGGTACTGGAAGCACAGAAGGAAAAGGACGAGACTGCTGCAGAACTGTATGCAGATGTAAAAGAGTTTGCCTACAAGTATGCAACGATGCGGTATCGGTTCAGTGAAATGAGCAGAGAAGAGAAAGCCGAGAACGACAGCTACCGCACCAGTCAGCACAACCGGTTCATGGACAGCGTCCGTATCTATTTCCGTTATCTACAGAACAACGGGGTGAGCGTGCCGGACATCAGCAAGCTGGAAGCGGATCGGAAGATTTTTGGTAATTTTGCCTGCTACTATATTTTCCGCATTGAGTGTGAACAGGCATAAAGAAAAGCCTGTTCCCCCAAAACCGCCCATCCTCTTGACAAAACCGAAAAAGTGTGCTAATTTCTGAGTAGGTTGAGACATCAAGTTACTTGTGTCTCTTTTTTTGACTGATAATTCAGGAAAAGAAGAGATCAGGTTCAGATGTATGTTTCAACTTTGAGAAAGTGCAAAAAGAAATTTAAACATACATCTGGGTTTGTTTTAGAAACAAGTCGGATGTATGTTTTTTTATGAAATCAGACGGCGGCGTGGACTATCAGAAAACGGATGCAAAGGAGAAAAATGGATGAGCGGCAACACGCAAAAAGAAGGAATCTACAGAACAGCAATGCGGATTTGCAGAATGTGGGGAGTGGCAGAAACTTTGGATAGCGGGATACCGCCTTATGAAACTCCCATAGCTACACAGTCTGCGGAGAATGAAAAGCTGGTTCTGCAATGGGCAGAGGAATATGTACAGCTACGTGAGAATGGCGAAGAACTCTGGAGATTCTTTGAAAAGAAGATAAAGAATTTACGCAAGCCGGAGCAGAACTAGCAGCATTATCATTTCTACAGGGGAATTATCATTTCCTTATCAGTTATTTATCATTATAATCTACAGTCAAAGGAGCAAAAAAACTCATATATGAATATTTTTTTGTGATATTATCAGTTTATCATTTTCTATCAGTAATAAAATATCATGTAGATAAGAACGGACTATACTACAGTAAAAAAGTTTTTTACTGTAGGTGATAAACTGATAAAATGATAAAGCCACTACTGACTGTAGATTTTGATAAATAATAGAAACATTCTTGTTCTTTTCTAGCATCTGCTGCGAGTCTTGAACCCGGCAATGTAGATTATCAAAATATCAGATTCTTTTACAAATTTCTTGAAATCTATTGACAAATTGCCCTAAATATGGTATATTCTGTGTAGCTTGAAACAAAACGTGAAAAAGGTTTTTGTTTCTTTTTTTTTTGCTTTTTTTTAAGAGCAAGAAGAAAAGAAACAAGATGTATGTTTCAAGCTTTTACAATTACAAAAGCAAGATGCACCTGCCTTATCTGAATGAAAAGCAGTACGCATAGATACGGAACATACATCCGAATCTGTTCAAATGAACGGGTTCAAGATGGCTGTTCCGTTTTTTTTATGCGACGACAACAGCAAGAAACTATTAACCATTTTTAGAAAGGAAGGTACATATCTATGAACGATGGTACAACGAACGAACAGGTAGTGGACACAACAGATCGGGTTGAGACGATAAGCGATCTGCGTATGGTCAAAGGGACGTTAGTACAGGCGACCCTGAATCAGGCAATTCGTATAGCGGTAAATAATGCTATTGAAGATGCCAAAATGCACTTTCTTCCACCATCACAGGATGAAGTGACAGAAATCGAATATCGGATACTGGATGAAGTGAACAGATGGATATCAACGGTAGTAGCAGACGATGGAGAAAAAATCCAGCGGCTAAGCTATCTTCCCAATGCTGCGATTGCACGTCTGATGATAGCGCTGGAAGGTATAAAAGCGTTAAATTATTCAGACGGAAATAACGCAGGAAATTATCAACTAGGAATCTATCAGGACTGTGGAGAAAATGAAGGAATTTATGTAACGACAGAGGATTTGTTTATTAAGGTAATCAAAAAATATAATTTTAATATTTCCGTGTCAGGAATCAGGCAGGTAATGGAGCTATTAAGATATACAGCGCCTGTTGTTGCGGTCAGGAAATACAGAAACCTGATTCCGGTGAATAACGGAATATTCGATTATGATACAAAAAAGTTGCTGCCGTTTTCTCCTGATTATGTGTTTGTTTCCAAATGCAAGGTAAACTTCAATGCTGCGGCAACCAATGTAGTTATTCATAACGATGACGATGGCACGGACTGGGATGTAGACAGCTGGATACATGAACTTACGGATGACCCGCAGGTGGAGCAGCTGATATGGCAGATAATAGGAGCGGTGATTCGCCCTAATGTACGGTGGGATAAAGTGATTATGCCTTATTCTACAAAGGGAAACAACGGTAAAGGAACCCTGTGCAGGTTACTGCGGAATCTTTGTGGAGAAGGAAACTATACATCTATCGCTATCAATGACATGAGCAAGAACTTCCGTTTATCGCCTCTGCTTCATGTGTCTGCGGTTATCGTGGACGAGAATAACGTCACAGGTTACCTGGATGATGCTTCCACCTTTAAGGCGTTAATCACAGGAGACCAGGTACAGATTGAGGAAAAGTACAAAGCACCCGTTGATTTTCGGTTCTCAGGTTTAATGGTACAGTGCGTGAATTTTTTGCCACGGGTAAATGATAAAACCTCATCATTTTACCGAAGAATCCTGATGGTTCCGTTTGAAAAGTGTTTTACAGGGGCGGAGCGAAAGTACATAAAAGATGATTATTTGAACAGGCAGGAAGTCTTAGAATATGTTCTCTGTAAAGTGCTTGAAAAGATTCCTTCCTACTATGACTTTGATGTGCCGGATGCCTGTACAAGACTTTTGGACGACTACAAGACCTTCAATGACCCTGTCAGACAGTTCGGAGAGGAAATGCTGCCGGAACTGAAATGGCAGTTGGTTCCTAATAAATTTTTATACGACCTTTTCAAGGCGTGGTATGAGGAAAATATTCCCTCTGGCAGGGTACAGGGGAAGAACTCATTTCTACAGGAATTTAAAGATGTCATTGCAGAACGTGACGACTGGAAAGCCACGGGCAGCAGCGTTCCGACACAGGGGTACAGCTTTGGCAGTGAGCCGCTAATCATTCGCTATAATCTTACAAAATGGATGAACGATGCCTACAGGGGAACCGATGCGGCTATGATATGCACCCCATCAATGGATACGATTAAGTCTTCCGTCAGCGGAATCATAAGGACAACGAATGTTGTGGCAGTGGAAGAGGATGAGGACAAGCCTTTTTCAGATAAGGAGGAATCGGTATGATGCAGGAATGTTACATTAAGGTCGCAGGAGTATACAAGGGGCTGAAAGAACTGCAAAAAGAGCTTGGGGAGGATTACAGAATTGTTATCTTCGACGGCGAGAGAGTCATCTACAGGGATTTTGGCAATGGCTACGATATCGAAATATCCCGGATGAATACCAACAAAAAGAATGCCAAAGGTACTATCTACATCTGGGAAGATAGAAAACGCTATGTACGGGCATACAGGCTGGTTCCAAGAGACCGTATGAAACAGACGCTTATGGAGATTGAAGCCATGATGCCGACATTTGTTAAGCCGTGCTGGACATTGGAAGAGGCTGTTGTCTGTAGCGGACGTTCCAAGGAGCGGCTATTGGAACTTGCCAAGGAGCATCCCAGGGTGCTTGCGGATAGTGAAAGTATGATTTTTGATAAGGATGAATTATTATCCTATATCTTCTATTAAATAGTATTCCCTGTCTTGCATTGCTGCCCGTAGGGTCGCATCTTTCAAAAGCATAGTAAAACCTGCTTCGCACCGCTGTAAGCGGCGTTGGGTTTGACAATGCTTTTGGAAGGATGCGGGAGGGTAACCAAGCAATGCAATGAGGGGGTATGTGGATGCCACAAAATAAAATGATGTTGGTACACCATTTTTTTACAAAGGAACAGATAAGTCAAATCATAGGAAAAGGAGAAAAACAAATGAATGAAAAAACCGGAACGATAAGCATACAGCGCTCTTTACAATATGTCGGATTGGACATGGTGGCAGTAGGAAGTCTGAAAGACGGTTATGTCATAACCCGACAGCAATATGTGAAAGTCTGGCTGACACCGTACCACAAATTTTCCCAACATGACATGGCGCTTATGTTAATAGAAATCTTGCGTGAACGGAAGATGCTGAACGAAGCAACTTACAGAAAAATTCAAATGAAGTACGGAGGTAAAAAATGAGATGGATATGATGGTAAAAGAGAGACCACGTAGAGTGTGCTTTTACGGAAGAGTTTCCACGGAGCATGAGGCACAGACCAATGCGTTGGAAAATCAGATGGAATGGTACAATGAACTACTGAAGCGTCATGAGAACTGGACGTTAACGGGAAGTTATATTGACAAGGGCATTACAGGAACGCTGGCAAAGAAGCGGACACATTTTTTGAAAATGATTAAGGATGCCGAAAATGGTGGTTTTGATCTGATCGTTACCAGAGAGGTCTGTAGATTCGCAAGAAATACGGTAGACACATTGGCATACACAAGACAGCTAAAGAAGTATGGCGTGGAAGTCTATTTCGTCAATGACAATATCTGGACATTTGACAATGATGGAGAATTGCGGCTTTCTATCATGGCTGCACTGGCACAGGAAGAGTCGAGAAAGGTTTCGGAACGTGTACTGGCAGGGCAGGAAATCAGCAGAAAGAAGGGCGTATTATATGGCAACGGAAATATCCTCGGATACCGTCTGGTACGAAACATAAATGAAGACGGAAAATGGAACCCGGAGGAGAATACTTACAAGATAGAGCCGGAACAGGCGGAAACTGTGCAGATGATTTACGATATGTGTTGTGACGGTATGGGATATCTACAGATAAGTAAGGAACTGGAACGTAGGAAGAGAAAGGATGGTGCCGGAAATGTGAGTTGGTGTTCTTCCAAAATCGGAAGAATTCTACATAACAAGACCTATGCCGGATACAAAGGCTATCGGAAGTCCTACACTACAGACTATCTTGACCATGACCGAGCCAAAAATCTGGACAGAGAAAGCTACCAGTATGTAAAAGGAAACTGGGAGCCGATTATATCGGAAGAGCAGTGGAACCGTGTACAGAAAATCTGTGCGGAAAAGACGAAGACAGTGGGAGACCATACGATGGGAAAGAAGCCGACAGACAATGTATGGCTGAACAAGTTACGGTGTTCCTGTGCCGCACATTCCAAATATCGAAAGAACAAATGGCGCACAAATAAAAACACAGGAGAAACAGTGTTTGGGTATCAGTGCTATAGCCAGCTGAACAAAGGTAGTTATAAGTTCCGAAAAGAGAACGGACTGCCTACGGAAGGCTACTGCAATATTTCCATGATTGGAGAATGGAAGTTAGAGCTTATGGCGAAGATATTGTTGCAAATGTTGTGGACTGACCGAACGGGAGCAATACAGGAAGCTGTCGATATGATTAGAGAGTGCTACACCGAAGACAACCAGACAGATGACAGGAAGGAACAACTGGCAGTACAATCACAGGTGGACAAGTACACGAAGCGTCTGGGGAATCTGTTGGAACTGCGTGTGGATGGTGAAATCAGCAAAGACGAATACCAGCGCATGAAAGCCGAGACGGAAGAAAAGATAGCAACTTATAAAATGCAACTCTTGCAATTTGACCAGGAGACCGATATACTACCAGATATAGAATCACAGATTTCACAGATGGAAGAAACACTGAAACAGTACATAGATTTTTCAGATAAGAATGTTCCGAGAGAAATTTTGGAAAAGCTGTTGGTGCAGGTGATTCCTTGTCAAAACCACAGGTTCGTCTGGATATTTAATCTGCTGGATAAAGAGAATGAGATGCTGTGCAGTATGGATGGAAGGAAGAATGCCCCGATATTCAGCTGGTTTGAAGAAAGTCCTACCCTGTTTTCAACACAGCACAGGCTGCTATTGCTGATAAGTAGGATCCGACTATATTGAAATATTAGAGAAGGTATTACAATATAAGAAAACCCATGGTTCGTAAGAATCATGGGTTTTTCAGACTGTAGACAAAGCTCCTTCCTGTGAGGGAGCTTTTCTTGTGTCATGAC
>ENA-OUQK01001544-OUQK01001544.1-human-gut-metagenome-genome-assembly--contig:-NODE-1544-length-11366-cov-5.787640_pt1 | contig 11366 bp, 9 predicted proteins | sample MGYA00237954_ERZ548842 | MGnify/ENA primary metagenome ERZ548842 (study PRJEB26490, sample SAMN05194704) | human gut metagenome | biome: terrestrial biome; feature: human-associated habitat; material... | reverse complement strand
GAGAGGATTGTGGGAGTGCGATGCACGGAACAATCCGTAGGCATCATAGTTGGGGGCTTTTGACCCCAACATCATATATACATAGGGTAAATAATAATATTACCGGAGAGTGGAGTATGGATAAAAAGAAAAAATGGTTAAAAATCACACTTGGAATTATGGCACTGGTTATCGTGGGGGTGTATATCGGCGGGATTGCCGCCTTTCATGGAAAATTCTTGAAGAACACGGACATTAATGGCATGGATGTTTCAGATATGACAGTGGAAGAGGCAGAGAAACTGATCAGAGAGCAGGCAGAAGATTATCAGATCACGTTAAAAGAACGCGGAAATAACAGTGAGACGATCACGGCAGAAGAGATCGGTTATCATTATGTTTCCAATGGGGAAATCGAAAATTTCCAAAAATCCCAGCCATACGCCCTGTGGTTTGTAAGTTATTTCCGACCGGCATCTTATGCGTTTGAGACGGCAGTGCAGTATGATGAAACATTGCTGAAAGAAAAAGCGGACAGCCTTAAATGTTTTGATAAAGCAACAGCTAAAGCACCGGAAGATGCGAAAATGGTCTTTCAGGAAAGCGAAAACAAATACGTGATCAAAAAAGAGAAGCAGGGTGCAAAGCTCAAACAGAAAAAATTCTGGAAACTGCTTACAGAGACAATTTCAGAAAGAGACGGTCTTCTGGATCTGGAGAAAGAATCCTGTTATCAGACACCAAAAGTGACAAGTGATGACAAAGACTTAAACCAGCTGGTAGAGAATCTCAATCATTATGTGGATATCGAGATTACATACTGTTTTGGAAACCAGAAGGAGGTTCTGGACGGCAGTGTGGTAAAAGACTGGCTGACCTATGATAAAAAAGGGAAAGTGCTGGTAAAAGACGGTGCGATCAGCGACTATATCGCATCTCTGGCAGACAAGTATGATACCTATGACAAGCCACGGAAGTTCAAGACAAGTGACGGAACGTATGTGACTGTGGAGGGCGGTTCATATGGATGGAAAATCGACCAGACAGCGGAGGCAGAAGAGCTGACAAAGCTGATGGAAGAAGAGCCGCACATGGAACGTACACCGATCTTTGCCCAGGAAGCAGACAGCTGGGAAAATGGTGACATGGGTGACACGTATGTGGAAGTTGATCTGACAAAACAACATCTGTGGATGTACAAAGAAGGGAAATTGATCGTAGAATCGGATTTCGTATCCGGAACAATGACACCGGCTCGTGTGACACCGCCCGGCATTTTCAGGTTATACTATAAAAAATCACCGGCTGTTCTTCGAAGCACAAAACCGGGCGACAGTTACGAGACACCGGTTTCTTTCTGGATGCCGTTTAACGGCGGGATCGGATTCCACGATGCCACCTGGAGAGGAAGCTTCGGCGGTCAGATCTTCTGGAACAGCGGTTCTCATGGCTGCATTAATCTTCCGTACAGTGCCGCACAGACAATTTACCAGAATATCGAAAAAGACTATCTGGTCATTTGCTTCTATCGGAACGGTGAGTATAAATATTAGATGTGAGATGATTCATATGTCATGCGATGCATGACGTGCACCTCGCAGCAAGAATGGCAGAGGCATTCTTGAATTATATAAAACTAAAAAGGTATAGTATTTTTGCAAAGTTATTCATTGTCAATCCATTGTTTCACGGTTTCAACATCCACTTTCAATGCAGAGGAAATCTGTTCAACTGTTAATCCAAGAGTAATAAGAGAAGAGGTAGCATCTTTTTTTGCAAGTATTTTACCTTTTGAAATGCCATCTGCAACGCCAGCTTTCATGCCGTCTTTCATACCAGCCGCAACACCCGCCTCATACTCAGCTTTCCGCAATTTCCGTTCTTCTTCTTCTTTGTCATATTCAAAAATACTCATCGCAATTACCTCCGCTTTATTTTTTCGAAGAAATTCGGAAAGAATGTTATTAAGGATACATTCATCGACTGCCAGCTTAACTGCTTCGTTCAGTTCAAGTTCCTTCGCACATCTTCGAACACGATTTGCCAGGAACTTTAAGAAAAATATGCTTTGAGAATATGTTATCATAGAACTCTCAATGTTTCAATAAAAAAGCAGAAAGAAAATAAATACAACATAAACAATAAGAAATATAAATGCCTAAAATTAGATGGAGATATTATAAAAATAAAGAATCGGAAAATTCCGTTTGCTGTTCATGTTGGTATATACTATAATAGAAAAAAGCACCGGAAAATTATATGATGGAAAGGGAGATGCAAATGAAAAATGTAAAAAAATTCAGGGCTTTTTTAGCCGGTTTTATTCTTTTTCTGGCACTGATGTTCACAGTGGGTTCTGTGGATGTCAAAGCGGCGGCACCGAAGCTGAATAAAAAGAAGATTACCATCTATGTAGGGCACACCGGAAAGCTGAAAGTAAACAATGCCAGGAAGAAAGTGAAATGGACTTCTTCGAAAAAGCAGATCGCAGCTGTTTCTTCTAAGGGAGTTGTAAAAGGGAAGAAAGCGGGAAGTGCGGTGATCACTGCGGCAGCAGGAAACAAAAAGTGGACATGCAAAGTTACTGTTCGAAATAACGTATCGGTAAGCAAAGGTGCAATCAAGATTTTGCCGGGTAAGTCAAAGAAGGTCAATATTAAAATTCAGAAAAATGTAAATAATATACGATTTAAAATTAAGGATCCAAAGGTTGTTTCCTGTAAATGGGGCAAATGGAAAGGAATGTCGATTCCTCTGACAATTACAGCGAAACAGTCCGGTTCCACTTATATAACGCTTACAAATACTTACAGCAAAGAAAAAGTAAAAATTAATGTTACTGTCCCTGCTGAATGGGACGATGTAGAAGTAGTCATTCCGGAAACCATCGGTGAACAGGGTTACGAATCAAACCGTATGAGAATCACAAACTGCAGTTTTTATCAGCCATCCGGTTGGACAGGCAGTTACTATATGCATGTAGAATTCAAAATGGTAAAATACGGAAAGACAGGAAAAACAAACTGGGGCGAATACGTTTTCTTTTATGATAAGAACGGAAATATCCTGGATAAATCACAGCTGTATGCAAGTGCACTGGCAGTGGGAAAATCATTTAGTGATGAGTTGTTAGTTCCGGAGGGAACAGCTAAAATCGTATTTATGGAGTATCCGGATGTGTCAGGAGATCATAACAACAGCGGAAATGATAATGGCGGAACACAGGATGGCGATAATTCCTCCACAAAAGATCCTTTAAAATGGGACGATTCTGATCTTAAGAAAATGAACAGTTATGCGGATAAGGCGGCTGAATGGGCAAAAAAAGCATTTGATTATGCATCCAAAGCCAAGAAACAGTCAGACATGAGCCAGAATTATACGGCAATGGCAATAACAGCCCTTAAGATGGCAAAAAGTCATATGCAGAATGCCTATGATTATGCGATTGTGAAGGAGGATGCAAATCTGATAGACGCAGATGGCAATCCGGCTGGTACTTTGCAGGAGTGCACGCAGGAACTTTTGAGTGTATTTGATGGATTGGACGATCTGACAAATACAGATACAGATACGATTTATAATATGGCAACGGATGCCATGGCAAAAACGGCTACATACAAAGTTTTGACAGCAAGATTGCTTCTGTAAAACCCTAGTGGAAATAGCATAATGGATTTTTTAAAACGTTCACAAAAGATCTGACAAGTCCCAAAAGCAGAAACAAAAATGCCCTGAACTTCCGGAGATGATCCTACAGATATCTCCTTTGGTTCAGGGCATTTTTTATTTTATATTTCCATACCGATCAAATGCGTTCGACTTGAATGAGCAGCAAGTGCTTTGACCTGTCTGGAATTATTTTGCAAATTCTTCCAGCAATTCAGCGATACGATCCTGGCAGCCGCCGCAGTGGGTTCCGGCTTCGGTTGCTTCACCGATTGCATCAACGGTAGTATGACCTTCGTCATACGCTTTTTTGATATCTCCGGCTGTCACATCAGCACAGAAACAGATGGTTTCATTTAAATCCATACTGGCACCTCCGTGGAAATGAATTTATTCTGGTCGGAGAAAACTCCAACTTCTGCGTGCGTTCGACTTGAATATTATTCTCCGAAGTATCTCTTAAGCAGACCTGCGAATGCTTTTCCATGTCTTGCTTCGTCTCTTGCCATTTCATGAACGGTGTCATGGATTGCATCCAGGTTCAGAGCTTTTGCACGTTTTGCCAGATCTGTTTTACCTGCGGTAGCACCGTTTTCTGCTTCTACACGCATTTCCAGGTTTTTCTTTGTGCTGTCTGTTACAACTTCACCAAGCAGTTCTGCAAATTTAGCAGCGTGCTCAGCTTCTTCATAAGCTGCTTTTTCCCAGTAAAGACCGATTTCCGGATAACCTTCTCTGTGAGCAACTCTTGCCATAGCCAGGTACATACCTACTTCAGAACATTCACCCTCGAAGTTTGCTCTCAGGTCAGCTTTGATGTCTTCCGGAACATCAGAAGCGATACCTACTTCGTGCTCTGCAGCCCATGCCATTGTTGTATCCATCTCTTTGAATTTAGAAGCCGGTGCTTTACATACTGGACAGACTTCCGGAGCTGCTTCGCCTTCATAAACATAACCACATACTGTACATACAAATTTTGCCATTTTTTTGATCTCCTTTTCACTTTGATTTTTAATAAGCTAATCCTGGGATGTCCAAAACTTTTACGCTCTGAACATTCACAGGTTGAATCCTTGTATTAATAATAGTAATTGTTACTGATATTAAGATAGCACATCTTTTGCTTTCCGTCAAGACTTTTTTAATAGTTTTTTTCATTAAGTTTTGCGGGGTTTTTACTGTAGTGTGTTTAACAACAGAATTTTCCTGTTTTAGCAGATATCTATATTATGCTAAACATTTTTTGCAGATTCCGTAAAAAGTAGTCGTGTGACTTCTGATTTTGCCATCAAATTTTTTTTGTGCTGCGATGGTGATCTCCTCGTTATCATCCAGGAAGATATCTTCTACACAATGGCATCTTTCACACACAAAGTGATCGTGTGGTGTGATCCTGCCATCGAAACGGTCAGCACTATCTCGCATATTTAACTTGAGGATCTGTCCGGTCTCAGAGAGCAGGGACAGATTGCGGTAAACCGTACCGAGACTGATATTTGGAAAGCTCTCCCGCAAATTCATGTAAACCATATCAGCAGTCGGATGTTCTTCCGAGTGAGCAAGAAAATCCCGGATGGCTTCTCGCTGTTTACTGTACTTTAAAACTGCCATAATGTTCTCCTTTAGATAAATGATGCCAAGCTTAAAAATTTCAAGTTAATCCTGATATCATAATATTAGTAATAGTTATTATTATAATAATCTAAAAAAAACCGTTTGTCAATGCTTTTATTTTACAAAAAGATTGACTATACTAATATCGGATAGCATTTCAGGAATATACGGTAAGCAACAGGAAAATAATGGATATCAGGAGGAAATACAATGGAAAAAACATATGATCTGATCATCATTGGTTCGGGCCCTGCAGGTTTAAGTGCTGCGATCTATGCCCAGAGGGCGGGACTGGATACTCTGGTTCTGGAAAAGGAATATATCAGTGGAGGACAGGTAGTGAACACGGCAGAGGTGGATAATTATCCGGGACTGCCGGGAATGAATGGATATGAGCTTGGCATGAAATTCCGTTCTCATGCGGATGCACTGGAGGCGAAATTTCAGATTGCAGAAGTAAAAGACATTATAATAGAAGAAACACAGAAAACGGTGCGTACAAACGAAGGTGATTTTTATGCAAAAAATATTATCATCAGTACGGGGGCAAGTCACAGAAAACTGGGCGTTCCGGGTGAAAAAGAGCTGGCTGGCATGGGTGTTTCTTACTGTGCGACCTGTGATGGAGCATTTTTCAAGGGAAGAACGGTTGCCGTAGTAGGAGGCGGAGATGTGGCAGTCGGAGATGCCCTGTTTCTTGCAAGAGGATGCAAGAAAGTTTATCTGATCCACAGAAGAGATGAGCTGCGTGCGGCAAAGAGTCTACAGAAGAAATTAATGGCTCTGCCGAATGTGGAGATTATCTGGGATACCGTTGTCAATGAAATCTGCGGTGAAGATCAGGTAGAGGCACTGTTTATTGAAAATAAGAAAACAGGTGCGAAGAAACATCTTCCTGTGGATGGTGTGTTTGTAGCTGTCGGTATGAAACCAAATACGAACATGGTTCCGGATGAAATTAAAAAAGATGAGGCAGGTTATATCGTGGCAGATGAAAATTGTGTCACAAATGTTACGGGAATCTTTGCAGCCGGTGATGTGCGTACAAAAATGTTACGTCAGATTATTACAGCCGCAGCAGATGGTGCAAATGCAGTAGAGTCCGTTCAGCACAGTATTTAATGCTAATACCCGGAACAAAGCGGAATATACGTGAATTGCAGAAGTATAAAATAATTTGCAGAGCCTCTTTTAAAGTCAAATACGGCTTCATATCTGTGAAAAAATATTTGAAAAATGTATGAAATCCTTATAAAAGATATTAATTACTGTTGACAAAACACCTCCGGTTTGTTATGATTAGCGTGTAAAAAATGTAACAGTTTTGTAATAAATGAAAATTACACAGTGTTTTCAATACATGGAGGTAGATATAAGTAATGAAAAGAGGAGTAGTAAAAGTCACTGCATGTTGTCTTGCAGGAAGCGTTATTTTCGCAAGCACCGGTCTTACCGCTTTTGCAGCAGGGGAGATGCCATTAGCAGGAATCGGAGCTGAGATCATTGCAAGTCAGGAAAAGAAGGAAAATTCCGAAACAAAAAAAGTGATTGCAACCGGTTATGACAGTCTGGTAATTGCTCAGGTTGATGAATATGTAAATATTCGTGATGAAGCAAGCACAGAGACAGGTCAGATCGTTGGAAAGTTATATAACAATTCAGCAGCAGAGATCATTGGTCAGACAGGTGACTGGTACCTGATCAAATCCGGAGATGTTACAGGATATGTAAGCAAAGATTATTTTGTAACAGGTGCACAGGCAGAAGAGCTGGCAGCAGAAGTCGGAGATGATGTAGCTACGGTAAATACAGAGACTCTGATGGTTCGTAAGAAAGCAAGCACTGATTCCGATGTTATCGCACTGGTTGGAGACTCACAGCAGCTTCAGGTTATTGATCAGGAAGACGGCTGGGTAAAAGTAGCAGTTGATAATGACGTAGTTGGATATGTTTCCAGCGACTATGTAGACTGTGAAACAAAATTTGTAGAGGCAGAATCCATCGAAACGAGTACAGCAAGAGAAGAGGCAGTACAGAGTGCTCTGGATCGTGCAGATCAGATGAAAGAAGCAGCAATCAATGCGATGAACAATGCGGATGCAAACGAAGCAGCCTATGCAGCACAGGAAGCAATCGTAGCAGCGGCAGAAGCAAAACAGCTTGCATCTGAGCAGGAATTAGATTATAACGTACAGGAAATCGCTTCTACCGCAGTAAGTTCTGCAGATGAAGCACAGTATGCAGCATATATGGCTGAACAGTATCAGGCAGCAGCAGAGGCACAGGCAGCAGCAGAAGCGGAAGCAGCACGCCAGCAGGCAGAAGCAGAAGCAGCGTATGCAGCACAGCAGCAGGCACAGGCATCTCAGCAGCAGCAGCAGAATCAGAATTGGACAGGTGATCAGACACAGCAGGAAACACAGGCACCGTCCACAACAACGGATACAACGACAACACCGGATTACACAACAGGTGATACGACAACAACACCGGACTACACAACAGGTGATGCGACAACAACACCAGATTACAGCACAGGTGATGTTACCGTTACTCCGGATTACGGCACAGGCGATACAACGACAACACCGGATTATACAACAGGTGATACCACCGGAAGTACAACGACAGACAGCTCTGCACCATCGGCTTCTGACTATACCGGAGATGTTCCACAGTCAGATGCAAGCAGTTCTGATTCTCTCAGACAGAGCGTTGTAAACTATGCACTTCAGTTTGTTGGTAATCCATATGTATATGGTGGTACAAGCCTGACAAACGGAACAGACTGCTCCGGATTTACACAGTCTGTCCTGGCAAACTTCGGAATCAGCATTTCACGTACAGCTGCATCTCAGTCAGGCGGCGGTACTGCAGTAGATATGAGCAATTTACAGCCGGGCGATCTGTTGTTCTATGATAACGGAAGCGGTATCGGACACGTATCCATGTACATCGGCAATGGTCAGGTTGTTCACGCAAGTAACGAACAGACCGGTATCATCGTATCAAGCGTAGATTACAGAACCGCTTGTGCAGCAAGAAGTTACTTTTAAGAATAAGATTAATTGAACAGAGAACTAAAACGGGAGTGTTCGCAAGAACGCTCCCTTCTTACGTTATAAGGAAAAATACTGCGTTTCTGCGGAGTGTTTATCTTAATTGAAGGTTGAAGGATGATAAGATAGATTTGCTGCACATTGTTTGCGGAAGCGGAAGTCTTCTGGAATTAAGATGAAATAATTAGATAATTTTAAATATTTACACGGTGATTAAGACAATTCTAATTAAATAGAAAAACAATAAAAAAAGCTGTTTGGCAAAATGCACAAAAGATTTGAGATATAAACAGAGTGTGGATAAATTCCTGTGGATTCACGCACGAGTTATCCACAGTGAAAAATGTCGAATTTGCTGAAAAATAGAGTTATACACTGAGTTATCAACATTATCCACATTTTTTGTGCACAAAGGCAGTGTTTATAAATTCCAAAAAACAAACGCACGTTTTGTGAAGAAATGATAAGTGATGTTTCCAAACGTCAAAAAAGTGAAAAATCGCATATTTGTATACTTATAAAAAATGAGTGAATTATCAGAAAATTATAATTTGCTCATGGCATAATCCTCCTAAGTACAAGAATGTCGCTGATATATGATTGAAAACAGGATATTGTTACGTTATAATTTTGCTATATGGGAGGATCTTATAAGAAATAGAATGAAAATATTATGAGACGAAAAAAACTTTTTGCGGCGATGCTTGCAGCAGCCGTAGCATTTGCGGCATGTGGTTCTTTGCAGTATATTACGTTCCCGAAAACAGTGACAACAGTTGGAACGAAGCTTGTTACAGATCTCACTTCTCTGCTCGCAGTACGTTACATCGGAACAGAGGATGAATGGAATGCATCTGACTTTAAGACGCAGGAATTCAGCGAGTTACCTGCGTGAAGTGCGGTCTGAAGAAAGAGGAGTCCATTCCAAAAAAAGAACATAATTTTTCAGAATGGTGTGTTATCATACAGCCTACGACGGAAAGGGAACAGCGGTGATCACTGTAAAATCCGGAAAAATAACAGCAAAATGCAAGGTAAAAGTAAAATGATGTAATTTGATTTGCAGATATAGAATCCCCTTTTGGAAAATCCTGACAGCAGTTGTGTTGTACCTGATGTTGCCGGAATATCTCAGGGGGATTTTTTACAGCAACCGGAACAGGAAAAAAGACGGAAGACCTGAGAAAGGAGATAGAACCAAAGATATTACAGGGAGTTTCTAAGATGTAGTATACTGATGATTGTCAAAAGTAATAAATGAAAATAAGAAGTAAAAGAATCAGGAGGTTCAGATGAAGAAAAAATATTATGGAATATTGCTGGCAGCAGTGATTGCCGCCGGCACAATAGGTGTAACAGCACAGGCAGCAGAACTGGCAGATACGGAAAAACTGACGGAAACTGCAAATGTAACAGACGATGTAAATACAGCAAACAGCACAGATGCTTCTGTACAGGCACAGAGTGATGAACTGGAAGTGCCACTGGTACTGAACCAGACATACACCAGAAGTTTCTCACAGGTCGGACAGAAATATTATTTCACGTTTACACCGGAAGAAACAGGATATTATTATGTTGATCTTAATTTCCCGGAAAATATGAACATTCACGTACTGGATGATTACTCTTCCGATGCACTGTATTTTGCAGAAAAGCTGAACAATACAGAATCTTATACATTCTGTCTGGAACTGCAGGATTCTGTAGATGGACAGGTGCAGGGAACGGGTACGATCACCTTCCGCAAAGCTCCAGATATTAAAAACGTTATCCTGCAGAAAGCAAATGCCAGAGATGTTTTCTACAATGCAGATTTTGAAACCATTTCCCCGGATGGGGCGAAACTGACAGTCGAATATGAAAATGGCACAAAGACTTATTCGTTTGATTGGGATAATGGTACTGCTTTTTCTCTTACAGATGATTATAAATATGTATTTAATGTTATGTTTCTGGATGCAAACGGGAATGATATATCAAATGTTGTAAACAATCCGGGTATGGCTGGTGCAAAGGGAAATTACCAGGTCAGAGTGTCTCTGAAAACGTTATCCATGAACAGCGATAATGGAGAGAAGGAGAAATTGACAGGAACTGGTTATCCGATCACGATACGTGACCTGTCACTGAACAGCTCCAACAAACTGGATATGAAAAAATCCTATCCTTCTTTAAAGTACACGGACGGAGAAACTGCGTATTATTGGTTTACACCGGATAAAAGCGGTGCTTACTATGTGAGCGTCACCGGATATGGTGCAGACTACTGGCAGAAATCCTGCTGGTTCCGTGTATACGAAAAAACAGTCAGCGGATATCAGTCGAAAGGAATGGCGATCGGTACACTGAACTGCAAGCTGGAAAAAGGAAAGCAGTATATTTTAACTGCTGATCACTATGGAAAATCCAGTGTTTTTGGTGCATGTTTTGCAAAAGTAGATACGTATGTTCCACTGGAAGTTGCACAGACACCATACGTGGAATTGAATGTGAAGTCGGATGTGACGGTTCCATTGAAAGTGAAAAGCTCTTACAAAATAAAAACCATAAGAATGCCTTCGACTGACAGGATTGTTTCTTATGAGAGCAGTGATACAAAAACAGCAACCGTTTCTAAGAATGGTACGATCAAAGGAAAGAAGATCGGAACAGCAAAAATTACAGTAACACTTGCCAGCGGTTACAGCACTTCATTCAACGTAAAAGTACAGAAAAAGAAAGTTGCCACAAAGAAAATTACAGTGGACAAAAAGAAGATTACTTTAAAGAAAAAGAAGAGCTATAAAATCAAAGCAGAGCTTCAGCCGATCACCGCTTCCGATAAAGTAACATTTACCAGCAGCAATAAAAAAGTAGCTACTGTAAATGCAAAAGGAGTGGTGAAAGCCAAGAAAGCCGGAACAGCGAAGATTACGGTCAAAGCCGGAAAGAAGAAAGCGATCGTAACAGTAAAAGTAAAATAAAAAGTTGTGGAGGTTTATGTAAATGTGCAAATGAACGAATTCCCCGAAGGCACGCTCTCGCTACCTCACATTGGCA
>ENA-OUQK01001543-OUQK01001543.1-human-gut-metagenome-genome-assembly--contig:-NODE-1543-length-11367-cov-6.237270_pt1 | contig 11367 bp, 9 predicted proteins | sample MGYA00237954_ERZ548842 | MGnify/ENA primary metagenome ERZ548842 (study PRJEB26490, sample SAMN05194704) | human gut metagenome | biome: terrestrial biome; feature: human-associated habitat; material... | reverse complement strand
TACAACAACCGCTCAGTTTTTCAATTGTCGTCTCCAAATGGCGTTTGATATACATTCTAAAATCTTCCTATCTTTATTTTTAAAAAATACTGCTTTTACTTACTGACCGTTGCTCTGTAAATCTATCAATATTCCCAGCGCAGGCCTACAACAGCAAGTTTGCTGCTGTCACTGCGTCCACTGGTATAATCCGCATTTTTGATTTTGGCATATCCAAGTACGCTATCCAGATACAAAGACTTATTCAGCTTTTTCGCATAGGTCAGCTGCACTTCATGTACACGCGGATTTCTGGCAGCGGCACGGTCCATATCCATACCGGTATATTCCAACCCGATCCGATCGCCGTTAGCCAGATAATGGTTGATACTGCCATAATATTTCCTGGTATTTTTACCCATGGCATCACCCAGAATATCGTCTTTATAGGTCCAGCCATTAACTAAAGTCCAGTGACTGTACCAGGCGCTATTAGTATCGCTCAGCTCCAGACGCAGATCCCAGCTGCCGTCACCGCCAAACAGCTGCGGGAAATACACACCGACACTGCGGGCATGCTCACTGGGGAACCCGCCGGCCTGATCTTCGCCATACAAAGAACCGTAAAGCTGGACACCAGGGAAACGGTAACGCAAATCGATGCCGCCAATATCGTTCCACTGGTCGTCACTCTCGGCATTATCACCCAGTATCCAATGCTTATTTAATGACTTGAACATGGATACACGTTCAAGTCCTAAAGACAGGTTATCTGTCGGCACTATATCAATCCTTACTCCCAGCAGTCCGGCATGATCCTTTTCACGCTGCCAGTTTGCTATCCCGGCAGTATGCGCTTTGTCTGCCCGGTTACCTTCCAAACGGCTGTAAAAAACGTTGACATTAGCTTTGCCCAGAAATTTTAAAAATCCGTTATCAAAGGTGTGCGGTTCCAGCAGATTCAGCTTGAGCATCGTCTGCGGCGTGGCATTGTTACTCATGGCAAAGGGAGCTTTCCCCCACTGCACAGCCTGCTTGCCTAGTTCTATCCCCCAGACGCCCAGATGTGTTTTTACGTAACCTTCTTCAATACTGGCGTCACCATGCTGGTCTTTATCATAGCTGAACCTTGGCGTCAGGCTCAGAGCCAGATCTTTATTCAAACTGCCGGAGACCTCTGCTGCGCCGATAATATTAATGCCGTCGCCATACCTGTAGCCGTTGTTATTGCGGTTCAGCGGCTGCCAGGAAGCATTGATCCCATTACGGTAGCGATAGGAATTCTGCTGCATATCTCCGTAAGCCAGCCTGGCTTTGACAGCACGCAGCTTGATGTTGCTGCCATAGTCTGTATTTGTACCCTGTAAATAAGCAATTTCTTCTGCCAGATCGGCGCGCATTTCTTCATAATAAGTTTTCAGATAGCCGGGCATGGGTTTCGTCTGTGCTTTCTGCTGTGCTTCCATGATCCATTTTGCCAGATCCAAACGGCTGTAAGGTCTGGTGCCTGTCGGCATGTCTTTGATATAACCCATTCCTTCCAGTTTGTCGATATAGCTGTAATATCTGCTGTCCAGCGGCACATTTGCTGTTACCAGCGGCGACGCTGTTGCCACACCACTGACCGCTATAACACTTGCAGCAATTCCTGCCATTACAAACTTATTCATCGTCTGCACGCTCCTCGTTTTATTTCTTTTTTACTATTCTACTGTTACCGATTTAGCCAGATTTCTTGGTTTATCTACATCAAGGCCTCTAGCCAATGATATATAATAACTTAAAAGCTGCAAAGGCACTACAGCCAGGCTGGCCGCAAAGCATGGTTCAATCTGCGGAATATAAGTCACAAATTCTGCTGTATCTTCAATTTTATAATTACCGACGGTCATAAGCCCCATGCAATAAGCACCTCTGCTTTTTACCTCTACCAGATTAGATAAGGTCTTTTCATACAGCTCCGGCTGCGTCAGCACGCTTACTACCAGAGTCCCGTCTTCAATAAGGCTGATCGTACCGTGTTTAAGCTCTCCGGCCGCATAAGCTTCAGAATGGATATAGCTTATTTCTTTCAACTTCAGACTGCCTTCCAGGCAAACAGCATAATCTATCCCGCGACCAATGAAAAAAATATCTTTGGCATTGGCATGTTTGGCAGCAAACCACTGTAACCGCTCTTTATCTTCAATAATCTTATTGATCTTAGTCGGCAGCACGGCAAGCTCTTCCAGATAACGCTTATAGTCAACATCACTTACCGTTTGTCTGCACCGTCCAAATTCAACTGCAATTGCATAACAGGCAATCAGCTGCGCACTGTATGCTTTGGTAGTAGCAACTGCAATTTCCGGTCCCGCCAGAGTATAAAATACTTTATCAGCCTCGCGGGCGATGCTTGACCCTACAACGTTAACTATCGCCAGTGTTTTTGTACCACGCTGCTTTGCTTCCCTTAATGCCGCCAACGTATCGGCCGTTTCGCCGGACTGACTGATCACGATCACAAGTCCATCCGGGTCCAAGATCGGGTCGCGGTATCTGAATTCACTGGCCAGTTCTACACGTACCGAAACCCGAGCCAGCTTTTCTATAACATATTGTCCTACTATCCCTGCGTGATAGGCGCTGCCGCAGGCAACGATATAAATCTGGCTGATACGGCCAATCTCGCTTTCAGTAAGACCCACACTAGATAAATCAAGCCGTCCGTCTTTCAATACAGAGTTCAGTGTATCACGCACAGCTTCAGGCTGTTCATGGATCTCTTTCATCATAAAATGTTCAAAGCCAGCCTTTTCGGCGGCTTCGGCATTCCATGTGATTTCTACCAGTTCCTTATCTATTTCTTCTTTATCCAGATTATAAAAGGTTGCTGTGCCCTGCTGCAGTCTGGCAATTTCCATGTTGCCGATATAGTAAACATTGCGGGTATATTTTAAAATTGCCGGTACGTCACTTGCAATATAGGTTTCACCTTTTTCTACTCCTATGATCATCGGGCTGTCCTTACGGGCCGCAAAAAGCTCTTCCGGATAATCTTTGAACATCAAGGCCAGGGCATAACTGCCGCGAATCCGTACCATAGCGCGGCTTAACGCTTCTACAGGGCCCGCTGCGGCATCTTTTTTATAGTAATAATCTACAAGCTTAACTGCCACCTCGGTGTCTGTCTGCGAATGAAAAGCATAGCCCTTTTTAAGCAGTTTCTCTTTCAGTTCCTGATAGTTTTCGATAATACCATTATGGACGCCAACTACGGTGCAATCATCTGAAATATGTGGGTGAGCATTCAGCTCGCTGGGCTCACCATGGGTAGCCCAGCGAGTATGTCCAATACCGCATGTACCCTCAAGCATCCGGCCTGCATCTGTTTTATCTGACAAAGCCTTTAGCCTTCCTTTAGCTTTGACAACGACTACATCACTGCCACCGCTGCGCACAGCCAAGCCTGCGCTGTCGTAACCACGATATTCAAGCCTTGACAATCCAGCCAGCAACACCGGTGCCGCCTGCCTGCAACCAATATACCCAACAATACCGCACATGAACCATATCCCCCCTTAAAATTTAATCACGATATTTATTTTTCTTTTGTTTATGACTTTCTTTCATTAATAAGTAACCTTCAAAAAGATTTATATCTTCAAGATTCGTAATTTTAATATTCGTCTGAGAACCTTTAGAAAAATAAATAGTTTTCCTCATTTTATACATTAAAGTGGTAGTATGTGGTTCCACAGAATCAATAATCCCCTGTTCAATTGCTTCTTTATACAAATTGTAAACAAAACCATATTTAAAAGCATGTGGAGAACTCATACATGCAATAGTATTGCGGTCAATGTATTTTGATGATGCATTATTAGGATTTTCAACCGATTCACTATTTTCTTTCATTCCTGGAAGTAGATAAAAATCTGTACTCGAAATAGCATTACCTTTTTCTTTGCAGACTCTAATAACATCCGAAATGATATCTTCGCTAATAAAAGGCGATACACCAAAATGTACCAAAACTATATCATTCTCACTAATTTTATTTTTTAGATATTTGATCCCATTCAAAACTGATTTTTGAAAATTTTCTCCACCTTTTGTAACCCATATTAATTTACTGAAATTATATTGACTTTTCATAACACCTATATCTTTTATATACGAATCTATACAAACTACTTCTATCGCATCAATCTCCGGATGTTGTTGAAAAATCTCTATTGTATATGCCAATATCGGTTTACCTAACACTTCAATAAATTGTTTAGGAATATCGGCACCAACCCTATTGCCAACTCCTCCTGCTAAAATAATCGCTATATTCATTCTGCACTCTCCTACTCCTATTAAACACTAGAATCATAGTGAATTTTTTGCGCAACAAGTAAATCATCTACTTCATTTACTTCACTCCACTTATAGCCTTTTATATCCCTACAATAAAGTTGAAAATCATGGAACATAATCATTTGAACTAAAGAATCTTCAAAATATTGATTATACATATTGGAGTGAATCATATTATCAATTTCCATTTTTAAAAGTCTTGCCGACACCGCATCTAACTTCGTCATGCAACAATACTTAGCATCAAATGTTTCAAGTTTTTTACTCATAACCAAGATTTGTTCGTCTTTTATAACGGCGTTATAATTACCGGCCTTTAAACAAGTACTATCAACTAATACATAAGGAAATTCAGTTTTCTGCACTAAATAATTTTTAATAATATAATCCTCAAAAACAATATCTCCATGCATAATAGCAATATTTTCCCGTTCAAGATATTCTCTTGCAAACCAAATGGAGGCAATAGAATTTGTAACTTCATAAAATGGATTTACAACAAATTTCACATTCTCTTCTTCAAGGTTTTTTCTCACAATATTACCCAAATATCCAATAACAACTACTATTTCTGCTTTTTTATCCATACTCCTTATTTTTCGTACCATACGTTGAAGAACCGTAGTATTGTCATCCAATTTATATGAAGTTTTAGGATATTTTAGAGTTAAGGGTTGTAAATTGCTACCTTTTCCAGCAGCAAGAATTATATATGTCATATATTTTATTTCTCCTCATACATTTTTAACGCTAATATACTAAACTCATTCGCATAACGATACCACAAATCCTTATGTGCTCCAACTGGCTGACCTTTTGACTCTTTAAGCATTGTCCAATGTAAATAAAACCATCCCGTCAACGCAATATACGCATAAAAATGTCTATTTTGCCTGGATGTCGGTTTCCTGCGATAGTATGTGAAAAGTATATTATCAATTTCACTTATAGTATGCTCCCCACCACATATATACGATCCTAAATCAAACCCAGGATCTCCATAACCACCATATTCCCAATCAATCAAATAAATTTCTTCCTCATTGATTAAAAAATTAACATCTCTGGCATCACCATGCACATTACATAATTTAATGCCATCCATTTTTGTCAATTCATAAAGTCTATATATTCTATTCTCAATATCTTTAAAAAATTTAAAGCTTCCATATTTTATTCTAGGAATCTTTTGTTTTATATCCTCAGCTTTTTTGATTACATCAAAATTCCACCGTACTTTGCATGGAGATTCATGTAAAGTACGAAGAAGCATGATGCCTCTTACCATATCATTCATATTATGATAATCAAAATCTCGATGTTCTATATATTTGGCAATTTTCCAACCTGAATCAACGTCCATGGCAACAAGAGTAGTATCTATTCCAACATCTTCAACAACTTTCTGCATAATAGTTTCTCTTCCACGGTCAACTAATATTTCTGAACCTAGTCCAGGATGTCTATATACATATTTCCCACCATTCAAATAAAATGATAATACAATATTTGTCATACCCGCTTGAACAGGAAATAGTTCTTCTATGTCTGTTTGTTTACAATTAAATACCGTACAAATATTGGTGATTATGTTTTTTTTTATTTCATTTGTCAACAAGCCACCAGTTGTTTGAATAAAATCAATCATATTTACCTCTCGTTTATTTCTATATAATATTCAAATATTTTGTAATACATATATTTCTATTACTATAAATAGACTCAACTTTTATTTATTGCATAATACATATCACAAGTCTTCATAATATATATTTTATTCTCATCTCGTAATTTACTTAAATAAAAACATAATTTCTCAAAATTTCTATAATCCCACGCACAAATATTTTCATAAAATGGCTCTTCTCTTTTTAAAATGCTGTGAAACATAAAAATAATGTGCTTTTCACTTTTTAAAGCATACTTGACTAATTCCATCACTTGTGCGTAGGTATGTTTCCTCGTTACTGGAACGCTATTTAAATAAAATTTTTCAAAATTATTAACTAAACTTTTTTCATATGCAAATCTATATAATATTGGCAAAGGAAAAACTCTTGATAGTTTTCTTGAAATTCGCCTTATATAGTCATTACAGGAAATATTCTCTCCTCCTCGTACGTAAAAAAAGTTATTAGAAATTAACTCATTTTTAATAGATTCAGCATCTTTTCTCTTCATCCTTGAATGGGGGCTGGCAAATCCCATTTTATAACGCTCATTTAATCCAGCCCATTTTTTTAATAACATCTGCCCAGTACAAATATCTTTTAAATCATTACTATGTCTATCTCCATGACAAGCTAATTCAATTAATTTACATTTACTAATTTCTTTTATATTGTTAATACTCATTGGCAAATTGTCACAACAAAGCTCTGCCGATTCTATTCGTTTATCTATATATGCAGTAGTAATATTAAATGTTGCTGGAATATCGTATTTTCTTAAAATCGGCAACACATTAGTATAATTATCGTATCTACCATCATCAAATGACAAGCTTACAATTACCATTATTATTTTCTCCAATTCATCGACTGTACATAATGAGAATACAATTCCTTATGATTTTCCATCCATAACAACAATTCTTTTACCATATCATCGTAATTGGGAATCTTATATTCAAAATCAAATTTAGTTCGCACTAAAGACTTATCGCTTTCGATATTACCATTTTTAACTATCTCAATTTCTTCATTACGCATATATTTATTAAAAAGTTTAAGTAAACAATACTTACTTATTTTTTCAGAAGGTACTAAATTATATAGTCCTACTGCATTTTTATCATTTAAAACAGCTTCTATCGTCTTAGCCAGTTGCAAAGTTGTTTGTCCTGTCCAATAAACTTTATCATATCCTTGAATTTTACCCGTAACCTGCATGAACCAGTTAAATAGTCCTATCCCATCACTTTTTATATCTGGTCCAACAATAGATGTTCTAATAGTTATATTTTTTTTGTCATCAATCTCACCCAGTGCTTTTGATTTATCATAAAATGTCGTACCATCACATAAGTCCTCTTCTTTATATCCACCTTTGGCACCTGAAAAAACACAGTCCGTACTAATGTGTATTACCCGTGTATGAATATTTTCTGTTAAATCAACAAGATAATGTGGTAAAAAAGAATTTAATAATACCGCATCTGCCTTATATTCATTCGCTTTTTTATTAAGTAAACCAATACAGTTAACTATTGCATCATAATTTCCTGACAAAACTATCTTTTGCAATTCGCCGATTTTTTTTGCATCTCCAATAATAGTATCTACAATTTTTAAATCTTCTCTTGCAAATCCTATGACTTCATGTCCATCTTCTTTTAATACCAAAGAAATCATATGTCCAGCCATACCATTACAGCCTAAAACCAATATTTTCATTTACTCTCCCGCCATTCTGACAATTCTTTTTTGATATATTCAAGGTTTAAGAGTTTCTTTTTTATTTCACTAATATCTAAGATTGTAGTATTATTTGAATCATATTCTTCTGCTACAGTTATATTCTGAGAACCACTTACTAAATATTTATCATAATTCAAATCTCTATTATCAGCCGGTATTCTATAAAATCCACCTTTATCTATTGCTTTAGATGCCTCTTCTCTAGTCATAAGCACTTCATATTGTTTTTCTCCATGCCTAGTCCCTATGATTTTAATGGGATTATTCGCATCAAATATTTCTTTTATAGCTAAAGCTAAATCACCTATATAACATGACGGAGCTTTTTGAATCATAATATCGCCGTTTTGGGCATTATGAAATGCAAAAGAAACCAGATCTACAGCTTCTTCTAAGCTCATAATATAACGTGTCATCCTAGGATCAGTAATTGTTAATGGTTTAGCACTTTTAATTTGTTCAATAAAAAGTGGTATCACAGATCCCCTAGAACACATCACATTTCCATATCTGGTACAACAAATATTAATTTTATTTGAGTCACAATTTCTACTTTTAGCAATGATTATTTTTTCCATCATCGCTTTACTTGTTCCCATTGCATTAACTGGATATGCTGCTTTATCCGTAGATAAACAAATAACTCGTTTAACCCCTTCTTTAATTGCTACACTCAAGACATTATCAGTTCCAATTACATTCGTTTTTACTGCTTCCAATGGAAAAAATTCACAAGATGGAACCTGTTTTAAGGCTGCAGCATGAAACACATAGTCTACACCATTCATCGCAGATATAATAGTTTCCCTATCTCTTACATCCCCTATGTAAAACTTTATTTTTTCACTTAATTCAGGAAATTTAGCTTGATAAATATGCCGCATATCATCCTGTTTTTTCTCATCTCTTGAAAAAATTCTGATTTCTTTTAAATCACTATCTAGAAATTTATCTAATACGGCATTGCCAAATGAACCTGTTCCACCAGTTATTAATAAAATCTTATTCTTAAACATTTTAACGTACCTTCCTAGCCATAATTTCCATTATTTCTGCATAAAAACCTGTTTCTTCCAAATATTTATTTGTTATCTCGCAAGCTTCTTGTAATGACAGGTTTTCTTGATAATTGACATACCAAGAGCCTCTTAAAAACCTAATTTTATAAATTACTCTATCAATCAACCAATTACTAACGTCACTTATAATATCGAAAAATACCCTCAAATAACCTATTCCATGTATAAATTGCATGGTATAACTTCTATATTCACCATACTTTAATAACATTCGAGCATACACAGCATACCAATTCATTTTTTCTATAAAATCACCAGCCCCCATAGCTTCTAAAGCTTTAACAGCCGATTCTGGCCAAATTGTATTACCTAACCATAACTTAGGTATATTTTTATTCCACTTTTCCTCTACATCATTTGCAATCTGAGCAACACCTTTTAGAGAACCCTTATGAGCGCCTCTCATTCCCATACCACACGCGCTGCTATAACTGGCTCCACTAATTATCAATGGCGCATTTATGTAAATATGATTATGCACAACTAAGGAACAAGCAACAGCATTTGCCATATCAGGACTTGGTCCAGGAAAAATTTTTCCACTCTTTAATTTAACTTTATCCAATATGCTCCGCGCTATTACCGCATGATATGTCCTAGGTAAAAACCTTATAGATTGGAACCCATTTCTTAAATATCTGTATAATATCTCTTTACTATTTATTTTTTCTATCTTTAATTTAGTTTTATCAAAACTTAAAAATGGTAATTTTGTTCCATTAAAAACAATATCCGGCCAGTAAAACGTTGCCATATTACAATTGAGTGCTTCAATTTCATATCTATTCATCAATTTTACAGCCTCAATCAACATATTTGAAATAGAATCATCATCACCTATATAACATATGTATTTACCAGTAGCATTACTAACTGCAAGTTCGCTGTTCTCAGTTTGTGTTAATTGATCTTTACAATGATAGTATTTTAAATTTTTATGATCAATATTCTTTATATAGTCAACTATTTGACTGTTATCATCACTATTATCTTGTACTACAATCTCTATATCTTTATCGCCAAGTTTAATTAATGAATCTAAACACCCCTTTAGATAGTTACTTCTATTTTTCGTTGGTATAATAATACTTAATAAATATTCCATCACACACACTCCTAAATCAATTTACTTTTTCGCTCTATAAAAAAGTAAAGAAAAATTATGATTACCATTGTTAATAGTAACCCCCATCTTAAATATATATTATCTAAGAAATATCTGGTATATACAGCTATTGCCATACAAAATAGTGAACTTATCAGAATTGCTTTTGCATCCAAAAAATTATACTTCTTTATTCTATATGCAAAATAATAATGAAAAGCAAAATAAATAATATATGTAAATAAATTAATATATGCAGCACTCACATATCCATATCGTGGCACTAATAACAAGCTCATAATAATATTCAAAAAAGTTGCCAATAATGTACCAAAAGAAATGTATTGTGTCTTTTTATAATAATACTCAACCTGAGAAGGTAGCGTATATATAGCTGCAAAAAATGCACTCACTAATAAAGGAATAGTACAATATATAGACTCTTGATATGTTTCAGGTGCAAGCATCATTGTCACTTCTGTCGAACTTAACAGTAATATACTGACTAATATACTAAATCCATATACATATAACGTTGAAACTTTTTTTATTTGAATATAATTATTTTTTTCCATATTTTCATAAAACCATGTATTGTAAGAATGGGTTAATGAACTAGATATAACTAAAAATACGTTATTGAATATAGCAGAAAAACTGAATAATCCAGCAGCCATATTATCAAAGAATCTTTGTATGATGATACGATTAAAATGTGTTAGCAATACTTGTGATAGAGCATGCGGTATTAATGGTACACTATAAACAGCAGCATATTTCCAATAATTAAAATTGTATAAACTTTTACATCTTTTTATAAAATAAATTACTACCACTATCCCTATTATAATTAAAGGTATTGCTGTACCGTAAATTCTTCCGACACTTGTATTAACAGTAAAAACATTTGTGATTAAATAGTAAGAAATTAAAATATTGCAAATGCAATATACCAAACTTAATAATTGATACCTTTTAAAATCATAATATATACTTAGATAAGAATTATATATATATATTAATGCATCGCTTGCACCATGAAAAATTAGAACAAATAATAGAAGCGGCTCTATTCTTAGACATCTAAAAATTGAATCATAAGTAAATACCAATATAAAAATAGAAATTAAACACCCTGTAATCGTAAGACCTACTAAAGAAGTTACATATTTTATAAAATCATTTTTAAAATCATAAAATCCATTACGTATGCTAGTATGTGTAGAAAGACCTATAATCGCAACTAAAATAAGTTCATAAGTCATATATATGCTATACAAACCAAATTGATCTGGTGTCATTAATCGAGTAAAAATCGGGATAGTAAAAAAAACTATTCCTTTATTCAAAAAATTTCCAATTATATATCCAATACCAGCTTTAATTGCTAAATTTTCTTTCAATAAATTTATTATTTTACTCAAGATTGCCTTCTTTATAG